>Ga0307479_10001581_pt1 | contig 20821 bp, 18 predicted proteins | sample atmos_gasesECM4C_FD_203743 | JGI IMG/M metagenome (GOLD analysis project Ga0307479, IMG submission 203743) | Hardwood forest soil microbial communities from Morgan-Monroe State Forest, Indiana, United States - atmos_gasesECM4C_515 | ecosystem: Environmental > Terrestrial > Soil > Temperate...
TCAACGATGAATTCATGGGGATGCGGCCGTGGACGCGCCTTGAGTGTGCGCGGCTGGTGGATGAAGCAGCGGATCAGTTGCCAGACGTTGGGACAGGAAATGGCGAGGCATCGGGACTTATCGAAGCGCTGCAGCGCGAATTTCGGCCAGAGACCGAGGAAAGAGCTGGGGATCGCGGCGGACAATTTCGCGTTGAGTCTCTGTATTCTCGGACTGAATACATCTCCGGGATGCCCCTCACCAACGGCTATAACTTCGCACAGACGCAAATCAACGATTTTGGACGGCCGTTTGGTGAGGGCTGGAACACTGTCAACGGTTTTTCGACGTACGCTACGCGAGGCGCGTGGACTGCATACGTTCGCGGCGAAATCCAAACAGCACCGAGCATTCCAGCGCTTCCCCTTTCGGCCCGAGAGTTCGTTGCGTCATCAGCAGGAGTAGCCCCTGTAGCCTTGCCGCCTGACACTCTTAAGCCGGCAGTTCAGCAGTTTCAGCTCTTGGACTCCTACGTCAGCCTCACGCTTTCCAATTGGGAAGTCAGCTTCGGTCGACAAAGCCTCCTGTGGGGACCCGGCGAGGGCGGTGCGCTGATGTTTAGCGACAACGTGACGCCGATCAATGTATTTCGTATTAACCGCGTCTCGCCTCTTCAGCTGCCGAGTATCCTGAAGTTCCTGGGCCCAATGAGGATGGAATTCTTTGTCGGCCAGCTAGAAGGTCAACATTTCGTTGTCGCCCCTTCCGGCGTGGTGGGCTCCTGGGCGCAGTCTCTAAACCCTCAGCCATGGATCCAGGGTGAAAAGATCAGCATTAAGCCTTCGCGGGATCTTGAGATAGGGTTCAGTTACCTGTCGATGTTTGCCGGCTTGGGTGTTCCGGCGACCCTGGGCACCTTCGTGAACAGTCTTTTTGACACCGGAGGCGACCTGCCACAGGGTTTTTCCAAGTCACAACGTATGACCGGCCTCGATTTTACATACCGGATTCCAAAACTTCGCAAATGGCTGACGCTCTACGGCGATGGGTTTGCGCAAGATCAGGTCATCTACCAGCCGGGGTACCCGGAGCGAGCTGTATGGAGAGCGGGGATTTACGTCCCCATGTTTCCTGGACTTCGAAGACTGGATTTGCGGGCCGAGGGCGGCTATACGGACAATCCTCTGGGTGGTGTGTATAGCCAAGGGTTTTACTATACGGCGGATCGATACTTGAACGGCATGACGAGCAACGGCAATCTGTTCGGGAGTTGGATGGGCAAAGCCGGGCAGGGCGCCCAGGCTTGGACGAATTATTGGTTCAGCGCGCGCGACCGGATTCAACTCAACTTCCGGCATCTGAAGGTAGGCCAGGAGTACATTCCAGGAGGGGCTACGCTGACGGACGTGGGGGCCCGGGGTGATTACTGGGTGCGCTCCAATCTCAGCGTTTCGGCCTCGGTGCAATACGAGCGATGGCTTTTTCCAGTGATTCAAGCGAATCCCTCGACTAACGTCTCGGCCACGGTGGAGATTCTGTTTCAACCGCAAAAGCTGTTCCGGCATTCGGGCTTGCCTGCCACAGGAAGTGGCTCCGAAGACGGAGGTCGGCCATGAATTACTCAGGCGGCGCTCCTGTTCGCCAGCCGGTACCCGAGTTACCGGAGCAAGACTTTCCCGCAACTCCCGTGCCGCAGGAAAAATTTGAGTCGAGCAAGAAGTCCATCGAGTATCTGCGCCTCCTGTGGGAGCGCCGGAGGATGCTCTCTCGTGTTGCTGCTTACGCTGTTGCTGTGAGCACGGTTATCGCCTTTCTTATTCCCGCTCGATATGAGTCCACAGCGCGCTTGATGCCGCCCGATAATCAGTCCTCTTCCGGTTCCGGCCTTGCCATAGCGGCTGCTGCGATGTCGGGAGCGGCGGCCGGAGGGCTTGGGCTTGGTGGCGTTGCCAGCGATTTGCTGGGCCTGAAGAGCACAAGTGACGTCTTCGTTGGCATCCTGACCAGCCGCACAGTGCAAGACAAGCTGATCCAACAGTTCGACTTGAAGAAACTCTATTGGGATCGCCGCATGGAAGATGCGCGTAAGGACTTAGCAAATCACACTTCTATCGCTGTAGATCGCAAAAGTCAGATCGTCTCGATCATAGTAACGGATAAGAACCCGCAACGAGCGGCCTCAATGGGTCAGGCCTATGTGGAAGAGTTGAACCGTTTAGTGGCCGAGTTGAGCACCTCATCGGCGCGCCGCGAGCGCATTTTCCTCGAAGGGCGCTTGCAGGCTGTCAACCAGGACTTGGAAGCGGCCGAGAAGGATTTCAGCCAGTTCGCGAGCAAGAACACGGCGATCGATGTCAAAGAACAGGGCAAGGCCATGGTTGAGGCGGCAGCGCTACTCCAGGGCCAGCTCATTGCCGCGCAATCGCAATATGAGGGCCTTAGGGAGATTTACACCGACAATAACCCCCGAGTGCGCACAATAAAGGCTCGCATCGACGAACTGCAGCGGCAACTCGAGAAGCTAGGAGGGAAAGGCGAAAGCGTAACGAGCGCCGCCGACCAGTCCAGCGGTTCCATGTATCCATCGATCCGAAAACTGCCGCTGCTTGGTGTCACGTATGCAGATTTGTATCGTCGGACGAAGATTCAGGAAGCGGTGCTTGAGAGTCTCACGAAAGAGTACGAGATGGCGAAGGTTCAGGAAGTGAAAGAGATTCCGACTGTGAAAGTACTCGACGTGGCCAACGTCCCGGACAAGAAATCGTTTCCCCCACGTCTGCTGATCGTTTTTCTGGGGACGTGCCTGGCCCTGTCCTGCGGAGTGGTGTTTGTGCTGGGGTCGGCGAGGTGGGAAGCAATCGATTCGCAGGATCCCGGCAAGAAGTTCGCGTCCGAAGTTTGGATCGATGTCAAAGCGCACGTACCTTGGGGCACGGCAAACGGTCACGGTTCTGATGGCCCGAAGGACCGATTTTGGAGCCGGTTGGGCAAGCAGAGCGGTCCCAGGCCAGAGCAGTAAGACGACGGATTTTTGTCGGTAACGTTCTGTAATTAAATGGGTTAGGTCACAAATTGCCCTGTAAGTGACGGGGCGGAGCCAACTCCGCCGTTGTCGGGGAGCGAAAACTAGCATGGCGGCGGCAACTATTGTCGGTGCGAGTCTCGCCGAAGCAGCAGCTTCAACGACTGATTACCTTCAGCTGCGCTGGTACGCTGTGCAAACTTGTGCCAACCACGAAAAGCGAGTGTCGCAGCAACTCTGTCAACGCACCGTGGAAGCGTATTTGCCGGTGTACTCGTCTATGCGTCGATGGAAGGATCGGCGCATACGACTGGAGCTGCCGCTCTTCCCGGGCTACGTTTTTGTACATCTGGCGCTGCATGACCGCTTGCGCGTTTTGCAGACTCCAAGCGTCGTACGGTTGGTGGGATTTGGCGGGCAGCCCGCCGCACTCCCTGACCAGGAAATGGAAGCTCTTCGCCAAGGGCTGACTCATGACTTGCGACTTGAGCCGCACCCGTACTTGAAAGTTGGCAATCGCGTGCGCGTCAGAACGGGCCCCCTGCAGGGCCTCGAGGGCATCCTGGTGCGCAAGAAAAATAAGACACGATTTGTGATTTCGCTCGATCTCATCATGCGTTCGGTCGCGGCCGAAATTGACGTGGCTGAACTTGAGTCAGTTCGGTAGTTAAAATTTCATTGAGCAATTCAATGCAATTCGATGAGACAGAACTGAGTAGTGCTGCATGCGCGGTAACTTCGCGCCAGCCGCTGGAATGCAAAGTCTGCGGCAACGAGCTGGGTAATAGGATTCATCAGGCCCGAGAGATGATGTTCGGTTTTGGTGACTGCTTCGAATATGTCGAATGCGCTGATTGTGGCTGTCTTGGCCTCGTACAGGAACCGGCAGACATATCTAGGTTTTATCCGACCAATTACTACAGCTATCTCGCTAAGGAAGGTGGGTTAAGGGGGCTGGCCAAGAGGCTCCGAGTGCAGGCCTATTTCAGTCGAAGGTACGGCTTGGGTTCCTGGATCGCCGCACGTTACCCTCGTCCGGACTTGGCTGCGATTGCTCGGATGGCAATTCCGAAGTCTCACCGGATTCTGGATGTGGGCTGCGGTGGGGGGAAGCTGCTCCTTGAGCTAAATCAGCTGGGATACGAAAACCTAACTGGCACTGATCCATTCATCGAAGCTGACCTTGACTATGGCAACGGCGTCGTAGTGAAAAAATGCGTTCTATCTCACCTGGCACGTTCCGCGAAGCAAGCGTGGGACCTGATCATGTTTCATCATTCGTTTGAGCACATACCGGACCAACTCGGAACGCTACATGCAGCTGCGCAGCTTCTCGCTCCGGAGGGAATCTGCGTTATCCGGACACCGGTTATTGGGTATGCGTGGCAGGAGTACGGGATCAATTGGGTTCAGCTTGATCCTCCAAGACATTGTTATTTGCATACGGAAAAGAGCCTGGAGCTGTTATCGCAAAAAGCCGGACTGAAGGTGAAATCGGTTGAATACGATTCTAACGAGTTTCAGTTCTGGGGGAGCGACCTCTACCGCCGTGGAATCACACTTAGGAGCGATGGCGTTCCCGGGCGGTTCTTCAGTGCAAAACAGTTCCGCGACTTTAAGAGGAAGTCTGCCGAGCTGAACGCAGCACGGCGCGGAGACCAAGCGATGTTTGTGCTCGGTCTTTGAAACCCATTCTCGAGTTCTACAACACCTCCAAAGTGCGCACGAGATGAAAGTGAAACAGCAACCAGGAAATCGTAATGCCCACCTTACGAGCGGACGCCTGTTGGCCCGCAATGCATTGTGGAACTTGGTCGGGAACGGCTCACCCATTTTGGTGGCCGTTTTTTGCATTCCTGTGCTGATTCGCGGGCTGGGCACCGATCGCTTCGGTGTTCTAACGCTGACTTGGGCCGTGATCGGTTATGGCAGCTTGTTCGATTTGGGCTTGGGCAGGGCGCTCACCCAGTTGGTCGCCAGAAAACTCGGGGCTGCGGAAGATCACGGTGTTCCCACACTGGTCTGGACGTCCCTGCTACTGATGTTACTGTTGGGTCTAATAGGAGCTGCAGTTGTCGTTTTGCTTGCACCTTGGTTGGTTGAACGAGTGCTTCATGTGCCTGCTGGGCTTCAGCGCGAGACGATACGCTCTTTCTACCTGATCGGACTTTCGATTCCGGTGGTCACTAGTACGGCTGGGCTGAGGGGCTTCTTGGAGGCCCATCAGCGCTTTGGCTGGATTAACGCCCTACGCGTCCCGACCAGCGTGCTAACCTTCGTGGCACCGTTGCTGGTTTTGCCGTTTTCCAAGAATTTGTTTTCTGTTGTTGCTGCGCTCGCTGTCGTCCGGCTGATCGCGTGCGCTGCCCATCTGTTGCTCTGTCTGCGGTTTGCGCCGGAGCTGCGGCAGGGCATCGCTTGGGAAAGTGGCGCGGTCGGTGCTCTCTTGCGCTTTGGCGGGTGGATGACCGTGAGTAATGTTGTCGGTCCACTCATGGTAACCGTTGACCGTTTCTTGATAGCGGCGGTGCTCTCCGTGGGTGCGGTAGCGTACTACGCTACACCCTATGAAGTGGTGACAAAGTTTTGGATTGTCCCAGGAGCTATCATCGGTGTAATGTTCCCGGCTTTCTCCACAAGTTTTGTGCAAGACCACGCCCGAATGGCGTACCTCTTTCGGAGGAGTGCGAAATATCTCCTTCTAGTCTTGTTTCCCATTGTTCTTCTAGTTGTAGTCCTGGCTCAGGATGGTCTGAGAGCCTGGTTAGGAGCCGAATTCGCGCAACGCAGCACTCACGTACTCCAGTGGCTGGCGATCGGCGTCTTCATCAATAGTCTGGCGATGATGCCCGCTGCTCTGCTGCAGGGCGCTGGGAGGCCGGACCTCACCGCGAAGCTGCACCTGATCGAGCTGCCAGGATATTTGCTCGCGCTGTGGTGGCTGACTAAGGCCTATGGCATTGACGGCACAGCAGCAGCCTGGACGATCCGCGCCGCTGTTGACGCCTTGGTTCTGTTCCACCTAACGAAGCAGTTCTTGCCTGTTGCCCTCCCGTCTAGCTTGCGTCCAGTTCTCTTGATGCCAGTTGCGTTAATGACCCTCGTACTCGCTACTCTGCCTCAGGGTCACGTATTCAAGGGCATATTCCTTCTGGTAACCATGATCGGTTTCTTACTCACTGTGTGGCTGCTGCTTTCCCCTGAAGAACGGCATCTCGCACAGCAATGCCTCTGAGCAACAGAAATGGTGGTCGAAGGAACAATGCTCGTCAGTCCCTTGGGTTCTTATCTGGTCTGCAAGCATAGTCTTGGTCGCGATTCCACTCGTGATTCGCCATCTCTTTAGATACGTTCTGCTTTTTGGCGTTGCTTGCTTCTTTTTTGTGCGGCAGGTATATGTCAATTTGTTCGGCGTAGATAGGGCCGTCACGTCTGCAGTCTTTGTGGCCGCAATGAGCTTAGCGGGCTTTTTGCTCCTGTTGGAGCGAGCAAAGAGATCATCACCGGCTTTTTACGTGATCGACGGAATCCTTGGGGTGCAGTTCATCGTCTCCGGAGTCGTGGTTGGGTGTTACTGGCTCGCGGGCAAGATAAATTCTGCCGAAGCTACCTACGCGATTTATTACAATTGTTTCGCACCGCTCCTGCTCTACATCGGTTTCTATTTGCGGAAGAAAAACCAGAAACAAATTAGAGGCTGGCTGGTAGCAGCCACGTTAGTTTTTGTGTTTATGACAATTGCCGCCGTGCTCCAGGTTGCCGGCGTCGATTGGTGGCTGTTTAGGAACGAAAATTGGTCGTTCATAAAGACCTTTTTTGGGGTTCCTCGCGCTACTGCAGGGTACGGTACGCAAATCGATTTCGGTTTGCTTTGTTTCATTTTCTTTGTGTGTTCCTTTTATGCATACTTCGAAACTAAGTCGGTGCGGAGTGCCTTCATCGCCTTCCTAGCCTTCGTCGGTACGCTTCTGACCTTCAGCAGAATGTTCATTTTTGCTGTCGTTGCGGTTTTCATCTTCCAGTTCTTAAGGCCGAGCGTTCTCTCATCGCTGAAAAGAAAAGGCGCAACAGTACTTGCGCTCGCTTTGTCAGCGGCCATCATCGTGACTGTGTTTCAGCAATTGAACATCATTGCGATCTTTAGAGCGGAAGACGCAATCACGCAAGACTCGAACGAGGGCCGATTGCTCTACGTCCAAACTGCCACAAAATGGCTTCTGGAGGACTATCCGTACGTGGGTTCTGGGCCGGGAACGCAAAACGGACCGAACGATGACACCAAAACCGTCTCTGACTTTCTCTGGTTGGCATTGCTGATCGAGTTTGGATTTGCGGCTGGGATCATTGTGGTTCTGCTCAAAATCGCCCTGCCGTTGGTAGTCATTCGTAATTATTTGCGTTCCCAGCACAGGCCGGCTTTTGCCACTGCCGCGTTCGTGCTTTCGATATCTTTCCTATTGATATCGTTCATCGACAGCGCCTTCGCACACATGGTTACTATATCTATGTATTACATAATAGTTGGACATTTTCTGTATAGCTACTATTGTCGAGGCACTTCGAATGTCAGCCTCCAGGCCGTGCGATGCATGACGGTTGGCTAGCGCTGCAGTCTTAGAAAAGGTACGCGCATCGGCTTGTCCGAACCGCCCGGTGCGCAACGGGCGACGAAGTCCAGAGCGGTCGAGACGGGACACGGGTAGAGAAGGGTTTGAATGATGGACGAATCTGCGGTGGTAATCAAAAGCGAAGAGCGGCTTAGGGCAGCAGGAGAGGCCAAAGTACATCATCCAATCTTTCGGCTGTCCAAGAGCTTTGGAAAATGGTTCCGCAAGAAACGCTTAACCCGATTCGAGAACGCGTTTCCAGCCACATCTTACGGTGAACTAATCGACGTGGGCGGTACATTTGATTTCTGGAAGGATACCTGTCGTAATGTCACCATCGTCAATCCAGGCGTTCCTGTATGCAGCGAGGGGAGCGTCACCAGCGTCGGCGGCAACGGGACGTGCCTTCCATTCGCGGACAAATCCTTTCGTCTTGCATTCTCAAATTCAGTAATCGAGCATATGCATGATTATGGTGAGATGAAACAATTTGCCAGCGAACTGTCACGAGTGGGGATTGAGCTATATTGTCAGACTCCGAATCGACGGTTTTTCTTTGACGTGCACTACTTGGTTTTCTTCCTGCATTGGTGGCCCAATCTGCTCCGAAACTATTTCGTGGTTCGCTATCTGACCGGATGGGGGTGGTGGCTGAAACCGGATCGCGAGATGGTCAAAGCCTGGGCTGGCATTGTCAATCTGCTCAGCGAACGTGAATTCAGAGCATTGTTTCCAGATTGTACCATCCAGCGCGAAAAATTCCTGTGGATGACTAAGTCGTTTATCGCCATCCGAACCGGCTGAACGTAAGGTCCAAAGCGGTAGCAGGTTTAATCGGGAGTAGAGCACTTGGGAATGACTGAAGGAATCGTCGACGTCGACAGAGAAGCTGGCACGACGCTTATCATAAGTATTCTGAACTACTGCAGTCCCCAAGAAACGTCAAAGTGCATTCGAAGTCTCGACCATGCTGGCGCTGGAATACCTCACCGTTTCATAGTGGCGGATCACTCGCAGCAGTCACAAATCGACTTGATGAAAGCCGAGCTGGATCCCGCAGTACTCAGTCTGATCAACTTTCGGCACTCACCGGAGAACCCTGGCTTTGGTGCCGGCCATAACAGGAATTTCGACACGTGCAAATGGGGCAAAAAAGACGTCTTTCTGATCGTAAACAATGACATTGAGGTCCGTGACTCGAGAGTGCTCGCGGAAATGATGTGGCACTGCGTTCCCAGAACTCTCGTTGGTTGTGTAATCACACGTTCGGAGGATGGGGCCGTGTGGTTCGCAGGGGGCAAGATTAACCGGATAACTGGCGACGTCGAGGCGGAAAGGCGTAGACCCGGAGGCGCGACCGTGGAAAGCGACATCCTTTGTGGGTGTTGCATCATGACCTGTGCGAGCGATTTTGCGGATCTGAATGGATTTGATGAGGACTTCTTTATGTACGCTGAGGACCTCGATCTCGCGTTACGTGCGGCGAAGAGCGGCTATCGTCTGGTAATCGTAAACCGAAGTTTGGAGCATCAAGTTGGCTCGGGATACGCAGGACGGTATTCTTCGCTCTATCTTTACGAAAACACGAAAAACAGACTAATCTGCCTAAAGCGTCATCGACTCGGTCTTCCTTTAATACGCGAAAGCTATTTCGTATTCAAGTATCTACTCGTGAGGCTGGTGCAACTTTTCTTGTTTTCACAGACCCCCGTCGAGCAGAGCAAGGTTGTTATGAGGGCCTTCGTAGACGGGTTGAAGGCGAGGAAGGCGACGTGATGTCGACGGATGCCATAGCCCCGCTTATCTATCCAAGTGCTTCGGGTGCAATTCTTGCAGCTAGGCGACCTAGAATACTGGTAATCCTGCCCTATCCACCTAATCCATTGCGGCCGCGGACTGCTTCCATGCTCAATGATCTGTCCACATTTGGCGACGTTGACCTGATATACCTTGACCACGGTGAGGGGGTTAAATTGCCTTCTGGCGTCGACACCCACCGTGTCGCGGTTATTCCGAACAGACAAATGGGTCGTCTATTCCGCCTAGCGGCTGGCTGCTTGACGGGCAAGCCGTTCGTTTATCAATTCTATCACTCGCGAGCTCTAATTCGGCATCTCAAATCCCTCGATTTGTCGGTATACAATGCCGTATACGTTGAGAGACTACCACTACACGAGCTACCGATTAATCATCCTAACGTGATTTTTGACCCTGTGGACTGCTGCACGCAGCAGGTGCGCCAGTGTGCGTCACGATGGCCAGGGCCGCGCAGATTTCTTTACAAGCTGGACAGCCTTAGGATTGCCAAGTACGAGGCAAAACTTTGCAATAGAGCGACAAAACTAATTTGTACGGCTGAGAGGGAAGCTGACGGATTTAAGTCGATAGGTGTTCTACGGCCGATTTTAGTCGTATTGCATTCTAGCAATGCCGTTGAGTTTACGAAGCACAAAATTGAGGACCGACCCAAAAAAGTTCTTTCCTTCCATGGGAAGCTGAGCTATGTGGCAAATAAGCTTGCGCTCAAGAAGATTAGCCAAGCTGTCTTTCCAAAGCTAGATGTGAATAGCTATGAAGTGCAGGTGGCTGGAATAGGATCCAAAAAGTTGATAACACGGCACCCGCGCATAAAGTTCGTCGGCTTTGTGGAAGACATCGTTGCGCGTATCAGATCTGTGGACCTGAGCATTTTTCCGATCGAAATCAGCGCAGGAGTGTCGAATAAGGTGTTGGAGTCATTGGCAGCCGGCGTACCGTCAATCATAACGCCTCAAGTCGCGGCAGGTCTGCCGAAGATCGACAAATTGCTTGAGCGAGGTATCTACGTGCGGGGAATTGCGGAGTTCGCCGGCACCATTCACGACTACTTTAGCATTCCAATTGGTATCCGACAGAAGATCAGCGACGAGTGCGTGGATTACGCGAGGGATTTGTATAACCCCGAGGCCAGGCGCGCGCTTCTCCGCGAGTACGTCCTTTCCGATGCCGTAGCACCATGAAACAATCAGGCGCCTTAGGTCCCCAAAGGAAGTTACTGTGCCGCCTCGAGTCAAGTCCCTTCGTCAGCTTAAGAATCTCATACCCGAAAAGGTGAAACGTACCCTGGCAGTGCTCCTGGGCACCGACGCATATGCGGAAGATGGTTTAGTCACAAACCATGTGCCGGTTTTCGGCGAAGATCCTAAGTTCCTTGAGGCTTATGCGCTGGGCAAAGCGACATCTTCATGGAAAGCAATGGACCTTCGATGGCGTGTATATATCGCCTGCTGGATGGCGAACAAGGTGAAAGGATTGCCAGGAGATTTCGTTGAGTGCGGCGTCAATCGAGGCGGAATGTCACGGGCAGTTCTACACTACGTCGACTTTGAGAGGCTAAACAAGAGATTCTATCTGCTCGACACCTTTAGCGGCTTCCCCGAAGATCTTCGAGAGGTAGCTTCAGAGGCAAATCTTGACGACTATCAAGACTGCTATGATGCAGTTCTAGAGACCTTCAGACCTTTTCCTACTGTCAGGATCATACGTGGCCGCGTGCCTCAAACTCTTTCACAAGTAGATTCGGATTGCGTCAGTTATCTGTCCATAGATATGAATGTGGCTGAACCGGAGATTGCAGCGGCTGAGTACTTCTGGGACAAAATGGTGCCAGGGGGCGTCATCCTACTGGATGATTATTGCTACAGTAGGTCCTACGAAAGACAACGCAGAGCTTTCGATGATTTCGTTCGGCGTCGAAGTTCGAGTGTTCTAGCCATGCCGACCGGTCAGGGCCTGATATTCAAACAGTGACGATGTGCCGACGTGCTTCCCTGGAATTGGGCCAGGTCGGTACTCGGTCAAACCTCCTATCACAACAAGGAACGGAAACCAAGCCAGTTAAGCCAGGCTCATCGATGCGGTCGGCAGTAGGTTTAGTTGAGGACGCGGAGGGAACTATGCAAATCTTCATTGACTCAGCGGATGTCAAGCAGATTGAAATGTGGCTGGGACAGGGAATAGTGGACGGGGCGACGACGAACCCGTCGATTATGTTCAAGGACGGGGTCGCCGACATAGAGGCTGGGGCGCTACGAATCTGCAAGGTACTGGGCGACCGGCCGCTCAGCGTGGAGGTGACATCGAATCACCATGAAACGATGTTGGAGCAGGGGCGGCTGTTCGCTGCATGGGCGCGGAACATAGTCGTCAAAATACCGATCGTCAATGAGTTCGGTGAATCGTGCCTGGGGGTGATACATCAGTTGAAGCAAGACGGAATCGCAGTAAACGCCACTGCCATTCTCTCATTCAACCAAGCCATTCTGTCTGCGAAAGCAGGGGCGACGTACGTAAGTATTTTCGCGGGCCGGGTGGCTGACGAGGGAAACGACCCCGCGGTGGTGATTCGTAACGTGCGCAACTGGCTCGACGAATGGAAATCTCCCGCGCGAATCATTGTGGGAAGCATCCGCACGGTCATGGACATCCAAAGTGCGGCGCTGGCTGGGGCGCATATCATCACGATCCCGCCGCAATTCCTGCCCAAGATGGTGGATCACCGATACACGCGTGAAACAGTACGCCAGTTCGTGCAGGACGCGGAGAAGACGCTTGAGCAAATGAGCAAGGCAAAAGTGTGCGCTGCCCCGGCCGGATGATTGCTCGATTGAGAGAGGACGCAGACCGTCGAATTTATGTCCACGCGTGAATCCATAGCGGGTCGCGAAACTGAGTTCCTGAGACGCCCGGGAAAAACAGCTGAGGCGGAGCCCTTGTACGCGCGGGTGCTCGCCTGGCCTCCTCTACATCGATTGATGTATCTCGGGAGCGATCTTTTCGCAATTACCGTCACGCACACGGCCGCATTGCATACGGTCGAACACTTTCTTCGTGCGCCCGCGAATGCGCTCAATCCCTTCGAATACCACCGCTTCTACATCCCGTTCTTCGCGGTGGTTTTGTATCTATTCGAGGGTTACAAGAGTCCGGAATTGCGGAGACCGGAGCAGGAACTCGAGAAGAGCTGTAAGGCGGTGGCGATAGGGTTTCTCGGGCTCGTTCTATTCAACTTTGTTGTCTTCCGTTCCGAAGTGTTTTCGCGCTATCTGTTGGTGCTCTGGTTCGTGCTGGCGTGTGTGTTGTTGGTAGCCCTGCGCTTCACCTTAAGGGCCCTGAACAAAAAGCTATGGAAAGCTGGATTGGGCCGGCGACGAGCCGTACTCGTGGGTTCTACAGCGGCACTCTCGGAGTATCAGCAGTTGCTCTCGATTCAGCGCCACCATGGGTACGACGTGGTGGGAGTTTTGGTTGACCCTGCGAACGCAGCATCTCGAGCCCTGGAAGCGTCACCTCTTCCAGAGCTTGGTTCTTTGGACCAGTGGGACGAGACCCTAGCAAAAAACCGGGCGAATGTATTGATCGTTACGACGGACGCTGGCGTCGCTGGCCGAGAACAGTGGCTGGGAGAAGTGTTGCGGCGTTGCAAACAACTGCACATAGACGTTGAGCTTTACTCGTGCGTTCTGGCCACCGCCAACATGAATTATGAGCACGATGAGTTCTCGGGGTGCTTCCGCTTCTATGCCAAGCCGGAATGGTCGCTAGCCTTGCAGCGGGCCGTGAAACGCGGAATCGATCTGGTCTTCGGTCTGGTTGGCAGCCTTGTGACGCTACTGCTGACGCCCATCGTATTTGTACTCGTAAATTTGGAGGATCCTGGTCCCGTATTCTATTCGCGGGAGTTTGTAGGGTCCGACGGCAAGATTCATTACTACCGCAAGTTTCGCACTATGTTGAAGGACGCAGATGACATCCTTCGTGGGGATCCGGAACTAAAGGCAAAATTCATCCACCGATTTAAGCTACGAGACGATCCCCGGTTATTGCGCATTGGGAGACTCATGCGACGATACAGTCTCGACGAGTTTCCCCAATTCTTAAGCGTTTTTTCGGGGAAGCTCACCTTTGTGGGTCCCCGTGTGATTTCAGAGGAAGAAAAGCGCTGTTACGGAGCTCAGCTGCCTAAGCTGCTCTCGTGCCGGCCAGGACTCACCGGATTCTGGCAAGTGATGGGGCGACAAACGACTACGTACGAGGAACGGATTCGCATGGATATGTTTTACGTCGAGCGTTGGTCCATCTGGCTGGATCTTGTCATCATCGCCAAAACGTTTTGGAAGGTTCTGAAAGCGGAAGGCGCGTATTAGCGAGGAGAGACTTAGCCGTGAAAATACTTGTGACTGGAGCTGCAGGATTCATCGCATCACATGTGGCGGACGCCTATGTGAATGCAGGCCACGAAGTCATTATTATTGATGATCTCTCTCGTGGTTCGAGAAAGAATATAAATCCCAATAGTCGCTTCTATCAGTGCGACATCCGAGATCGCGAAGAAATCGAGAAGATCTTCCTCCTGGAAAAACCGGCGATCGTCAATCATCACGCCGCACAGATGGACGTGCGTCGCGGGGTTCGGGAACCTCTCTTCGACGCGCAAGTTAATATTCTTGGTTCGATAAACCTGATCGAGGTAGCGGTTGCCCATGGGGCTAAGCGGTTCATCTACGCAGCAACCGCAGGTGCGGGTTATGGGGAACCAAAACAGATGCCCGTTCCTGAAGGCTATCCTATGAATCCCATTACGCCTTACGGCATCAGCAAACACACCGTCGAGCACTACCTGTTCACATTTCGATTTCTGTATGGGCTGGAGTACGTTGTCCTAAGGTATGGGAACGTCTATGGTCCACGGCAGAATTCTCAGGGAGAAGCGGGCGTCTTTGCAATCTTTTCCGAGCAAATGCTGGCCGGCGTTCAACCCGTCATTTATGGGGACGGCAAGAAGATTCGGGACTACGTGTATATTTCGGATGTAGTCGCCGCAAATGTTGCAGCGCTCGAACGAGGTGCGAACGAGATCTTCAATATCAGTAGTGGAGTGGAAACACCCGATCTTGAGATATTCGAGCGGGTCCGCGAGCTCCTTAGTAAAAAGGTTGAACCTCGGTACGTGCCCAGACGGCCAGGGGAGATCGATCAGATTTGTCTCGACGTCTCCAAGGCATCTAAGCTGCTCGGCTGGGTGCCCCAAGTCACGTTGACTGATGGAGCGCGGCAAACCGTCGCCTATTTTCAAAACGCCGCTGCAGCGTGCGCGTCAGCTTCGGCCAGTTAGGGATACGCCCAACTCCATGAACGAGTAAGGCCTTAATCCAAGACCCCTTCCGTTATTTACGTGGAATTCGCTGACAAAACGTGTCTAATAATCGGAGCCTCTGGAAGCATCGGAGGTGCCATCGCGGAGAGTTTTTACCGTGAAGGTGCACGGGTGGCGCTGACTTTTCATTCAAAGAGAAAAGCTGCTAGTTCAAAAGGGTCACCAAGTAAAGGTCCTCGTGTAGCACTGTTCAGGCTGGATGTTCGCAAATGGAGGGATGTTCAGGCTGTCGTCGGCCAGGTTATAAGAAAATTTGGACCAATCCAGGTTCTCGTAAATTGTTCAGGCATCCTAGGCCCGATCGGAACTACGGATAGCGCGTCGGTGAAGCACTGGCTGGAGACGATCGAAACCAACCTTGTGGGTAGCTTTTACATTGTCCGTGCCGTGTTGCCTTCAATGCTCGCTGCCGGTGAAGGCAAAATCATCCAATTCTCCGGTGGAGGGGCGGCGTACGGCCGGCCGTTTTTCACTGCCTATAGTGCCTCGAAAGCTGCCTTGGTGCGATTTACGGAGAGTCTGGCCGCGGAGCTTCATGACAAGAATATTCAGGTCAATGCAATTGCGCCAGGCCCGGTCAAGAGCCGAATGTGGGACGAGCTGCGCGCAAGCGGCTCCGCTGGCGGGCAGCAAGCAATCGACGAGCTAAAGAAAATGGACATGACCGGTGGCGTTCCTGCGGAGCGCGCTGCTGCATTGGCCTTATTCCTAGCGTCGAACCGCTCTAACGGTTTGACAGGCCGCCTGATATCGGCGGTTCACGATAAGTGGGAAGAAATAGGATCGCGTATTCCGAAAGTGATGTCCTCGGACGCATGGACTCTTCGCCGCGTTCCGTTGGACTGACGATATGCTCTCCGTAGCCATCATTGGGGCTGGACGCGTTGGACAAATCCGATCTCAGGTCATTCGTCGCTCGGGTCGCGCTGTGCTTGCTGCAGTAGCCGATGTTGATCGTTCGCGCGCAGAAAAAGCGGCGGAGGGAACGCCCGCCGACGCTAGTTCGGACTGGGCGACGGTTGTCAACCGGAATGATATAGATGTGGTCGTAGTGTCCACACCGACGAAATTCCATTCCGACGTGACCGTTGCTGCCCTGCAAGCCGGAAAGCATGTCTTGTGTGAAAAGCCGTTGGGCCGCAGCGTGGACGAAGCCCGAAAAATGTTTGATGCCGCTCTCGCGTCCTGTCGTTTATTGAAGACGGGGTTTAACTATCGCCATATGGCCCATGTGAGGAAAGCTAAGGAATTGCTAGGACGAGGCGTCTTAGGCCCTTTACATTTCCTTAGATGCCGTTACGGTCACGGCGGGCGCCCCGGTTATGAAAAGGAATGGTGTACCGATGCCGAACTTAGCGGCGGCGGTGTGCTCTTGGAGCAGGGCATACACATTTTCGATCTCGTGCGTCACCTGCTGGGCGAACCGTCACAACTCTTGGCACAGACGAAGCGTTTTTATTGGAATTTTCCGGCTGTCGAAGACAACGGCTTCTGCATTTTGCAGACCACGAATGGCCAGACAGCACAAATTCACGTTAGCTGGACGCAGTGGGTTAACCTCTTCGAACTCGAAATCTTCGGACGCGACGGCTACTTGCGACTCGGTGGGCGCGACGGTCACTACGGCCCTCAACACCTTACTTGGGGCAAACGCAAGCCAGATCACACCCGCCCGATCGAAGAGATCTTCGAGTTTGTCGCCGCCGACGATTCCTGGGACCGGGAGTGGCATGAGTTCTGTGCGGCCATCGAAGAAGGTAGAGAACTCTATGGGAGCGCGAGCGATGGTCTGCGCGCCCAGCAGTTGATAGAAGCTGCTTACCAAAGCGCCTCCCAGCATTCTTGGATCTTGATTCCAAGTTTGGAAAGTCAAACCCAAGAGGCTAATCGATGATCATCACTCGAACGCCGTTCCGTGTCACGTTGGGCGGAGGCGGAACTGATCTCCCTTCGTTTTATCGGGAGCATGGCGGATTCATACTTGCCGCAGCAATCGATAAGTACATGTATTTGAACGTGAATACCCCGATTGTCGACGACAAGATCCGAGTTCGCTATACGGGGTCTGAAATGGTGGACCACGTTGATGACGTGCAGCACACTCTGGCGCGAGAGGCGTTGCGGCATTTCGGTATCTCTACCGGAATCGAAATCGTCTCGGTCGCAGACATCCCAGCGGGAACCGGATTGGGATCATCCAGTTCCTACCTTGTGGGCCTGCTGAACGCTCTGCACGCGTTGTTGCAGGATCAAGCGACTCCTCAAAGACTGGCCGAGGAAGCGTGCCACATCGAGCTGGAAGTCCTGAACAAACCGATTGGCAAGCAGGATCAGTACATGGCCGCTTTTGGCGGCCTTACGGCGCTGGATATTGCACCGGATGGTTCGGTGTGTCTAACTAGGTTGGATCTTGACTTGGACTTGCTCGAGAGTTTGGAGCATAACATTCTGATGTTCTTCACGAACGAAATGCGCGATGCCACGGCCATCTTGAAGAAACAAGATGAGGCCACGCGTACCAAGGATGGAACCGTCGTCAAGAGCCTCCGCGAGATAAAGGACATAGGGCGTGAGATTAGCGAGGCGATATCGAAGGGCAATCTGAGGCGTTTTGGAGAGCTGCTCGACGTCCACTGGCAGTCAAAAAAGCAGCTCTCCAAAGGAATTTCTAATCCCCAGATAGATGCTTGGTACGAACTCGCAAAGCGAAGCGGGGCGATCGGCGGAAAAATCTCAGGAGCAGGGGGCGGGGGTTTTCTAATGCTGTACTGCGAAGAGAACAAGGCACGCCTGCGCGGAGCGATGCGCGAAGCAGGTCTGCGCGAGCTGAAGTTCCGCTTCGATTTTGAAGGAAGCAAAGTGGTATTTGATGTTGTCTCCCGCGATGGCCGGCTGGCTCACAACCATCGCCGCAACAATCACGAAAACGGATTAACCCTAGCCGCGAAGACTTCAGCCTAAACTTCTTCGATAGAATAGTAGTTTCGCTGGTTCCTTTTGCTATTCACCGCGTCGTGCGTGTTCGGCCTTCCTATGCAGGGAGGTCGGGCTAGGCGACGAAACTGGGAGTGGTTGCGTGGCCAAGATATGAAAGCAGCGCTGTTGGATCGCGACGGTGTAATCAACTCGCTCGTCTATCATGGTGACGCTGGCGTGATCGATGCTCCGTTTGTCGCATCTCAATTCAAGCTCCTTCCTCGAGTTCCCCAAGCCATTCGTCTGTTGAACGATCTCGGGCTAGGAGTCGCGATCGTTTCGAATCAGCCTGGAATCGCTAAGGGACACTTCAAGCCAGAGGTGTTGAAGGCGTGTGAGAGAAAAATGCTTTCGCAGATTCGCGCGGAGGATGGGCGCATCGATTCTGTCCATTACTGCCTGCATCATCCGGAAGCAAGAGTATCGAAGCTCAGGCAGCGCTGCCATTGCCGCAAACCGGAGGTGGGGCTGCTCGAACAGGCAGCTGCAGATCTACAGGTATCGCTAGGCGACTGCTACATGATTGGAGATGGAATCCCTGATTTGCTGGCCGGATCTCGGGCTGGTTGCAGAACTATTTTCATAGGCCGTTGGAAGTGTGAGATTTGCCAGTTCACCGAAGACCCGGGGGCGCGCCCCGCCTTCGTGGCAAAAGATCTCTGGGAAGCCGCCTGCTTCATTCGTTCGGAAGTGACAGGTTCTGTCGGAGTAGATTCGTTGCCGAAATGCCTATCGGCGGAGCCGTGATCTGCTCTTAGGTCGGCCACATCGATGAATCGAATCCTTGCTTGAAGAGGCAAAACGCATGGATCACGTCGCTCAATACATTCAGGAAGCAACAAAGATCCTAAGCCTTCTGGACCACTCGACGATCGAACGCACCACGGATCTGATCCGCGAGTTGCGCGATCGGTCGGGGAGACTTTTTCTCCTTGGTGTGGGCGGTGGGGCAGGGCACGCATCCCACGCGGTCTGCGATTTCCGCAAGATTGCTCAGATCGAAGCCTACGCGCCGTCGGATAACGTATCCGAGCTCACTGCAAGGATGAACGATGAGGGTTGGGATACGTGTTATGTCAATTGGCTTCGTGGGTCCCGGTTGAAGGACGCAGACATGGTCTTCGTTTTTTCTGTAGGGGGTGGCGATGCTAAGCAAAACATCAGCGCTAACCTCGTGCGCGCTCTCGAATACGCTCGCAAGGTTGGCGCCACTATTTGTGGCGTTGTCGGCCGCGACGGAGGTTATACCGCTCAGGTCGCGGACGCCTGCGTCCTCATTCCTGTCGTTAATTCGTCGACCATAACTCCTCATACCGAATCTTTTCAAGCGATGATCTGGCACCTCTTGGTTTCCCACCCGAAACTAAAAATGGCTGAAACGAAATGGGAATCCGTTCAGGTTCCTGCCAAGGTGTAGAGTCCCGTCGGGTGCCTGGCACAGCTCTCTCCTCCGGATTCTTTCCTTCTAGCTTTCCGTAGAATGCCCTTCTGTGTCCAATTACAATAGAATTACGAAGGCAGTTATCCCTGCAGCAGGCTTCGGTACCAGGATGCTTCCCGCAACCAAGGCCGTGCCCAAGGAAATGCTCCCCGTCGCCGGAAAGCCGCTCATTCAACATGCTGTCGAGGAAGCCGCGGCGAGTGGAATTGATACGGTGATTGTTGTGATTCGGGGCAACAAATCTTTGATTCAGGATCATTTTGCACCCGATCACGAACTCAAACCCCATTACCAGCGCGGCTTAAACAAGTCTCCTGATTCCCTCTACCCTGACCCAAAAACCATAAATGTAAAATATGTTCAGCAGGAGAGTCCCCTCGGTCTCGCTCATGCTATTTCCTGCGCACAGCCCTTGGTGGGAGACGAACCCTTTGTTGTTCTGCTTCCCGACGTGATCATGCTCGCCGACGATCCAGTCACGAGCCAATTAATACGTGCGCACGCGGAGGTAGGTGGAAGCGTGATCGCTATTCGAGAGGTCGAACCACAAGATGTGAAGCGTTTCGGTATTGTCCAACTCGAAAGATCAACTGTGAGTTCGCCCAAGGAACCGGTGCGCATAACTGGTCTAATTGAAAAGCCGTCACTCGAGCGAGCACCTTCGCGCTTTGGTATCTTCGGCCGCTATCTTTTGGAACCCTCAATCTGGCCTGCGATCGCGCAGACTTGTATTGACCTTGGCGGCGAAGTGCAGCTTACAGATGCCCTAAGTATTCTTTGCCAACAGGCAAACCTTTTTGGCGTTAGCTTCGACGGCCGGCACTACGATGCAGGCGACCGCATTGGCTATCTTCAAGCTAACATCGAGCTTTCGCTCGAAGACCCCAAACTACGCGAGCCTCTATTGCATTATCTCTCAGGCATTGCTTGCGTCAATTCCTAGGTTTGTTCAGTTTTTTGACGTCTCATTTCCCGCGCCGAATTGTTACGAACGGTCAAGGGCTCGTTCATTTTTCATCATTCTTCGCGTTAGTCGCGAGAAGATTTCATTTCAGGAGAGCTGAATGAAGGGTGTTGTCCTAGCCGGCGGAACTGGGAGTCGCCTCAACCCGCTTACGCGCGTTACGAACAAGCATCTCCTGCCCATATATGACAAGCCGATGGTGTATTACCCGATCCAGACACTTGTGAATGCTGGAATTCAGGAGATCCTTCTGGTCACCGGTGGAAAAAATGCCGGGGAATTTCTCCGGTTGCTTGGAAACGGACGCGATTTCGGATTGAAACACATCAACTATACCTACCAAGAAGGCGAAGGTGGCATCGCCGAGGCTCTGGGCCTAGCCGAGGATTTTGCCGACGGTGAATCCATTAGCGTGGTGCTTGGCGACAACATCATTGAAAACAATGTGCGCCGCGCCGTCGAGAACTTCAAAAAGCAAGGCCACGGTGCCAAAATCTTGCTGAAGAGCGTTGAAGACGCGGAGCGTTTTGGTGTGGCCGAGATTCGTGGCGATCGTGTTGTCAGTATCGAAGAAAAACCGCGCAAGCCCAAATCGAATTACGCGGTCATTGGAATCTATTTGTATGATGCCACCGTG
>Ga0307479_10001582_pt1 | contig 20815 bp, 17 predicted proteins | sample atmos_gasesECM4C_FD_203743 | JGI IMG/M metagenome (GOLD analysis project Ga0307479, IMG submission 203743) | Hardwood forest soil microbial communities from Morgan-Monroe State Forest, Indiana, United States - atmos_gasesECM4C_515 | ecosystem: Environmental > Terrestrial > Soil > Temperate...
CGCAAATTCCTGTCGATCAATCTGGTTCAGTCGTTAGTCCAATCTCGTTGTGGAGCCGATGCGCGCCTGCCTCCCAACCGAGAAGGACGGTCCAGCGCGGGCATTCGGCGCACTGGTCAACAAAGTTCCGGAACCCAGTTCTGACGCGCTCAAAGTGACGCCCTCGGGATAGCGGCCCACGACGCTATCGAGGCCGATCATGGACTGAAATCCGATACGGAAACGGGGCTCGACAAATTCGAGCTGGTACTGAGTGTGAGCGGGCTTTTCGGAATTCAACAGATTCATGAGCGACCGCTTCTGTAGCGGCGATTTGCCGCAGACGGCCGGGACGAATACGGAAAACTTGTGGGCATACACATAAAAAGGATCGCGATAGGGATCTTGCGTCGAAATCAGTTGCGATACCGCGACCTGGGCGTTGGCATTCAACTGACTGCGATTCACGATGCGCTTGCCCCAGAGCACGGCATCGTCAGAGAGCCGGCCGGTGCCAACGAAGAGCCAGCGGCGCAACTGGAAGTGCTCCAGGATCAGCGGCGGGGGCTGCCAGGCGCAGGGTTTCTTTTCTGCCGGGCTGCAGTTGAGCGGCGTGCAGCGGCAGCGCTGACGCGGCTGATCGTTGGGGCAGCAGCAGGTATCGGCTCCGATGCCGAGCAGAAGGAGAAGTTGTTGCCAGAGGCCGTAGCGCGTGCCGCGGATGGAATAGAGCGAAGGAGCTTTTTTCAGCAAGTTGCGGCGCGTTTGCTCGGGCAATTGGCGGTCGAGACTGACGCCGACCCATGAGGCCAGCCAGGTGAGGAAGTCGACTGCCGCGCCTTTCGGCTTGGTGGACGGGGCAGAGAGAGGATCGAAGTTGCGCGCCTGGTTGTCGATTTCTTTTTCAACGCTGCGCAGGGTCGTATCGAAAATGCTTAGGAAGCGATCGGTGAATTGCGCGCCCTTGGGGTCTTCGCCAAAGGCTGCGGGCAGATATCGCCGCAGACTGATGCGGGGAAATTCGATCTTCACCCATTCCAGGCACGGAGTCGAAATGCCGTTGGAGGAGAGTTCCAACCGCAACCAGAGATATCTGCCGGGGCCGCTCATCACGAGACAGTCCCATTCTCTGTTCTTCAGATTGACGAGTTGCTGGTTGGTGACCCAGTCTGCATCGGGAATTTCGTCGAGCGTGCGCTGGGCTTCTGAGGTGTAGGTCGAGACGCGAATGCTGGCGCCCTCGGGCACGCAGCCGCGAAGAATGATCCGGTGCCACTGGCAGCGGTAAAACTTGCTGTCGAGCCCCACGGTGATGAATGTGCCGTCCGCAGGATAAGTGATGGCCGGAATCACCGGCGCGACGGGAAGCTCGGTGCCAGTGGGATCGAAGATGCCGGTGTTGGGAACACACGCACAGAGAGAGGCTAGATTTAGATTGCCGGAGGCATCGATTGAAAATTGCAGCGCTGGAAAAGAGGAGACGAGTCCGGCGGGATCGCCGACTGTTCCGAAGCTGTTGCCGTGGGTATCGATAATGCGGGCCTGGCTTTCGCCTTGCACTACGACGTAGATCCGGTTTTGCAGATCGATGGCGATGAATGTGGCGACGCCGAAGCCGAAGAAAGATTTCTCCCAGATGCCGGAGGGAGCGAAGCGATGGATGCATCCATTGGCGGGATCGGTGACGCAGGCCCGGCCTTTGCGGTCGAAGGCGATAGCGTAGGGCTCCCAGGTCTGAGCAAGGTTGGCGGCGGCGGGGACGGTCCAGAAATCGCGCAGCAGGAATCCGTGCAGCGAGGAGACGCTGACGCGATTGTTATCCGTATCGCAGACGTAAAGATTGCCGCCACGGATGGCGATTCCGTGGGGATTGTTCAACTGGCGAGGGCCGGAGCCAATCCCTCCGAAGCAGGGAACAGTTTGAAATGAGCAGGTGCAGGGGTCGAATCTCTTTAGTTGCGCGGCGGTTGTATCGAGCAAGAAGATGTCGCACTCGGGGCCGAGCGCGACGTTGGCGGGCGGTACGACGCCGCCGAAGCTGCCATCGGTCTCCACCGTCGAGCGCGAAGCGCCGGCAATGGGCTGGAGCGTCAGCGTGCCGTGGTCAGGCGTGATTTCAACGTTCAGCATCGCAGCGCTCGCCGGAGACGCGGGCCGCCAGCCGACTCTTCCGTTCAGCAGCCACCACTTGGGATCGTGGGGCGGAGAGGGAATGCGCGGCAACATGGATGCGATGCTGGAAAACATTTTTATTCTCTTTCACTCCCTAACTTCACTGTCATGCGAACGAATAATTCACCTGAATCTGATGGTCGGTGGAATACACCAGCGCTCCAGCCTTTATGGGCACGTCCTGACATGGCGGATAGGCGGTGCCGTCGAGATTGATGATGACGCTCTCCACCCGCTGAACGCCGGGCGTGCTGAATATCTGTTGGAACAGTGCCGAGAAGAAAATGGGGCCGCCGAAAGGCCATCCCAAGCCGTCGTCGCCGCCGGTGAGGGGATGAAGATACTTAAGCAGCGCATTGGTGACGGCCAGCGTGACTTCCGCCAGGTCGGCGGAATCCTGCGCGATGACGGAGGCCTGTATCTGAACTTTCTGATATGTGGGAGGAACTACGTAGAGTTCCGCTGTCAGCAAACGCCGCTGATTCAGATACGCGCAAACCGTCCGCAGCGTGGCCGCCGTGGGCATGGGCGCGGGGTCGGGCGTGTTAGGAACGACGACGACGGTGATGGACCCCGGTACGCTGACTCCCGGGAACGCCGGATTGGCCAACGGAATCGTGTTGGCGCGTGCGATATTGGCTGCCTGACGAGCCAGAGTTTGAAAATCATCGGCGGTCACGGCGCGGCAGCGGGTCTTCAAGACCTGAGGCGCGCGCGCCTTGGCATCGTCGAGAGTCTCTTCGTCGCTACCACCTGAGGCGGGAAACAGATTTGTAACTTTGCTTTCGTCGATGCTCGTGACCGACGTTTGCATCGTGGTGAGAGACCCTGCCGGGACGTTGCCCGCCAGGCCGCCACCATAGCGATAGGTTTGCGCGACGATGTTGGCAGTGGCATTGTCGACGTTCCCGAGCGGGATGGCGCCGTGCACGCCATCGCCAAAGCGGACTTGTCCGGTCGAGCGATCGAGCACGTAGACCTGAGCATTAGCGTCGGAGCCAAAGAAATCCGTTACTTCTGTCCAGTCTTCGAAGTCGGTGCCGGTTTCGTTTACTTGCAACTGGAGCGTTCCGGCGAGCACTGGCGTATTGACGAGCGTAAATGTTTGATTGGGGCTGCCGTCGCTGCCGCCAAGAACTTCCGCCGTCACGGTTTGCGCTTGGGTGGCGGTGACCGTGTTGGTGCGGATCGTCAGAATCGTGGGGGGCTGTTCGTAGGATCCACCGGCAATCCTAGCCCGGACCCAATACAACGGAGTTACGATCTTGCCGAACGTGCCGGGCTGCATCAGGCCGGGGACAGGCGTTTTGAGATAGACGTGTCCAGTGCGTTGCAGAGCTACGGTCTCGTCCTTCAGTAAAGTGAGGGCATCCCATTCGCTGCCCGACCAGTATTCCCACACCAACTGCGCTGAGGGAAACACCTGCGTGTCGGGTAGGCCGCAGGTCATCATGGCCACCGAGGGTTGCGTGTTGGGAGTAGACAGCGCGAGATTGAGCTCCACCTGCGGGAAAGGTCCGGCGTACTGAAAGCCCAGCATCAGAGCCGACCCGACGGGCGCGATCGCCCCGAAAGGTTGATAACCGGGCTGAAGGAGCGAGTTCGGTTTGGTGTTGTCTGCGAAAACGTATCCGTCGAAGACAAGAACCGCGGTAAGGGGCGCGGTGAGCGCGTAGAGAGCGCGCTCGGTTTCAAAAACGACCGGAGTCGTGCTGCCGGGAGATTGCGCCGATACCTGAGTATGCAGCGGCACGATGACGTAGGGCGTGGAAATTGTAGGAACGACCGGGAAGCTGATTTCCGCCGTTGCTGGCTGCGCCGGATTGAGTTCGATCCCGATCAGTTCGAGAAACTTCAGGTAGTTCAATTCGGGGACTTGTCCCAGACGATAGATGAGGAGTTCGGTCATCCAGGCCAGGAGCTGGACCATCGTCATGCCGGGTTCGTTGTCGTTAACGTCGGTCCATTCCGGCGTGTAGCGCTCGATACGAGTGCGCGCTTCGGCGACAATGTCGTCATATTGACGGTTGTCGATGACCGGGATGTACGTCTCGAGCGGCATGAATCAGGCGCCTTCCTTGATGTAGAAGGGATAGACCAGATTTCCCAGAGCGTTGTTGGCCCTAATGCGGTAGTCGACGCGAATCAACAGCAGGTTCGGCTGACCGGAGGCGGTTTCGGTGGCCACGTCGAGCACATCAATGCGGCGTTCGTGAGTCACCAGCGCCTGCCGGACTTCCTGCACCACCGCACTCAAGGTTTGCGGATTATTGGGGGCAAAGACGAGATCGTGAATGCCGCACCCGAAATCCGGCATCATGACGCGCTCACCCTTCGCTGTGCTCAGGATCAGATAAATGGACTCCTGCACGCGCTGTTCATAGCTCGACAGAGCGATGCTTCCGCCCGCCGTGACCTGCAGCGGAAACTTCCAGCCGATGCCAAGAAAGGCGCGCGTTCTGTCAGTGAGTGTGTTCATGGCGTCACCTTGAACGAGCCGACAGCGTAGTTGGAGAGTCCCCGCTGCGAAATGCCGGTGAGATAGAGATCGTGTTTGCCCTGCGAGAACGTCGCCACAAACGCGCCCAGCAGCGTTACGTTGATGGTGAGGGTCGGACTATTCCAACTCCCGCCCGGGGGGGAAACAAGAGCTAAGCCGGGGATTCCATTGGTCAGGTCCTGGTGTACCCCAGCACCAGTTTCATGGATCAGCGTGAGGATCCATTGCATTGGAAAGGCCGTCGAGAGCGTGAACGTGGCCGTCACCGGGACCGGCGGCGTTACCGACAAGCTAAAGTCCAGCGGAGGAACGGTGAGTTCCACGACCGGGGTGGTCGTGTCGGCCATGTTGGGAGGCAGCGGTGGCGCAGGCTGTCCGACGGGCAGGGGCGCGGGAGTTGTGTCATCCAATATCTTATGAATTTCCGTGATGACCAAAGGAAGGCCGGTGATGCTCTTGGTGAAGTCGGTGACCAGCATGACTTTGCGGCCGTCCATTTGCACGGCATTCAGCCCCATCGATTGCAGGATGTAACTGGCGCAGGGAGGTATGAAAACGCACGACAGCGTGCCGGCATCGCCGTCGAGAGCAACGTAGCCCCCGTTGATCGACCAGTGCGTGCTGGTGTTCAGAGTCGTCCCCAGGCCGCCGTGAGGGCAGACAATTTTCGCGTTTGTGGTCAGGACCTGTGGCATGCTTCCGCTTTCAAGTAAATTTCACGGTTCCGCCGCTCATCTCGATCTGACGACTTCCGCCAGACAGAGTGATGGAACTCGCCTGGTCGTCCAGCGTGATTTTCTGGCCGTTCTTGGTTTGCACAGTCAGCGTATTGGCGGAATCGTCGATGGCTAATGAGTGGCCGCCGGCGGACTGCAAAATAATCTTCTGGTTCTTGTCCTCGAAGCGCAGCGTGTGTTTTCCGGGGGTGAAGATGATTCTGTTCTCGGGATCGGTTTCCGGCGGCGTGTCAACGCCATTCCACAGGTAGCCGACGACGTAGGGATGATCGAAGTCGCCGCGCTCGAAAGCGACGAGGACCTCGTCCTCCACTTCGGGCATGAAATACATGCCGCGGCTCTTGCCGGCGAGGGGAACAGCGATGGGCGCCCAGCCGCTCTCCTGAGCGTCGGGGAGGCCGCGAAATTCCAGCTCGATGCGGCCCTGCCCTTGCGGATCGTCGAGGCTTTTCACAACGCCGGTAATGACTCCGGGAATTCGATTCATTGCCTTGTGGCCGAGCCGTCGTCTTCACGGCGAGCGTTGAATTTCGTTAAGTAACCGTTGTTGCCGATGGTGTGGGTGGTGTCGGTAACGAAGTACAGTCCGCTGAAACGCGCGCCAACTCCTTTGATGAGCACCTGGCGGCCTGCCCGGAGATCGGGTAGGCCAACGGTGGTGAAACTGGCCTTCACCATTTGTTTCTGCCGGTCGGAAAGAATGCTGAAGGCTCGGTCCTTGGCTTGCTTGGTGCTGAAGACAGGCTCATTCACGACAATTTCTTCCCGAGGATCGTTTTTCTGCAGCAGTTCGTAGAGATCTTTGTTGCGGTTCAGCCGGGGATCGTCGAGCGTGGCGGTCTCGACGATGGGCTTCTTGGTATTTCGATTCCATCCATGCACCGTGACCGACTTCACCTGATTCGCCGTCGTCAGCGTGGGATGAAATTCGACCAGGGACTTTCCCCATTCCAGCTGAAAGGTCACATCGCGCGATCCGGAATTCTGCGATGGGCCGAAATAAAGTTCCCGGCCGGAAGGAGAAGTGTCGGACTGCTGCACCACTACGACGTAGCCGCGAACTCGCGCCCGCTGGAAGAGAAAGTCGATGTCATATTGATTGTCCTGGGCGATGTAGTCGATGGTCGGCTCCTGATCTTTCGCGTTGTCGTCGACAACGATGGGAATGGGGAAGCGTTTCTGTCCGGTGGTTTTGTCGGTGAGGGTCGCGATGTTTTCGGCGATTTCACTGTCGGTTTGGCCGGTCCATGAATAGGTGTACTGCTTGCGGCGAAGCTGGTGCAGGACGTTGAGTCCGCGCACACTGAGTGTCGGTCCGCCGCTGCTGGGGAAACTGGGCTCCAAAGTGGTAAAGTTCCCGACAGTCATTAGCTGGAGTTCGTCGAGATAGCCAAGTTGCAGCGTGACCTGCTTGTTGCCGGGATCGAACAAGTGATAGCGCACAGTCTTCGGCGTTTCCTGTTTGAGATCGGCCGCGGTCTCCGAGCCAACGTATTTGAATCTGCGTGTGGCCGTGTCCCAGTTGTTGACGACCAACTCGAAGCTGTCGACTTCTTTCAGATTGTCGGAATAAGTAACCTGGATGACGTCGCGCAGCACGTCGCGCGGCAGGCCGGCGTCTTGAATCTTGATGGCGAACTGCGGCACGTAGAATCCGCGCTGGTTCTGCGACTCCTCGGCCAGGGTTACAAGCTGCATATTCTTCCTTTATGGCTCTGGTGGAACGGTTAGAAATGCGCCGGGATCAATGCGGCGCGGATCTTCAATCGTGTTCTTCAGGGCAATCAGCCGCCAGTCGCTGGGCCGGTCGTAATGAATGCCCGCAACGCTCGACAATGTTTCTCCCTGTTGCAGGATGTGAACCTGAGTGCGGTCGGGGGAATTCAAATTGAGCTGGCCGAACTGCTGGTTGATGGTTTTGTATTCCCGGAAGGTGACACTGATGGTGGCACGCAGCGGGATGCCTTCCGGGCTGAACAACGTGTATTTGTGGCGCACGCTTTCGACCAGGCACTGGAACTTTTCGCGCTTCTGGTTGCCAAGCTGGTCGGCAGCGTTGCAGCCGGGAAATTTTGTGTTCCACTGAAAAGTGCAGATCGGCGGAGCGTGGTGGTCCGGATCGATCTTGACCAGGGAATAGATTCTGTCGGTCCACTTGGTCACGCTGGTGGCGCCAACACCGGTTCCGTCTTCCGTGCTGTCGAAGAACAAATCCATGGTGATGGTTTCGTCCTGGCCACGGACGAATTGCAGAAGGGGCGAGTCCAGCCCAGGAATGGCGATCTCGGCGATCTGCACACCTTTGCTGAACGAGATCTCGGTGGGATTGAATTTGAAGTCGATGTCCTCCGGTTCCCGGCTCCATTCGACGTGCAGGCGCGCTTGTTGTAGCGGTTGCATCGATTAGTCTCCCTGCTCCTGCTCTTCCTGGACTCCGCCTGTGACTTTGCGTTCGGACTTCACGCGCTTGCGGTGCTGCTCTCTCATGTACACGGCTTCAAGCACAGTGCGGACAATCTTCTCCATCGTCTTGGGCGACAGAACCGAGTCGCCGTCGACGGCGCGAACGTTGCTGACGAGTTCTTCAATGTTGACTTCCATAAATCACACTGCCAGCGCCGCGGCGCTCGACACGGCTGCGCCGCCAATGCCAATTCCCGGCAACTGAAAAATTCCTTCGTGGGCAATTTCCAGAGACTCGACCGCGACGGTGCTCTGTACGGCGTTCATGGGGGAAACGGTGTAGCGAACCGGCAGCCCGCGGCGGAAATACCAGATATTGTTCGGGACATGCAGGTTGTTGAGCAGGATGACCAGACCGTCGCGACGCTTGCCCTTGCCTTCGACGAAGGTGTAGTGCCAATCCCAGAGTTCAGTGCTGACAGCGATGCCACGCTTGAGCGTGATCTTCGACCACTTGATGCGCGTGGGGAATTGCAGCACTTCGCTGTTCCGCCCACCTTCGCGGTATTCCTCGACGTCGAGCGACATCTCAAGGCCGGAGCACTCGCTGAATCCGCCGGCGAGCGCGTTTTGAATGCCGCTGGCGATGGAACCCAGAGCGAGCGAACTGCTGCTGTCGATCAGTTTGATCACGAAGTTGAAGCTTAGGACCGGATCGATCCGCAACGCATTTGCCACGCTGGCCGCCATCAGGACGCCCCCGGATATACAGTTTGTTCCGTCACTTCGAACTGGTTGCCCACTCGCCCCACGCGCAATACGACAAACTCAAAGGGATACGAGGGAGAGACTCCGACTTGCGCCAGCAACATGCCAATGTTCGTCTGGTCAGGTGGATTGTTGCTGGCATCGCATTTCACGAAGAAGGCCTCGGCGGCGGTCGCGCCCGCGAGCGCGCCTTTTTGCCACAGAGAAATCAGGAAACTGGCAAGAGAGAGACGGAGCGCGGCTTGCGTAATGGAATTGTTGGGTTCAAATACGGCCCACTGTGTGGATTTGTAAATCGCCTTCTCGATCATCATGATGAGGCGGCGAATATTGACGAAGATCCAGTCGGGATCGCTACTCACGGTGCGCGCTCCCATGATGCGCAGGCCGCGTCCGGGCAGGGCACGAAGCACGTTGATTCCGCCGGAATTCAGAACGCCGTGCTGCGTGCTGTTGAGCGGGACGGTTAGGTCTTGAATCCAGATGAGGGGAGCGTTTGCCGGCGCCTTGTGAACGCCGACCGCAAAATCGCTGGCCGCATACTGCCCGGCGACATGACCGCTGGGAGGAATGTCGCGGGTGATGGATGTGACCGACTGGAGCGGATCGACGACGCGGCTCCAGGGATAGTACAAGGCGGCGTACTTGGAATCGAATCGGCTGCGCCACGCGATGACCGCTCCCAGCCCGAGTTGATCATTTTTCGAGGCGGAGATCGGTGGGTCAAGAATCGCGATGCGGTCGCCGAGATTCTCGCAGTGCTCGACCAGGGCTGCTTCTACCTGCGCGATGGCGGTATCGGAGAACACCGGCGGCAGTTCGGTGCTCTCGACCGGAGGCGGCGCGACCGCCGGTGGGATCGCCGTAGGTAAGCACGGATCGGGAATGCAGGGCGCGATGGGCACATTCTCGGGTGGCAGAAACGGCTGAATGTGAATGTCGGGAACGGCGACCATGGCGACTTCGTCCACGGCTTTCAGCACGCGAAGTCCGCGCGTCTTCGCTTTCTTGATCTCGTCGCTGTCGAGAGGATCGCTGTCTTCGCCGATAAAATCGTACGTGGTGAGAAGACTCAGACCGTCGCGACCCAGCGTCAGGCGAACCGGCGCGGGAGGAACCTGCAGAGTCTCGAGAGTGCGAGCGAGCGCCAACTCCGCAAAATCAGTGCGCAGGTCTTCGACCACGATTGGATGCGGAATCGGCGGCAGCGTTTGGGTTGGATCGTTGTCGACCGGAGCCGTCAGCGGCGCAAGTACAGCCGGAGCGTAGTTTTCGTTCTCGGGAATGAGCGAAAGGTTCTCGTAGAGAGCGACGGGGACTCCGAGTTCGGCAACCAGAAGCGTGTATTCCACGGTCTCGATCAGAACGGGACGGTTCAGGTCGAATCCGGCGATGGGGGTGTCGTAAACCATCCGGCGCGCGGGCTTGTCGTTGAGCCAGACCATCGCCTGATTGCGGCCGTCGATATCGGACACGACCTTCAGGATCGACGGAGCGCCGGGTTGCGAAAGGCGCACAAGTGACGCGCGCGTGAAACCGTTGGTGGAATCGACGACAGAGAAATTTGGCTGAACCGGACCGGGAACGGTCAGCGTTTGCGCGCGGTGCGTTTCCTGAACGGTGACGGTGAGGTTGTCGCCCCAGACTCCGGGACTGGATGCGCTGACGAGCCATACATCGCGCGGAACAACGGTCGCGCTTTGCACAGTCGCCGCGGCGGGCGCGGCGCCTCCCACGGGATCGCCCGACGCAACCCGCACAATCCAGCAGCGTCGGCCTCCGTTTTCGAAGAAGGCACGCACGGTGTACGCAAGGAAGCCGACACCGGTGAAGGTGCCGAACTGCGCCTGGAACTGGCGAAAGGACTCGACCGGGATTGCGGTATCGACCGGGCCGCGCACGGCAATGCCGACGAATCCGGCAATGTCGGTGCGGATCGCGGTGATCGCCGGCGGACTGGCATCAACGCGCTGGTAATAAACTCCCGGTGTCAGATACGTGGCCATGTTTGCGAGTCCTACGACTACGAGTCCTACGGTTTCTCCAGGGTCAGCATTTCATGCACTAGTTCCACGGACTCGACGGCGACTTCATTGGCCGTGGCGTTGAAGCTGGGCGCTTCGATCTTTTTGATCCAGGCGTTTTCCACGCTCCAGCGCATCACGGGCTTTCGTCCTTCATCCATCAGGATGATCGAGCCGTTACGCCGGTCTGGGACGCCGTTGACGATGTTGGTGTACCAGTCCCACAGCTCGGTGTTGGTGGTGTAGCCCTTCTTCAGCGTGATGTTGCTGTAGGTTTGCAGGCCGACGAGTTTGCGGACGTGGCGCGGGAAGTCGGTGCCTTCGCGGTAGTCGACGGAATTTCCGTCCGCCGTCAGACCGCTGCATTCGCGGAAACTGCCCACAGTGAGGCCATCGAACTCGACCTTGAAATTAAATGAACGAAACGGATCGACGCGTTCTGCCGTTGCCATGATCTGATCTCCTTCTCAATCTCTTAGGCCTGCGCTGTTTAAGTTTGCGAACCTGCGGTCCACAGACCGATGCGAATGATGACGAACTCGGCCGGACGGACGGGAGCCACCCCGATCACGACGATGAGGCGTCCATTGTCGATGTCGTCTTGCGTCATCGTGGTGTTGTCGCACTTCGCAAAGAAAGCCTCCTCGGGCTTGGTGCCTTCCAGAGCGCCGTTCCGCCAAACCGTAGTGAGGAAGTTCGTGATGGTGCGTTTGACTCGCGCCCAGAGCGGTTCTGCATTGGGCTCGAACACGACCCACTGCAGGCCGATGTCCATGGACTGCTCAAGGAAAATCATCAGACGGCGCACGTTCACGTAAATCCAGTCAGGATCGCTGGTGATGACGCGCCCTCCCCAGATCCGGATGCTGCGATTGTCCTTGCGAAAATCGCGGATCACGTTGATGTTCACAGGGAAGGGATTGAGGATGTCCTGCTCGCCCTTGTTCAGAATGCGCTCCAGCCCGACGATTCCGTTCACCACCTCGTTGGCGGGCGCTTTGTGAACTCCGCGCTCGTCGTCGGTGCGGGCGTACACGCCGATCACGTTGCCCGAAGGTGGAATGGGGAATGTGCCGATCTGCTGCAGGTTGGTGGGGAATGGGTCCTCGATCAGGAGCCACGGGTGATAGATGGCGGCGTACTTGGTATCGAATTGCTGGCGTAGATTCTGCACGTCAGCCAGCGCATCGTCCGGCGGCGGCGGACCATCGAGCACGGCGAAGCGGTAGCGCAGATTCTCGCACTGGTCGATCAATGCCTGCTGGATGGCAGGAGTAGTGCGGCCGGGCACGGCGAGAATGCTGATTTCTTCGACGCTGACGAAACTGAACAGGCCGGTCCGCTGTTCTGGATCGACGTTGTCCTGACCGATGTAAGTAGCGTCGTCTACTGTGTTGATGGAGTCGTCGCCGTTTTCGAGCGCCTGGCGTGCCGGTTGTTCGGCACCGCTGGGAAGAATGTCGATCAGGGTCTCCGGCCCCAGGCGGATGCTTTCCAGAGTTGGAATCGGATCGGGAAGAACGTCCTGGCCAACATCGTGCACGCGGATGTACCAGGATTGCCCCTCGGGCCGTCGGTCTTCGAGGCGCAGCGGACCGTTGATATCGCCAATGATGGTTTCAATGTAGCGGCTATGCCGGTTATCCATCGAGAGATTGCGGAAAACTTCGCTGGCAATTACAACCTCATCGCGCGAAGGCAGGGCAGGGTCCTCCTGATGGAGCAGGTAAACGGTCAGGCGAAATTCGCGAGAGCGAACTCCGAGGGCTTTTCCGGCGAGAACGGCGTTCGCTTGCGCGGTCTGCTGCGCTCCGGTCAATGCGGCCTGCAGCGTGATCGTGTTGTTGGAAGTGCGGTCGAGCAGGACGACCTTGATGGGATCGCCGACGACCGCATTGTTGTTCAAAGGATCCAGTAGTTCCAGAATCGTTCCCGCTTCCACGCCCGCCGCCGAAGCCAGTCGGATGTGCGTCGGATTGATGATGGCCTTGAGGGTCGTGCTGGGAACGAGTCCCGGAGATTCATCCTGCACGCTGATCCGGAGGCGGTTGCCCCAGGCGCCCACGTCCAGAGCTTGAACTTCGATGAGCGGGTCGCGGCCGACGATCGCCGATCCGGCCGGATGTGCGCGCTCCAACGGAGTCTGCAGTGTGACTTCTACCGGAGCGGCCGCAGTGGCAGCGCTGACCGCATGGTAGAAAGTTTCACCGCTGGGAATCGTGACGCTTAAGAATCCGGAGGCGAAGTTCGTGCCGTCGCTGAGAAGCAGGGTCGAGGCACCCTGGTCCACCGTCAAGACCAGAGCGGTGACGAAAACCGAAGCGGTATTGACAGTCGGAGGGGCCGCCCCGGCCACGAGGCCGGTATTCGGCTCCTGGAAGTTGGTGCCGATGTTGACGGTTGCCTGAAGCTTCTCGTTTCCCGCAACCGGGTCGGCATAGACTTTGTATTGAGTCACGCCCGCTTCGGCGGCAGGAGAATTCACGACCAGCACATCATTGAGTGGAATGGCAATCGAACTTGCGGGGCTCGCGATGGTTTCGCCAGTCGCCGGGTTGAAATAGGTGACGACAACCGAATAGTTGCGCGCGGGCAAAGCTCCGGCGACAGCGGTGGACAGGATGGGGGCCGGCGGAGGAGTGGCCGAGCCATGAACCGGAAGCTGTCTCCGAAAAACCTCGCCGTTGGGATGATCAAGGACCAGCGCGTGATCGAGTACAACATTGCCAGCGTCAGGTGAGACACCAGCGGGGCTGCGATTGGGCAGACCAACGATGGTCGCGTATTCCCGGTTGGGCACGTCGCCAATTCGCACCACATCGCCCACCTGGAGCGTGATGCGATTGCCGAGAGCGACCACGCGGGATCCGGTGGGCGCGGCGGAGGTCAAGGTCTTGAGACTGAAGCCGGGCGTAGCCGGCACGGGTAGCGGAGCATGAGGGTTCGCCAGCGCAGCGGTCAACGTGACCTGATTTGCGCCCGCATTGACGGACTGGATCGTTCCCTTCTCACGTTGGAGACCAACGTCTACCCAGAGCGTGTCGCCGGCGCTCAACGACGAGACGTCGTTGAGCGTAAGTACGGCGGCGGCGAAGGCGGTCATCTGGCGATCGTCGTCGGCCAGAGCGGCTCCCCGCACGAGCGAGTCCGCCGGATACTCTTCGTAAGCATCGGGCGAAATATCGACGCTGAACAGGTCTCCAATGCGGCGGACTTCAGTGCGCGCGGGGTCGGTGGCCTGGATCAGGACGAGGTCGGTAACTATATTCAGTGCGCCGCCGCGGTTGTCGACGTAGATCAGCGTGTCTCCCGTATTTCCATCGAGCGCGAGATGCGCCGTCGGCACGATCGCGGGAGTGGTCAACGGGTTGACCGTGGTCGTAATCGGATAGGCCATGTCGAGCGGCGATTCAAGAGCCACAGTCGCGGTCGTTCCGGAAATGGTTGCGGAAACGGCGAGGTGATGCTCGCCTTGAGATCCGCCGATTTGCAGAATCTGATTGGGCGAAGCCACAAGCTTGGTCAGGTCCGCGGCGGCACCGGTTACTACAAGATGTGTAGCGCTCTGACTAGCTGCGGCGGTCAGCGAAAATCCTGCAGTGTACCCGGGATCGGCGGCGGGCGTGAACTGCTGCACGCCGCTGGTGGCTTCGTGCAGAAAATTCAGTGGGAAATTTAACGGGACATGCGTGTTGTTGGCCACCGCTCCGATTGCGGACACTTGCTTGTACTCGGCGGGAGAGCCGTCGCCGACGCGAATCCAGTTGTGCGGCGCGACGTTGGTCAGGTTGGATGGGTCGAGCACGTAGAGCAGCGGAAGATTCGCGACCGTGCCGGTGCTCTCCGCGGCGGCGCGCAGGATGATGGAGTCGGCAGAAGCTGCCGAGCCGCGATCGAAGAGGTCGTCAGTAGCGGCGACTGCGCCCTCGCCTGCAACCCGCGTGATGAACGCGCGTTTGCCGCCGTTGGTGAAGAAGCCTTCGACGGCATGCGGCAGATAACAGTGTGCGCCGGTGGCGTTAGTGAATTCCTCAATGTTGAGGTATCCGCCAAACCAGCGGTAATACTCGCCGTAGCCGGTGACGAGAATGGGGACGTTGAGGGGACCACGCTCGGCCAAACCTTCCATTCCAGCGGTGCTGGTGCTGACGCCTTCAATCGGCTTATTCCCGGTATCGATTTCTTCTACGTAAACACCCGGTGAAAGATATTCCGGCATAGTTATTCTCCTCTGACTGCTGACCTCTAATACATGACGTCGACTTTGTTTTCTTCGCCCGCATAATCGGGAACGAAGGTGATAGGCAGCGAAAGTGTCCCGTTATTCGCTTGCAAATTGAGTTGCGCAACCCGGCTCAGGGGCGGCAGGCGATAAAAGCCGCCGGCAACGGTGGTCGTCTTGAAATAACTCACGGCGTGATACTCGATGGGATTGACGCCGTCGTCAATACTGACGGTGGTGGCGGGTTGCAACGCGGCCACACTTACGAAGGCGCACACATCACCAACGATGGCATCATCCGTCAGCGGAGTGGGAGCGCCCGCGGCTCCGACGGTCACTTTGCGCACCGGAACGTTGAAGCGATGCGTCGCCTGTACCGGAATGGTCAACTGGATTCTGGCTGGCTGGTTTGTCGTGCTGGCCGGGAAGAGGGCTTTGATCGTCAGGAACTCGGTGCGGTAGGGATCGTCGGCATCGATGGCGATGACGTCGTTGATGGCCAGTCCCACGCAATCGGAGAGCTTCACGATTGTGTCGCCCGCTTGCGCGTCGAGCAGAAGCTGCTTATTCGCTCCGACGATCTGAGTCAGCGGCTGCGGCCGGACTTGAGTTACAGTATTGGCCCGTGCGATGTAGATGGCGGGCATCAGCGAAACAAAATCCGGAGGAACCGGTGGAACGACCACATTCGCGGCGGGCACGGTTCGCCAGATTCCGATGACGGTCACGGTCGCGCCGACCGATGGCGTGCTGGTCACTCCGGAACTGACGGCGACCTGGCCCGTGATCGTGATGGGGGCGCGATGCAGCGCGACGGGTGGCAGTGGAGTCGTGTCGAACGCATCGGGAAAGTTTCCGATGGATGCAATCGACTGATGTAGGCTTACCGGGATAAATCCGCTGGCTGAGATGGTGAGGTCGACGAAACAGTTCGTGGTTTTCAATTGGGAGAAGGCGTCGACCGGAATGCCCGCCAGACCTACGATTCCGCCATCCGCGACGCGCGGAGTCACGCCGAGATCTGGGGAATCCACCGACAACGGCACCAATGGGGCGAGCGTGGTAAGTTCGTCGGTCACTGCTCCCTCGACCAGCGCCCAGGTGCGCCGTCCGATCGCCGGCTCGTCATCGGGGGCGATGGTGTAGGTGATCCCGTTGTCAATGTAGTTTTGATGAGGCAAATCGCTTTCCCTTCCTAACTGGTGCTGACAATCACTCCGGGCTCGGTTAACAAAACTTTGACCGGGGTGACGGACTCCATCAATTCCGAGTCGATGTAAACTACGGTGACTTCATACGACACAGAAAGTTCATAGGAGCGCTCCAGCGCATACCAGACCTTGGTGATGTCTTCCAGGCTCATGGATTCCAGGCGCGCGGTCAGTTGCACGAGCGTTCCACTCAAATCTCCCTGCAAGTCCGCGCCACTGAGCAGGGGATGGTCGTACAAAACCTGCAGCACTTTTCCCAGGATGGTTTGCTCAGTCTCGGCGCCAGTCGGGGTCGTAGTGGCGACGGTCGGCGTGACCAGGTAATGAAGGCGCAGCGGCAGCGGAGTCTTGCGGGTTTGCCCGCGTCCCAAGCGCGTGGGCGGATCGTTGAGTCGTTCGTCATCCCGGACAACGCGATACAGCCAAACCGATAGTCCTTCCACGGCGTTCTCTGTCATCTCTTCGGGAGTACTGAGCGAAACCACCATGGTGCCGCCATTGAGAGGATTGAAGAGCGACTTCAGATTGAAATCCGCTTCGAGGCTCTGGCGAATGTACTGCGCCAGGGTCAGACTCGTGCCTGCAATCGCGGTGTACATGAGCTAGACGTCCTGATCCGGGGCGATGGGCCCGTGGGCTTGCTCGAATTGATCGATTGACGTAGCGAGCAAGCGCAGCAGCACGCGGCCGTAAGCGGGGTTCATGATGATGCGCGTGTGCACTTCTGCTACCTGATGGTTCGTCGAGGATTGAGCGAAGTCGATCATGAATTCGAGCGCGTTAAATCCAACTCGGAACGAATTGGCATAACGCCCTTGGAGCCCGGAGTTCTGCCAGACCACAGCGTCGTTGTCCACCGGACACCTCGTTACGCCAGGCCGCCAACGTGACGAGTTTTGGCACGGCGCGTCACCGCAACAAACCAGATGCACGTGCCGTGCCGCATGGGCCGTGGTGCGTTGAACGGCGTAAGTGCAATTCTTTGAACACAGGCAGACGTTGCGAGACGGGGCGCAGGCAGTTCAAACCGGAAATGTGTAACCGGGGAAGAGACACAATTCCGCGATGTGAGGGCCAAGGTGCATTCGGAAGGGCGACCCTAACTGCTTTCGATGAAACGATCGTAATGTTGTCGCGCGCTGAGTGTGAATGTGTAACACGCGTTGTCACTTCGCTGTCACAGTCCGTTCGGCAACGCGCGTGGATTTCAACAGGCGGGGAAAACGGGGAACAACCTGGAGATGGTTAGGCGCAGAGGCGATACTTTGCGATTTTGCGGTAGATGGTCATGCGCGACCAGTTCAATTGCTTGGCCGCCTTACTCTTGTTCCACTGCGTACAAAGCAGCGCCGACAGCAGAAGGTCCCGTTCGCTGGCCGGAGCGCCGGCGGCTGTGTCCAGCCTGCGGAGAAATTCGGCGGGGAGGTCGATTTGTTCGACATCTTGCGGCGGCAGATTGACGAAGATCGCCTCGACCAGATTTTTCAGCTCACGAATGTTCCCTGGCCACGCGTAGTTCAGCAGGTAATTGTAGGCATCGTCGGTAAAGCCTGCGACCGATCGTTTGAAGCGGCGGTTCATGTCGGCAATGTAGCAGCGAAAAAGATCGGGCAAGTCTTCTTTTCGCTCTCGCAGCGATGGCAGATGCAGCCCGACAATATTGAGCCGGAAAAATAGATCGCGGCGAAATCGGTCTTCGCCCACAAGTTTCTCCAGGTTCTGATTTGTCGCCGCAACAAAGCGCACGTTCAGCTGGATGGAGGAACGGCCGCCCAATCGGCAGATTTCTTTCCCCTCAATAACGCGCAGCATTTTCGCCTGCGCCAGCGGGCTCATCTCCCCCACTTCGTCGAGGAATACCGTCCCCCCGTTCGCCCGCTCGAGTTGGCCCGCGGCTTTACACATGGCGCCGGTGAAAGCGCCGCGCTCGTAACCGAACAGTTCACTTTCGATGAGGCTGTCCGGAATTGCCGCACAATTGATGCAGATCAACGGCTTGTTGCGCCGCGCGCTGGCGCGATGGATAAATTGTGCCGCCAGCTCTTTGCCCGTTCCCGTCTCGCCTGTAATCAGCACGTTGCTGTCGGCGGCGGCGATCCGCGCAAGGCACGACTTGATGGCCCTCATGGGCGCGCTGCTGCCAACCATCTGTCCGCAGCAATCCTGCTCACCGTCTGCGACCGGCTCTTCCCGAAGAGAACAAGGTCGACTCAGCAGACGCGTGACGGAAGCAGCCAATTCTTCCACGCGTGAAGTTCCCCCGATGTAATCGCTCACCCCGGCGCGCAGCGCACGCACTGCCAATTCCTCCGAGCCGTGGTCGGCAACAAAGATGATCGGTATGCGGGGATGAATCTCCCGCATCTGCCGTATGATTTTGAAACCGCGACCGTTATCGCCGCCGCAATCGCTACAGATAAGCAAAGAGAGCGATTCTGGGGGAGAACTCGCCAGGTCAGTGTTGGTGCTGGAGCCCTCAATCGTGGGAAAGCCCGCCCGCAAAAGGCGTTGCTTCCAAAGCGCGCGCACCTCTGCCTCCTCATGCAGAAGCAGGATTCGCGGTCCGGTCATGGATGCCTCCGCAGGGGAAGCGGCGCGCGAGCGTCCGACGGCACCACAGATTCAGAAAGCAACCGACTGGGATCGGCCTACCTTAGAGATTCCATTGCCGTCCTAGACATCAGCGGGGGGAATCTAAGTATTTTCCATGGGATCACCGACCTGTCAACAAAAGAATTCGCCAGTTCCGGATTTCGTAACAGCAACTGCCTCTCGCTCGTTTCCGAAACGATTGACTCCCATCATTTGTTAGTTGCCGGCAGAGGCTCTCACTGGTTCTGAGCATCGCGGAGTTCGAGCGGGAGTTGATCCGCTTCCGGGTCCGCAGCGGCTTACCTCTTCCTATATGACAGTGGCTGGCTTGTGGATCGACGAAGCGCTGAGTGATTCTGAAAGACTGTCTTCAGCCCGCCTATACTGCCTCTTTCCACGACATAACGATGTGAAGGTCACCGCTCTCTCTGTCAAGAATGCCGATATGCCTTGTGAACCCGACATACCTTCGTCTGCTATTTGGAGTGGTCCCATTTTGCGCGTGATATGAAATTGGTGTCATCTCCCATAAACGCGACCGCCTCTGCGAGAGAGGCGGCAACAATTGTGCGAGATCGAACCGCGAAACGTGGAGTCTCGCCAACCGCGTTGCGGGTTTCTTGGCTGTCTGGAGATACATCCGGTTGCGTCCATCAAGATCATCGCTCCAATGTAGAAGAGCCCCTTCATTTGTGCTGGCCTAAGAGGCGAGGTACCCGCCCACCCTATTCCCCAACTCATTTGCCATCAACCTCCTCACCACCAATCTGACATCCAAATTGTCGCTATTCCAGTTCACCTCGTAGGGGGCCCCATGCTGTCCCGCCTTCTGTGCCTTGGCAGTTTGGCAACTCTGGTCCGCACCAGTTGGCACCAAGCCGGCATTGCCGGAATCACCTCAGAACGCCGAAGCAGAGCAGGCGCAAGGAGATTCTGACGATTCCGATGAACTCCACTGGATCGATCTAACCTGGGTGGGAACGGATTACGTGTCCGTGACCGAGCAATTTGGCGAGTACACCACCGACCACGTTATCGGGCCTGTCGATGGCATACCTCGAGGCGAAAGGGAAATCGCCTGGAAACCACAGGTTTCTGACACGGTGATTCGCAGAGATCTGAATAGCTGTGTGGATGAGGCTAGTGACTTTAATACCCACGAGTTTCTCGATGATGCCGATCAGGCATGGAGTATCACACGGGGAAAGATGCGTTGGGAGTTTGTGTGGACTTTCAGCCATAGCGGCCGCGCGTTGCGAGGCTATGAGGCTGCTTGCCCGACCTCTCTGTATCCGCCCAAACAACTTGTAGGCAGTGACTCCCTCTGCTTGGGATGGAATGATGTCCTCTCGAAGGTTCCGGATGCACAAACCGCTTTTGCATCGCCAGATCAGTCTCTCATTCTCGTATTTACAAAAACGCAGGTCCTAGCGCTCAGGCGCGAGGTGAACGGGTTGGCTACCCCATTCGCACGCGTGTTCTTGCCCGTGAGCAAAGGTCCTTTCGGCACAATGGGCAATTGGAAAATATGCCGACCAGTGGGCCCAACAGCTTTCCCAGCCAGAATCCAGGACCGACAAGATTCGTCGATCCGAAAAACGCTAGATTCGGCCATCCAACCATCCCGGCTCGAACTCGCCTTAATACCTGGGACGACGGACCACGATATTCCCGAGAATGTCTGTCATACTGAACCGCGATCCGTTTGTGATCCGTTAGCACTGCTTACACTGTCTTCCATCGCTTTTCCGGTGCCCGCCGTGTTCTCTATGTTGTTGAAACTACGTTTTTAAGCGAATTCAATCCCACTCTCTCCGCCATATTATTGAAACTAAAGCAGTTGCTTTGGATTCCGAACCCACTCTCAGGGATGTGTTTCCTCTTTGGAGTGAGTGACATGCAGTTTTGCAGGGCCCCGGTGCGATCCGTTAAGGCTAAAACCGACGGATTGGGAATCAGTTTTCGATCGGCAAAGAGAGAATTTTGCAGACCCAGGTAATGCGTCCGCTTGTGCATCGCCGAACAAAAAGCCGCACCGGACGTCGTGCCGATTGCGGCATATGGCTTGCAGGTTCGCTGCTCAGTTCTTAGGCCTCGAGGCCGCGGCCGACAACGCACACTTCCGCGCCAAGCGAGCGGGGGACTCAGTTCACCGCGCCATCCAATGACTTGGAATTTGCAAACGGTGATTTCAGCAATCTCGAACA
>Ga0307479_10001583_pt1 | contig 20814 bp, 21 predicted proteins | sample atmos_gasesECM4C_FD_203743 | JGI IMG/M metagenome (GOLD analysis project Ga0307479, IMG submission 203743) | Hardwood forest soil microbial communities from Morgan-Monroe State Forest, Indiana, United States - atmos_gasesECM4C_515 | ecosystem: Environmental > Terrestrial > Soil > Temperate...
TGCATGCGGCCGATCGCGGCGTGCGCGTGCGGATACTGATCGATGACGGCGAGACCAACGCCGGCGATGAACAGATCACGGCCCTCGAGGCCCATCCGTCGATCGAACTGAGAATCTTCAATCCGTTCGCATATCGCGGTCACTCGATTCTGGCTCGTTCGGCCGAATTCGCCTTCAACGCCTCCCGGCTCGATTATCGAATGCACAATAAATTGCTGGTCGTGGACAATGCCACAGCGCTCCTCGGCGGACGCAATATCGGTGACCAATACTTTCAGATCGACCCCGATTCCCAATTCGCCGACGACGACGTGTTCGCCGCTGGTCCTATCGTGAAACGACTCTCCGCGACCTTCGACGAATTCTGGAACAGCGCCCTGGCGATCCCGGCCGAGGCGCTCGCAGGCGGAAAGTCGTCGCATGCCACGTTAGACGAGCATCGCGCGGTTCTGAAGGAAGAGCGCCGGCAGTCGAAGGCGGAAGGCATCGACTATGTTGCGCGGATTGCGAGCGGCGAACCGTTTGACCAGATCGTCTCCGGTCACTTGCCCCTGATCTGGGCACACGCGCAGCTGGTGAGCGATAGCCCCGACAAGAAGAAAGTGGAAAATGGCTCGATGGTGGGCCGGTTGATGAACCGGACGGTGGCAGAAGCGGCCAGCGCGGTGCATTCCGAGTTGCTGATGGTGACGCCCTACCTGATACCGGGCAAAGAAGGAATGCAGCTGTTCAGAGACCTGCGTCAACGCAACGTGCGTGTTCGAATCCTGACCAGCTCACTGGAATCGGCGACCGGTTTGCTGGCGCAATCCGGATACATGCCCTATCGGCATCCTTTGCTTGAAGAAGGCGTGGAGCTTTATGAGATCCGTTCGCTGCTGGGCAACGCCAGAGGCAGCGGTCAAACAACCGCGATGTCCCGCTACGGGAATTATTCCCTGCATGCGAAGCTGTTCGTGTTCGATCGTCAGAGACTATTCATTGGTTCGATGAACTTCGATCAACGATCGATGCACCTGAATACCGAGATCGGATTGATCATCGACAGTCCCGAGCTTGCCCAGCAGATTGCGACGCGCTTTGAGGCCATGGTGCAGACCGTCAATTCCTACGCGCTGTCATGGCGCGCGAGCGACGCAGGCGGGGCATCCGGTCTGGTGTGGCGCACCCAGGAGGGTTCGCAAATCGTTGAATACGGCATCGAGCCCGCTCGAAGCGGCTGGCAGAGATTCGAAGCCGAGTTTCTATCGCACCTGCCGCTGGACAGGGAACTGTGAGAGTTCGGCGTGCAACCACCGGTCGGTCATCAAAAAGACCGGCCTCGAGTCTTTTGGAACCGAGGCCGATCCGCGCCCGCGTGAGCTAGGCGCCGGATGAGCGGTGTATCTGCCTTTGAAACCGAGAATCAATCATCCTTCTTGATTTGAAGCGTGCTCGTGACCGACGTTACCCCTTCGGTTGCGCGCGCAATTGAAACGGCCTTGTCCGCTTCCTTCTGACTCCTGACATTTCCGCTCAGAACCACTGCGCCCTTGGCGTCGGTGTCGACTCCGACGTGCACCAGGCTGCCCATGTGCTCATCGGCGAGCTTGGCCTTGACTTTGGTCGTTATGACCGAATCGGCGACAAAGGTCAGAGGGTGGGCGCGATCCGAGTCCCCATCGCCGGCAAAGGCGGCCGCGGGAGCCAGAACGGCGGCGAGTGCGAAACAGCTTGATGCGATTGTGATCTTCATGGTGTGTCTTTTCAATTAGATAGGTACGAGACCCGTATGATCGGCCTTTGGCCGGACACTATCTGTTGGCTGGCACACATAGGTATTCCGGCTGTCGGCCTAAAGCCTGATCGCGCTGCAACAATGAATCGCGAGTATCGTTGGTTTGAACGCACCAGCGGCACGGGTTCCGTGCCGACCAAGAACCCAGATGACAGACGACCTGACTCGTCATGCAGGCGAAGAGCGCGTCATCCCGGATCTGACGCCTCGACTCGTGCAACTGGTGCGGGATCTTGCTGACGAGCTGCACCCCGGAACCCAGTTCGCAAACGGCCTCGGCCTTGACCACTCGCTCGAACGCGACTACGGGCTCGACAGCCTGTCGCGTGTGGAGCTACTGATCCGGATCGAGCGCGACCTTGGCGTGACACCTGGCGACGCAGCGATTTCCGAGACGGAGACACCGCGCGATCTGCTGCGCGTCCTGATGGGTGCGCGCGCCGAGGCCCCGATCATGACCGGGTCCGAGGTTTCCGGCGAGGTGGCCGAGATTCAGTATCCGCCGGATTCGGTCGCCACTCTGGCTGAGGTGCTCGATTGGCACGCCGAGCGCCACGGCGACCGGCTGCTGATCACACTTCATTCCGACCGCGGCGCGACCACGCACTTGACCTATGGAAGGCTGCGCATCGACGCGCTCGCCGTTGCGGCGGGTCTTACCGAGAGGGGCTACAGCGTGGGAGACGCGGTGGCCATCATGTTGCCGACCGGAAGCGAGTTCTTCGCGGCGTTCTACGGTGCGCTCTACGCCGGTTGTGTCCCGGTGCCGCTTTATCCGCCGGCGCGCCCTTCGCAGCTGGAGGATCACCTGCGACGGATTGCGGGGATCCTGCAGAACGCAGAGGCACGCCTTCTGATCACGGTGGGCCAGGCGAAGCCGCTCGCGCACTTGCTCCGCCCCCGCTGCATGTCGCTGCGCACGGTTGCGACCGTCGCCGATCTTGCCCTTCCGGGTGGACAATTCGCACGACCTGCTGTCATGGCCGACGCGACGGCGTTCCTGCAGTACACCTCGGGCAGCACCGGCAATCCCAAGGGCGTGGTGCTCAGTCACGCCAATCTCCTCGCCAATGTGCGCGCGATGTGGCGCGCGTCGAGCGTGAGCAGCGCCGACACGTTTCTGTCGTGGTTGCCGCTGTACCACGACATGGGGCTGATCGGCGCCTGCATTGGCAGCCTTTACGTGGGATACCGGCTCGCGCTCATGTCGCCGCTCGAATTCCTCGCCAAGCCCTCCCGTTGGCTGTGGGCGATCCACCTCCATCGGGCAACCGCATCGGCGGCGCCGAACTTCGCGTACGAACTGTGCCTGAACAAGCTGGCCGACGCGGAACTCGAGGGACTGGACCTTGGCTGCTGGCGGCTCGCTTTCAACGGCGCCGAGCCGGTGAGTGCAGACACGGTCGAGCGTTTTGCGAAGCGGTTTGCGCGCTATGGCTTCCGACGCGAAGCGATGTTCACGGTCTATGGCTTGGCCGAGGGCGTGCTCGGCGTCACGTTCCCTCCGCTCGGAAGAGGACCCCTGATCGATCGCGTGAACCGCGCCGCCCTGATGCGCGACGCAGTGGCGAAGCCGGCAGGCCCTGACGACGCGCACGCGTTGCGCGTGGTCTCGTGCGGCGTGCCACTTCCCAAACACGAGGTGCGTGTCGTGGATGCGGCCGGCCATGAGCTTCCCGAGCGAGCGCAGGGCCTGATTCAGTTCCGAGGACCGTCGGCAACCAAGGGCTACTATAAGAATCCGTCGGCCAACGCCAGCCTGTTCGATGGCGACTGGCTGAATACCGGCGACCTGGGCTACTTTGCTGCGGGCGAGCTGTATCTCATCGGTCGCCAAAAAGACATCATCGTGCGCGGCGGGGCCAACATCCACCCGGCAGACCTCGAGGCCGCGGTAGCGAACCTCCGCGCCGTGCGCAAAGGAGGCGTGGCCGTCTTTCCCGCTACCGACCCGCGCACCGGCACCGAGCGCCTTGTTGTGCTGGCTGAAGTGCGCGAGACGGATGCCGAGGAGCGCAGGCAGATCGCCGCTGCGATCACGCGACTGGCGGTGGACCAGATCGGCATGCCGCCCGACGATATCGTCCTGGCCCCTCCGCGGTCGGTGCTGAAGACTTCGAGCGGCAAGATTCGCCGCATCGCCTGCCGCGAGCTGTACGAGCAGGGCGCGCTCAACCGCACGCAACGCGCGCTGTGGTGGCAGCTTGCGCGGCTCGTTGCCCGTGCCGTTGTCGCGCAGGCATGGCGTGCCGGCTGGAGCCTTGTTCACGTTGCCTGGGCCTTATGGGCCTGGTTGATCGTCGCGATCGCAGGTGTCGGCGCCTGGCTCACGACGATGATCCTGCCCGGGGTCGCCTGGCGCAGGCACGCGGCGCGGGCGTGGGCGCGATCGGCCGTCGGCTTGTCTGGGATTCACCTTCGCGTCGAAGGGCTGGATCGCCTGCCCGTGTCTGGACCGATTGTAGTGGTCGCCAACCATGCGAGTTTCGCCGATTCGATTCTGCTGACGGCCGCGCTGCCGCCGCGGTTCGGATTTGTGGCCAAGCGCGAGCTGGCTGCGTCGCCGTTGCTCGGTTCGGCGCTGCGGCGCTTGGGCGCGGTTTTCGTCGAGCGCTTCGACGCAGCCGGCAGCGTCGAGGACACGGACGCACTTGAGGCGCATGCCCGCGCCGGCGATCCGTTGGTTGTCTTTCCGGAGGGGTCGTTTCGGCGCGCGCCCGGATTGCTGCCCTTCAAGCTTGGAGCGTTCGTGGTCGCCGCACATACCGGTGCTCCGATTATCCCGGTGGCGCTGACAGGGACGCGCTCGCTGCTTCGAGATGGACAGTGGCTTCCGCACCGGACCGAGATCGTTATCGTGATCGGTGCGCCGATTACAACGGCGGAACATGACTGGGAAGCGGTGCTCGCACTGCGTGATGCGGCGCGGCGTGCGATCCTGGCGTGGGTCTCCGAGCCCGACGCCGACACCCGGCCGGAGCCGACCGGCGCGCTTACGCACTCATGAAAAATCGAGCGGGCCAGGAAGTATTGGACCACGGCCGGCGTGCTCTGGTGTGCATTTCCGTTACGGAGCCAGCTCGAACACGGAGCCGACGTTCGCTGCTCCGAGGTTGAAAGTGGTGCCGTACAGCAAGCCGTTGCTCAACACGACGATTGAACTCTGTGGGTTGTTCGGCCAGCTGAACAGCACGGTCTCGGTCCAGGCGCTGCCCGCCGACGGCGGGGCCAGCTTGAAGATGGTGCCGCAGCCCGTGTAGCACGCCGCCGAGCCGCCGCCCCACGTGGTGCCGTACAGGTTGCCATGCGAGTCGAACACGGGTGTTGACGCCGGAGTCGCTCCGTCGTTGCCTCCGGCAAACGTGTGAATCACGCTGTAGGTCCAGGCGCCGCCGGCCACTGCCGGTGGCGTCAATTGGAACGCCGTGCCCGAATCGTTTGCGACTCCGCTGTAGGAGGCGGTACCGTACAGCGCGCCGTTGGCGCCCACAGCCAAGCCCCCGATCGGATAGCCTCCGTCACTGCTTCCAGTAAAGTTGTGAAGTACCTTGTAGATCCAGGAACCATTCGCTTTCGCCGGGGGCGTCAGCTGAAACACCGTGCCGTAATTGAAGGTCCCACCGGCATCGGTCGTTCCGTAGAGGGCACCATTGGTGTCGAACACGATGTCTACGTTCGGTGACCGTCCGTCGGTGACGTTCCCAGGGAAACTGTAGAGCACCGTCTTGGTCCAGCTGCCACCCTTCTTTGTCGGCGGCGCCAACTGAAACACGGTGCCGCAGCCGATCCGTCTGCAGGGAGGAGAGGCAGGCCCGCCGCCAGGGGTCGTACCATACAACGAACCGTTCCTGAACAACACGGCTCCGGGATTCTGTCCGTCGTAAACCCCCTGAAAGGTATAGATCACGTTGTGGACCCACGCACCACCCGCAACCGCCGGCGGCGTTAACTGGAACACCGTGCCGTAGTTGTTGATGGTCCCTCCGTCATACGTTGTGCCGTACAGCGCGCCCGTGCTGTCGAACACCACGCCGGTGCTGGGCTGGCGCCCGTCGCTTCCTCCGGCGAAGCTGTAGAGCACGGATTCGGTCCAGGCGCCGCCCGCCGCAGCCGGCGGTACCAGGCGGAAGACCGTGCCGCTGGACGAGGTGCCGCCGACCTCGGTGGTCCCGTACATGGCGCCATTGGCATCGAACACAACGGGCCCTGAGGGATACTGTCCATCTCCGCTGGTACCCGTGAACGACCAGATCGTCGTCGGTGTCGACGCGCCCGCCGCTTCCTGCGGTGTCACGAGGTTGACGACGCAGAAGGCGACCGCCAGCGCCAGCGTTGTGCAAATGTAATTGTTGCCAGGGAGTTTTTTCATAACAACTGCTCCTGAGCCACGAAGTGGTTCCTTGCAAAGCGCAGGAATTGCCGAGGCGTGTTTCGTTCGCGTCTGTGCGCGTGTGCGAGGCCGCGCGGCTCTTGACCGATTCGCTCAGTGTTCGCCGATGTTTCTCGATGTCAATAGGGAGGTTTCCCCATTGCGATCGACAGATCTCGAGCGCGGCGTCCTGAATGCAGGCTCGACGGCTTTTTGTCTACACGCGCAGATCTGACTCACAAGCCATAGCGCAGTCCGACCGTGAAGGTGTAGCTGTTGTAATCGGATTTGTAGGCAAAACCCCCGACGTCGTGGAACGTCGGCCCCGAGCTCCCAAGGTAGCGAAACTCCAGGGTCGTGGCCAGGCGCCGGGGGATGAGCGGGAATTCCAGTCCTCCGATCACCTGATAAGCGAGCGCGTGGCCGTTGGAATTGGCCAGCGTGGTGCCATCGGAGAACTGTATGTTTTGCGCAATCTGGGCCCGGCCGACTCCGAGGCCGATAAACGGCACGAAGCCCGCATAGGCATAGAACGGAAAATCGTAGTAGCCGTTCACCATGTACGCGGTCACATGGGTCGACCCGTTGGAACCGTAGCAACACCAATACCCGTTGGACACGTCATTTTCGCGGTGCGAGATCTCCAATTCGAGGCGATAGAAGTCGAGCACGCGCAAACCCGCGGCGCCCGAGACGGCCCAGCCGCCGTCGTACGGGACCTCGAAGTTCGGCTGGGCACCCTTGTAATTGATGGTCGAGTCGTCCAGCGCGACGCCGCCGCCGTCCAGTGCGAGGTAGAACTGACCGAACAGGGGCGCGGCTGCGACCCGGGCCGGTGCGACAGCGGCCAGCAGGCCGGCAAGCAAACACAAGACGATATGGCGGGTGGCAGGACCGTCGACAAGCTTCATGGAGAGCGCCTCCACCAGATGCTGCTCGTGCGCAAGAGTATGCGCCGCGCGGCACCCACCGATCGTTACAACATGTTGCGAAGGTTCTGAGGAACGGCTGGCGGAACGCCTGCCGAATCGCATGGAAACGGAGCACTGGCGCGGTCCCGCTCCATTGGCTAGCAACGGCAACCGCATGGCCATCCCGAAATAACGCGAGAAGATTCCACCGCGTGTGGGAACGTCGAGATCGTCGACCATCATTAGGGAATGGATATAGGACGCAGCGCAAATCAACGGCCAGCGCTCCATCACAGGCGATACGGCGCTGCGGCCAGGCCCCTTCTTTGGCAATAGCCCGTAGTTCTGGCTGAACCTGCAGGCTATCTATGACCTGCGCAAAGCCCAAGAGGCAATCCCCTCGTCCACCCCGCTCAAGCTTTCGCTCAACCACTACTTCGACGCTGTCCACACATTGAGGGGGCAGTGCGAGGCCGCCAGCTCGAAATCGCGGTCGGTCGTCAGCAGCGTGAGCTCGTGCCGGATACAAATCTGCGCGAGCAGCGCGTCGATTGTGCCGATCTGAACTCCCGCACGGCGGCAACGATTGCGAACTTCGGCCGCCTCGACGTGGTCTTGTCGATCTGGAACGAGCAGCGGTAGTGCCGAGAATCTCTCGATAATCTGCCTGCGGGCCCGCGGTCCGGCGAAGCCCTGCAGCAGTTCTTGCAAGACCAAGCCCGTCGTAACGACGGCGTCACCGCCTTCCAGTGCCCGGACCAGCGCGAGAACCTCCGGAGCGGCGCTGGCCCGGTCACGCCGCAGCGCGAGTGACCAGACGCTCGTATCGACGAACAGACTCACCGGCGAGATCGCTCGGCCTTGTAGTCGTACGAGTCATCCCACTGCAGCTTGCCCATCAGTTCGATGAGCCGCTTCTGGCTGCGGCGGGCGATGAATTCCTGTAGCGCACGCGTTACCGCGGCCTTTTTGGTCTTTTCGCCGCTGACTTTCAGCGCGCGCTCGATCAGCTTTGGATCCAGAGCAAGATTGGTCGCCACCGTAGTCGAGTGTGTGAAGTGTTACACACAATATTACACAGTTGGCTGGCGCCCGCCAAGCGAATATTCGCCAGCCCATCACCTTACGTCGGTGTGCATCGCACGTCAGGCGAGCCAGCGGCCGAAGAACCGAAAGGATCGGTCCCACGCCTGCTGCGACCAGACCGGGTCGTACTGGGTGGCGGGGATGCGGCCCGGACCGACCGCGGTCTCGTTGGAGAAGCCATGGTGCGCGAGGTAGCGGTGAAATTCGAAGTTGACGCCGGCCTCGCCCAGTTTGACCTGCAACTGATCGACGGTGGCGATCGGGAAGAACTGGTCCTGTATGGCCCAGTGCGCCAGCAGCGGCGCCTTTATCCTGGCGGCGTCGACGTATTCCAGCGGCGGGCAACCGTACCAGACCACGCCCGCATCGATCTCGGGGACCAGGCACAAGGCCAGCAGCGTCAATGCGCCTCCCATGCAAAAGCCGCTGACGCCGACTTTGCCGCTGCGCGCTTTCAGAAACTGCACGGCGCCGCGTATATCCTGCGCGGCCGCATCGCCGAAGTTCAGCCCCGTCATCAGGTGATGCGCTTCCTCCTCCTCGACCGTCGACTTGCCGCGGAAAAGGTCGGGTACCAGAGCGATGTAACCCGCGTTCGCCAGACGGTCGGCGACGCCGCGGATCTGATCGTTGAGCCCCCACCACTCCTGGATGACCACGATGGCCGAGGCGCCGGCAGCTTGCTCCGGCTCGGCCAGGTAGCCGTGAGCGACCTGCCCATCAGGGCGCTTGAATGCGACGGTTGTTCCCATTTGCATGATCCTTCTCTTCAGGGTCTGAAACAAAAACGCGCAATCTCGCTGGTGACCCGCGCCGGCGACTCGCGGTGCGGGAAATGCCCGACGCCCTCCAGTACGAGGCGCTGGTACGGGCCCGTGAAATAGCTTTCCTTGCCGTTGGAACTGTCGGGATGGTTGCAGGAATCCGCGCCGCCGTGCAGCACCAGGGTTGGAACCGACAGCACCGGAGCCGGGTTCAGACGGGCATCGTCCGCGGCGTAGGAGGGGTCGCCCGGCGCGTAACCCCATCGGTGACGATAGGAATGCACGACGACGGCAGCCCAGTCCGGGTTCTCGAAGGCTTCAGCGGCCTTGTCGAACTCCGGCTCCGTGTACCAACCCGCGGGTGACCATGTATCCCACATCATGCGCGTGAAGGCGCGCCGATCGTGCTCGACCGCGTGGTGACCCCTGGGCGTGGCCATGAACCAGTGGTACCAGTAGTTGCGCGCCTGCTCGTACGTCATCGTCTGTTGGGGATTGTTGGTCCCATAGCCGACCGACAGGATCACCAGGTGGGACGCCGCATCGGCGCGCAATCCGCACGCGTTGGCCACAGCACGCGCTCCCCAGTCGTGGCCGACCAGGACGGGTTTGGCCAGACCGAGCGCATCGACGAACTGCAGCAGGTCTCGCCCCAGCGCCGAGAGCTGACCGCTGCGCGGCGTCTGTTGATCGCGAAATCGCGTCGGACCGAAACCGCGCAACGCAGGGCAGACGATGCGATAGCCGGCACGCGCGAGCGGCTCGGCGACGTTCACCCAGCCGTCGGGGCTATCGGGCCAGCCGTGGACGAGCACTGCGGCACGGCGCCCGGCCGGGTTCCATTCCAGGTAGCCGACGTCCAACACGGGCGTGCTGACCAACGAATAATCCTGCATCACCTTCTCCTGGTATTCCGCGATGTCACCAGGATTATCGTCAAACAGCGAATCGGATGGAATAAGCCGCGTCCAGCACCGGTAACGCATCAGGACCGTGCACCTCCGTTCCCTTCGCCGGCGCGGTGAGGGCCGGTTCGAACGTCGATCGTCCAACTCTCCGGGAGCAACGAATGCTCGGCTCAGTCACGTCCCTACCGTCACCCGTTCGACCATCCATGATTCTGTCTGCTGTGCTGCTCGCCGCTCACGCGTTCCTAGCGACGGACGCTGTGGCTGCACCAGCGTCCAACCCGCAATCGAGCCAGCAAGCTGCCTCGGCTCAGGACGTCAATCCCGTCATCCAATGGAACAGGATCCTGCTCGGCATTGTCCGCACCCCGAACGCGCAGCCCGCAACCGTTCATTCGACTCGCAGCTTTGCCATCATGCATGCTGCCATGTATGACGCGGTCAATGACATAGATCGGAAACACACGGCATATCGGATCCGTCTGGCAGATGCATCACCCAGCGCTTCGAAAGACGCGGCAGCGTCGAGCGCAGCGCATGATGTCCTGAGCGCCCTGTATCCCGGTTTCAAGAGTGTGTTCGATGCCGGACTCGCGCAATCCTTGGCGCCGATTCCAAATGGACAGGACAAGTCGGACGGCGTGCGGATCGGGGCGACGGTTGCGAGCCGCATGTTGGAGTTAAGGGCAGATGATGGGGCCGATGCGCAGCCGATTCCGTACGTCTTTGGCAACGCCCCCGGCGACTACCAGTCCACTCCACCCAATTTTCCGCCTCAACCGCAGTTCACACACTGGTCGCATGTGAAGCCTTTCACTTTGCCGCGCGCAGATCAGTTTCGGCCAAAATCTCCTCCAGCATTGAGCAGCGAGAAGTACACGGACGATTTCAACGAGGTCAAGTCACTCGGCATCGCCAACAGCACGACGGCGACCGCCGATCAGGCTCTTGTGGGTCGATTCTGGAACGGAGCCATACAGAATTACTGGAACGAAATTGCGCAAACGGCTTCGGCCGCACATGAGCTTTCGACCGCGCAGAGCGCCAGACTGTTTGCGCTTCTCAATCTGGCTTTCGCGGACAGCGTGATCGCGTTCTACGACGCAAAGTACGCCTACAACTTCTGGCGCCCGGTGACGGCAATCAGGTCAGCGGGAACGGACGGCAACCCCGAAACGCCGGCGGACCCGAACTGGCTGCCGGAATCCGGCAAAACAGCACCCGATCCGTCCTACCCGGGCGCCCATGCCGCCATCAGCGAGGCCGCGGCGGAAGTACTGGCCTCATTCTTGGAGGCCGATCATTTCGAATTCGCCGTGACATCCGAGGTCCTGCCCGGTGTTCAGCGTTCGTTCATGAGCTTCTCGGCCGCTTCCGAAGAGGCGACGCTGAGCCGGATCTTCGCTGGACAACACTTCCGCTTTGACCTGGCTGCGGGCCACCGGCTGGGTCGTGATGTAGCAGATTTCGTTGTCGACAATTTTCTGACGGATCGAGTCGGAGAGGAAAACTAGCCGCGCCGCAGCCGCCGGCGCCCATGACAATGAGGTCAGGGTCGCTGGCGGCTCGGAGACGGTCAAGCCCGAGCCCTCGTAAGGAAGTCACCAGCGCAACAGGCGCGGACCCGCCCAGGCTCCGAAGGTGGTCGGGATCAGTATGCCCAGTACGTACCAGATGCCGAGGAACGGCGCTGCGAGCTCCCCGCAGTGCAGCGAATACACCAGCGCGCCCAGGGACCCGGCGGCGAAACCGCCGGCCGCGCCGGCCAGTCGCAGACTCGTCGGCGCCAATCCTCGCATGGCCCAGAAAATGGCGACGAATACCGGGGTTGACAGCAACGCGATGAGCAGGGGGCATGCGTTCGCGGTCTGCCCGAAGATCAGCTCGGCGCGACCCGGCGGGTCCGCGCTCAGCAACGCTACTGCCGCCAGCAGCCACATCGCGATGAGCGGCGCGGCCACGGCGGCTAGCACCCGGCCGAGGCGTGCGCCCGGGCGCGCGAGCCGCGCCGCGCCGACCAGGCCGGCAGCGCCCAACGCGGCGCAGAAGGCTTCCTTGGCCCAGAACATCGGCACCGACAGGTCGCTCGCCAGCGTTGACCTCACCCCGAGCCACTCGGCCATCCAGATCGTTGTGATGGCTATCCCCGCCAGCACAGCAGCCAGGTACCGCCGCACGGGCCGGCGGGTGTCGACGGCTTCGGTTCCAGTCGCGAGCAGGGAAACCAGTTCGTCGGTTGTCACGACTCGTTCCTGATCTTCGCCGACAGCGCCTTCAGTCCGCGGTGGACGCCGATCTTGACCGCCGATGGCGACATGCCGGTCAGGCGCGCGGTCTCGGCCACTGACAGGCCCTCGAGCTTCATGTGAATGATCGGCAGACGCTGCCGGTCGGGAAGATACGCCAGCAGCTTGGCCAGATCGCGGCGCGCCTCGGCCGCCTCGCTGTCGGTTGCGGCGAACAGATTGTCCTCCTCGTCCAGAGGATCGTTGAGCAATTCCTTGCGGGAACGCCGGCGCAGCAGGTCGACCAGCTTATAGCGGGCGATTGCATGGACCCATGCGGTCAGGGGCAGCCCTGAGTCGTACGTGTGCCGCTGGTTGTGGACAGCCAGGAGCAGCTCCTGCAGCAGGTCTTCGACCTCGTCCGGCAGATGGACGAGCCGCCTTCTCAGAAACGCCCTCAGATGCGTGCTGAGCTCCTTCAGGAAGCGGTGATAAGCCAACGAGTCGCCCGCCAGGCCACCGAGCAGCAGACCCCTGAGACGCTCCTCGACCAATCCGGCTCCTTCTTCTGTATTCGTTGCATCCCCCGGTTTGGTTACAGCGAGGTGACGGCAAAATCGGCCGGGCGCCCGCGAAGACCCCACCGGTTGCGCCCTGTAACCGGGTGCCGGGCCCCGACGAACTAACCGGTACACCGCGGCATCCGATGCGGACACCGGGGGTGTCGGCGGTTAGTCGAACCTGTGCAGTAAAGCTTTCAGCCTGCGCGTTGTCGGCCGGCGGGAGCGTGCTCGCGCTGCCGTGCCGGAGTCAGATCACGTTCACTGACAAAGATCGGGGCGGCGCGCCAACGCGTCATCCCGATCGGTCATAAGAAAAAGGCGCCTCGAGGCAGGCGCCTTAGTCCATGCCGGACTGACTCCTACATGAAAGCCTTCTGGAAATTCGTATTCCAGATGTCGGTCGAGCCGGTTTCACCAGTTGCTTCCCGCGCTACCTGCGCCGATCTGTCCGTCGCAAAGGTCTTCTGAAAATCGGTGGCCCAGATGTCGGTCGAACTGGTGACGGCCGGCGCGCGAAACTGCGGTTTAAGCACCGGGCCGGTCGAGAACGATTTCGGAAACTCGTTCAGGTAGATGTCGGTCGAGCCGGTGGAGCCTTGTGCATGCGCCAGGCTCGCGCCCAGCAGGGTCAGGCCGCAAGCGGCGGCGGTGCGGATGGTCTTGATGGTCATCATTTAGGTCTCCTAAGTTGAAATGGCGATCGGTTGCTTGACCGTTATCAGTCGCGCGAGCTTTCAAGGCCTTACGAAAAGAAACGCCGCTGCGCGCTCGATACTCGAGGTCTGGGGGATATGGATACTCGAGGTCTGGGGGATATGATTTGGTCCCTCGTGACCGCAGCAGGGGACCCGCATGATCGACGTCGTTCACATCCACCCGATGCTGGTTCATTTCCCGATCGTGCTGTTCCTGGTCGCGGTCGCGGTGCAGTTGCTGACGCTGGCCAGTGGTGGGGATCTGAGCGAACGCGCGTGCCTGCCTTCGATCGGGTTGGTCGCGCTGTCCCTCGGTGCGCTGGGGGCAGTGGTCGCCGCAGTGTTCGGAGACATCGCCCTGGACCACGCGGTCGAGGTCGGTTTCCCGAAGGGCCCGCTGGAAGCTCACCAGGAACTGGGCCTGACCACCACCTGGCTGTTCGTCGCGCTCGCGCTGGTGCAGGGACTTGCGCGGTGGCGCAGGATCCCGCTGCTTGCCGTTCGCGGCTGGTCGCTCGCCCTGCTCGGCGTGCTGGGCTGCGCGATCCTGCTGCTCACGGCGTATCACGGCGGCAACCTCGTCTACCGAATCGGCGTCAACGTCGACGCGGTCAAACCGCCCGCTCAGAGTGCGCCTGCGCTGAAGCCATAAGCGGCGCTTCATGTCCGGCGACCTGGTGTCGCTGGACCCGGGCTTCGATGCGCTGGCGCAGACGCAAGCGGCCCGCATCGGTCAGCATGCGCCCGGCCCAGCGGAAGACGTTGAACTCGCGCACCGTCGTCCGCAGACTGGCCATGCGCTCGCGCTGCTCGGGCTCGGGCATGGTCAGCGCGCGCTGCAACGCCAGCGCGCACTCTTCGATGTGATAGGGATTCACGATCAGAGCTTCGGTCATCTCACGGGCCGCACCGGCAAAGCAGCTCAGGATCAGGACGCCCCGCTCATCGTCGCGCGCCGCGACGAATTCCTTGCAAACGAGGTTCATGCCGTCGTGCAGGCTCGTCACCAGGCCCACGTCGGCTGCGCGATACAACTCGTTGACCGCGTCGTGATCGTGGTGCTCGGCCAGCAGATGAATCGGGCGATATCCGGCGCGGCCGAAGCGCCGGTTGATTCTCTCGGTGGCCTGGCGGATGCGGTCCTGGAACAGGCGGTACTCCTCGAGTGAACTGCGCGAAGGAGCGGCCACCTGCACCAGAACGAAGCGCCCGATCCACTCCTCGTGCCATTCCAGCAGGCGCTCGACGGCGTGCATCCGCTCCAAAATGCCCTTGGTGTAGTCGAGGCGGTCGACGCCGACGGCCAGCACCGGATCGGGCGCAAGCCCCAGCCGCTCGATCACCTGACGCCGGCACTGTGCAACCGGCGGCCAGGCCGTGGCGTTCACGGCGCCGGGCCATTCGATCGAGATCGGGTAGTTCTCGACCAGCGTGCACTGGTCGCGATAGCTGATCGTCGAATGCTCGTGCTCGATGCGCGCTTCCAGATAGCGATCGACCGTCTCGATGAAGTTCTTGCAGTGAAAGCGGGTATGAAAGCCCAGGATCGTGCTGCCGAGCATGCCCTGCACGATCTCGCGCCGCCACGGGCAGATGCCGAACGATTCGGGATTCGGCCATGGAATGTGCCAGAAGCTCAGAATCGTCGCTCGCGGCAGGCGGGCGCGAATCATCGCGGGAAGCAGTGCGAAGTGATAGTCCTGCACCAGCACCACCGGATCTTCACTGCGCGCCTCCTCGACCACCGCGTCGGCGAAGTGCTGGTTGACCTCGCGGTAGGCTTGCCAGTCCTTCTCGCGGAACACCGGCCGGACGTGCGCCACGTGGCACAGCGGCCACAACCCTTCGTTGGCGAACCCGTAGTAGTAGCCCTGCTCTTCCTCCTCGGTGAGCCAGATGCGTCGCAGCGTGTACTCGCCGCTGCCGGGGGGCGCCGGTACACGGTCGTGCGCGTCGACCGTCTGTGCATCCCCGCTGCCGCTGCCGTGCGCGATCCAGGTGCCCGAGCACGCTCGCATCACCGGCTCGACCGCGGTCACCAGCCCGCTGGCGGGCCGCTTGACGACGATGCCGTCGGCTGTGCTCTCGTGTATGTACGGTTCGCGATTGGACACCACGATGATTTCGTCGCCGCGCAATTGCGTGCGCAGCAGCGAGCGCAGTCGGTCCGGACTCCACTCCGCATCCGGCCCCCGGGCGCGCCGGTATTCGTCGTCCAGATCCCGCAGCCGTGTGCGCAGGTCCGCAGCGAGCGGCGCGAGCTCAGGAGTCGACGACCGCGGCGGGCGCAGTCCTTCGCCGCGCAGCAGCGCGCGCACGCCTGCGACCCAGCCGCGCCAGCTCAGTTGCGCGACCACCACCGTGACCGTGGTGACGGCCGCGCCCAGCGCGGCGATCAGGATGAGCAGGAACCGGTGCGTTTCCCGGCTGCGACGCTCGATGGAGCTCAGGTCGTGCAGCAGCACCAGATCGCCGACCGGGCCGGAGCGGCCGTTCACCGGGTACATACCGACGTGCACCGGGTGGCCTTCGATGTTCAACCTGGAATCGGCCTGTCCGGCAGCCTGCCGAGTCTGGCCGCAGCTCAGCGACGCCGGAAACCTGGCGGTCCGACGCAGCAGTCGACCGTCGGGTGCGCACAGACCGACGGCCAGCAGCCGCTCGGCCTGCGCCGTGTCGTCGAACAGCGCCTGCAAGCGGGCGTCCTTCGCGTCTGCCAGCGCCTGGGTGATGGAGTCCGCCAGTGCATCGGCGACGTGGGCGCCGCGCCGGTCCAGATCACGCCCGAACCAGCCCAGCGTGAGCCGGTCCATCACCGGCAAGGCCAAACAGGCGGCCGCCACCAGCGTGAGTACGAGCGGAACGAGAAATCGCAGCTGAAGACGGAACGTATCCACGGGCCTGGAGAGCTGGCCGCGAGCCAGCCATCGAAAGACGAACCTGGAACCAAGTCGCTATTGGGCTTCAGCTGCGTTGGGGCCGCGTTTCCGGCCCGCGCATCCAGGTTGCAGCCGTAACGAGATGCGCCGGAATGCGCAACCCGTCAGTGCGGGAATGATCGCTTGATGCCCAGCGGTCCGCCCGATTCCGCGCGCAGCGCGGCCCCGGTTCCCTTGCGCAGAAGCAGGCTCTCGGCGCGGCGCCGAACCGCTGCGACACGAGGGTCAAGCGATTCACGGGTGGCCTGGACGAGCTCGCGCAGGATCGCCTCGAAGTCGCGTTCAATGTTGTCTTCGCGGGTCAGCCCGCTGTCGACCAGGTCGATCAGCTCGCAAGCGCGCCGCCGCGGACGCGGCGGAGGCATCACCGGGCGCTCGGTCAAGTCGTTGCCGACGATGTCCAGACAATTGCGGGCCGCATGGGTGTCGAAGCGGTCCTCCGGGTCGCGCAACCGACCCTCCATCCCGATCCAGAACTCGGTGTTGCCGGCCGCCTCGTAAATGCGAGGCAGCACGCGCGCGAGGTTCTCGGGGCCCAGGCCGCCGGCGTAACCGCACCGCACCGAAGGCAGCGCCGCCGGCCAGACGTCGGGCGCAACGGCACCCAGCGAGGCGTCGAACAGAACCGCGTGGTTGGGCACATCGGCCAGCGCCATCGTGACGGAGGCGTTGCGGCTGTTGTGCTGGGTGATGAACGTCACGTCGGGGCGACTTAGCATGAACGCACGCAGTTTGGCCATGTCGACGCCGCCCTCGCTCGCATCGAAGTTCAGCTGCACGCGCCCGCCGCGGGTGCGGACCTGCTCGCACAGGCCGGACACGAAGGGCTCGCCGTCCAGCAGCCGCGGCGCGCCGCTGCCGCAGACATGCAGTGCGACCCGCACCATGGCCGGCAGCTCCTTGAAAGCGCGACGCAGCCGGGCCAGTGACGGGTACCGGCCGCGGCTGCCTTGACGCTCGGGGGAGTACAGGAAGCCCCATTCGGTAAACGGATACAAATCGGACACGGCGACGAGCTCGACCAGGGGTGTCGTCTCATCGACCCCGGTCAGACTGCAGCGAGTCAGCGGCATGGCGCAACCTCCGAGAATCTGATGTTCGTCTTCCGGGTGCTGCGGGGCAAGCCTGGGCGAACGTTATCGCCGGAACGCGAAAACCGCCCCGCCGGCAGCCGCCGCCGCGATCGCGACGATGTGCATTCCGGGCGGCAACTTGGCCCCCAGCAGCATGGCCGACCCGACGGCGCACCAGGTGGCCAGTGCGAAGCCCGCTGCTGCGCGAAGATGGTCCATCAGATGGCCCCAGGGACTGGGTCCGATCGCTCGCTGCCGGATTCGGTACTGGGGCCTGAACATGTTTGCCGCGACTCGTACGAGACGAGAGTGACTGTCTTGCGGCAATGGTAGCGGCGCGAAATCTCGTCGAGAGCCGGCAGTGGACTCGCTTTGAGGCTCAATAAATCGAATCGCGCGAACGCGTGCGTTCAGTCCCCGTCCGAAGCGGCTGCGAAGGCCGCGTGGAGAGCCGGCACGCCGCAGGGGCCGCGTCGTGTAGGCTTGCGCTGACGGCCAAGCCCGCCACCTGACGCAGCGGAGCGCATCGCATGCCGTCGCCGCGGGCTGCGATGCGCTACGCGGTCACGGTGACCGGGCTCGCACCGTTGAGCGTGTCGATCAGGACCGAGCCGGCCATTGCCAGCACGACCACCAGAATCAGGGCGGTGGCAACGGAAGTCGCGGTCCAGCATGAGGGCCTGCGGTTGGGGTTGATCACGGCATTTCTCCGGGTAAAAAAACTGAGGTCTATGGGTCGGCAGATCGCGTTGGACTGCCTCACTTTCAAGAACGCATCGATGCGGGGTTTCACGACATCGCTGCGGCCTCGGTCGAAGCCGGAAGCGGTTGCTAAACGTCCTTGCGCGGCGTCAAATACACCCTGCCTGGCATAACAACTCAGGGTAGGGAGGCAGGCTTGGGGCAGATCACCCAGCTTCTGGCCAGAATGCAGGAGGGCGACGACAATGCCCGGGATGCGCTATTTGCGGCGACCTATGACGAGCTGCGCCGCATGGCCCGCTCCCGGTTACGCGACGGGGGACGCAATACCCTGCTGGATACGACGTCGCTGGTGGCCGAGTCGTATCTCAGGTTCGTCCGGGTCGGACAGCTGCGGATCGAGGACCGGCGGGCGTTTTTCGGGTACGCCGCGCGTGTCATGCGCTCGGTCATCGTCGACAGCGCCCGGGAGCGGCTGGCGGAGCGCCGCGGCGGGGGCGTCCCGCCGCTGACGCTCAACACCGAGCTGATCGAGAACCTGGCCGAAGGCGAGGAATCGATCCTCAGGATCCATGAAGCGCTGAAGGACCTGGAGCAGGCCGACGCCCGCCTGGCCCAGGTCGTCGAGATGCGCTACTTCGGCGGCTACAGTGAGCAGGAGATTGCCGAGACGCTCGGAGTGACCGAGCGCACGGTGCAGCGCGACTGGGAAAAGGCGCGCCTGATCCTGCGCGCGAGCCTGAAGTAGAGCGATTGCTGCTGCGACTGGTCCATTTGCGTCGAAAGGAGCGAATATGAGCGACACCGTGCGCAAGGTCGATTACTTCTACGTCGTGGTTCCCGACCGGCCGGGAGAATGCGCGAAAGTTCTGTCGGCGCTCGCTGCGGCGGGCATCAACCTGCTGGCGTTCTCCGGTTTTCCGAGCGCTCGCAAAGGCCAGCTCGATCTGGTTCCCGAAGATTCCGCCGCCTTCAAGCTCGCCGCCAAGACGCTGAAGCTCAAGCTGAGCCCGCGCAAGAGCGGATTTCTGCTGCAGGGCGACGACCGGGTCGGGGCGATGAACGAGACGCTCGACAAGCTCGCCGCCGCGAAGATCAACATCACCGCGATGGACGCCGTCAGCACCGGCGACGGCCACTACGGCGCGATCTTCTGGGTCAAGCCGCTGGCCGTGGCGCGCGCCGCCAAACTGCTGGGCGCGCGTTGATCGCGCCTGGCCCGCTGGCGTATTACGGATGACATTCGCCGCGAGCGTCGTGACATCGTCTGGAGACCCCCGCCCGGCACGCTCACCAGCAGAACCGGCGGCGATCGTGCCGACGGAGACGGACTGGAAAAGCGATGAGACACTGGATCGTAAGGCTGGGGCTGCCGCTGCTGGGGCTGCTGGTGACAGGCTGCGCGGCCATGGGAACGGGGGTCGACTCGAGCGCCGACGCGGTCAACTTCGACCTGAAGAGCTCGGATGCGGTCTCGGGCAGCATGAACGCAACGGCTCCCGACGACCGGCCATCGAGCGGACAATTCTTTTAAGCGGAATCGCCGCGCTCCCACCGATCGAGCGAGTAGCGTCCGGAGCCGTGCGCGAACACCGTTAACAGCCCGCCCAGGATCGCCAGGTTTTTCATGAACTGAATCTGCTGGTTCAGGGCCAGGTCGGGCGCGGCGTACCAGTACGCGTGAAAGATCAGCGTGGCGGCCACCGTGAATGCGGCCAGTGCCAGTGCCGCCCAGCGCGCGCTCCAGCCAGCAATGAGCAGCACACCGGCCGCCATTTCGACCAGGGCCGCAGGCCAGATCAGAAAGTCAGCGGCGGCCATTCCGTGGGCCTGCATGTACCCGATCGTCGGGGCCATATCGGCGAACTTGCCGTAGCCGGACCACACGAAGACCAGCCCCAGCCCGACGCGACCGAAGAGCGACGCCAGATCACGCCATGGCGCAGTCCCCGGTTGGGGAGCGATGGACGGCCCGTATCCGGTCACCTTCCGGCCGCTTCCGATCCGCCGCTGGCCAGCTGATCGCGGATCGGCAGCTGGCGGATGCGCTGGCCGGTAGCGGCGAAGATCGCGTTGCACAGCGCCGGTGCGATCGGCGGAAGGCCCGGCTCGCCCACGCCGCCCAACGGCACCGACCAGTCGGAGCTCGGCAGCAGATGCACCCGGATCTCGCGCGGCGCCGCGTCGATGCGGGTCACCTGATACTGATGGAAGTTGTCCTGCTCGACCCGTCCGTTCTTGAACGTGATCTCGCCCAGGCTCGCCAGGCTCACACCCATGACGACGGCGCCTTCCAGCTGCGAACGGATGCGGTCGGGGTTGACCTGCGGGCCGCAGTCGAAGGCGATGTCGACCCGCGGGATGGCGAGCTCGCCCTTGCTGCCGATCTCGACCTCGACCACTGCGGCCGTGTAGCTGACAAAGCTGTAATGAGCCGCCAGCCCCAGTCCGCGGCCCCTGGGCAGCTTGCGGCCCCAGCCGGCTTGGCGCGTTGCGGTTTCGATCACGCGGCGCAGCCGGCCCGTGTCGACCGGGTATCGCTGCGGCGATTCCGTGTAGTTCCAGGTGTCCTTCAGCGCCGTCGGATCGATCAGCCGGGGCGGTCCGATCAGCTCGAGCAGATAGTCGCGGTGGTCGCGGCGGGCCGCGGCCGCCAGTTCGGCCACGAACGACTGTACGGCAAAGGCGTGCGGAATGTTGGACACCGACCGGAACCAGCCGATACGGGTATGCGCGACCGCTTCCGGATTCTCGATGCGCAGGTTGGGAATGTCGTACGGCAGGTTGATCAGACCCATGCCC
>Ga0307479_10001584_pt1 | contig 20808 bp, 20 predicted proteins | sample atmos_gasesECM4C_FD_203743 | JGI IMG/M metagenome (GOLD analysis project Ga0307479, IMG submission 203743) | Hardwood forest soil microbial communities from Morgan-Monroe State Forest, Indiana, United States - atmos_gasesECM4C_515 | ecosystem: Environmental > Terrestrial > Soil > Temperate...
ATCAACGAGCGCGACCACAAGATGTACCGCGAGCTGTACCAGACCATCTGCACGTCGCTGGCGCCGCCGGATCTGATGATCTTCCTCAAGTGCCCGGTGCGCACGCTGAAGAAGCGCATCGCCCAGCGCGGCCGCAAGATGGAGATGCAAGTGCCCACCGCTTACCTCACCGCGCTCAACAAGCTCTACGAGGAATGGCGGGCGCGATACACGCTCTCGCCGGTGATCGAGCTCGACACCGGCCGCCTCGACTACTTGACCGACCTGGTCGACCGCCTCGACCTCTTCCACGCCGTCGAGAAGTACGTCAGCTGAGCTCGCGCTGGTGGCGGATCGACAGCACGACGATCAGTTCCCTCTCTTCCCTGAATCGATAGAGAGCGACGGATCCGGTCCTGCCGCGAGAGATCACCAATTCTCGAAAGCCGCGTTCTAGCGGGCGGCCGAGAAAGGGATGGCCGGCGAGCATCTCGATCGCCTCCGTCACGGCGGCCGCTGCCGCGGCGGCAACCCGCGGGCTTTCGGCGGCAAGCAAGGCTTGGATCCGATCCAGATCGGCGAGCGCCCGGGCGCTGTAGACTACTTCCGCCAGGATTTCGCCCTCGGGCGGCGGACCTTCTTGCCGGCGGCCTTTCCCCGAAGCCAGGCATGCACGTCGGCTGCGGCATAGCCGACGCCGCGGCGTTCGAAGTCGGCGTCGGCCTTCGAGGCATCGTCGAGGAACTGTCTGCGCCGCTCGGCCAGCCGCGTCTGCTCGGCCACCGCCTCGACCATGAAGGCGTGCACCGACTTGCCGGTCCCGCGCACGACCGCGGCAATGCGGGCCTTGAGATCGGGCGTGAGCTTGAGGGTGGTGGCGGGCATGGTGTTACCAAAGTAATACCCGGGTACCCGATTGTCAAACCCCAGGGAGCCGCAGGATGAAGTTGGCGCCGCCCGGGGTGTCCGAGAGCGTGAGCGTGCCGCCGTGGGCCTGGGCGATCTCGCGCGAGGTCGACAAGCCGAGGCCGTTGCCGCCCGGCCGGGTGGTGACGAAGCGCTGGAAGATGCGCTCACGATCCTTCTCCGGAACGCCGGGGCCGTCGTCGGCCACGCTCACCTCGGCGCGGCCGTCGCTGCCGCGCGCGGTGGTCACGACGATGCGGGTGCGGGCAAAGTCGAGCGCATTCAAGAGGAGATTCAAGACCGCCTGGCGGATGGCGAAGGGGTCGGCGTCGACGCGCGGCGGCTCGCCCGCCGTCTGCTCCAGCATGAGATCCTTCATCCGCGCCATGGGCCGCACCATCTGCAGCGTTTCATTGACCAGCTCGTTCACGTCCTGCGGCCGCCGCGGCACCTTCTCGCCGCTGGCATAGCTGAGGAAGCTCTGCAGCTGCGCCACCGTGCGCCGCGTCTCGTTCTCCAGCTCGCGCAGGTGGCGGGTGACCTTGGGGTCGGTCTGCGCGCGCTCGGCCGCGGTGCGCCCCAGCTCCGCAAACCCGAGCACCACCGTCAGGGCGTTCTTCATCTCGTGCGCGAACCCGGCGGTGAGCAGCCCCACGGTGGTGGTGCGCTGCGCCCGTTCCAGCGCCAGCGAGATGGCCTGGAGCCGCCTCTGCAGGCTCCAGGCCGACGCAACTCCGCCCGCGGCCAGCAGCAGCACCGCGGCGTAGAGCACGCCGCCGAGGTTGATCCCGCGCCAGAGCGAGACCACCAGGACGATGGTCGAGAGCAGGAAGATGATGGGACCCCAGTAGAGGGCGGCCAGCGCGATCTCCCTGGCGCGGAGCGCGGCCATGATTCCGGGCGAGGCGGGCAGGCGTCGGTCCATCGGCGGCGCAAGGTAGCAGAACCCGCTCCAAAGCGCGCCCGATAGGGCGCCTCCTTACGCGTCCGCGGCGAGAGGAGCGAGACCGCGAAGTGGAACGCGGAGCGGGTGCGATCCATCATGTGGACGATGGCGATGTCACAAAGGCGGGTGCTCCTCTGCGTGGGAGGCGGCATTGCCGCGTACAAGGCGTGCGAGCTGGCGCGGCTGCTGGTCAAGGCCGGCGCGCAGGTCCGCGTGGCGATGACGCCGGCCGCGCAACGCTTCGTCACGGCCTTGAGCTTTCAGGCGCTCACGGGGCAGTCGGTCGCGACCGATCTCTTTTCCGCCGAGCAAGAGCTGGCAGCCGGGCACATCGCGCTCTCCGACTGGGCCGAGGCGGCGGTGGTCGCGCCGGCCACCGCCAATCTGCTCGCGCGCTTGCGTCTCGGCCAGGCCGATGACGTGGCGGCGGCCTCGCTCTTGGCCATCGACCCGCGCCGCTGGCTGCTCGCGCCGGCGATGAACGAGAAGATGTGGGCCAGCGCGGCCGTGCAGGAGAACCTGCGCCTCTTGCAGGAGCGCGGCGCGCGCGTGGTGGGGCCGGCGGTGGGCGAGATGGCCGAGCGCAGCCACGTTGGTCCGGGCCGCCTCGCCAAGCCGCCGGAGATTGCCGCCGCGCTGGAGCGCTCCCTCGCGCCGCGCGATCTGGAAGGGGCGCAGGTGCTGGTCACCGCCGGGCCGACGCGGGAGAAGCTCGACCCGGTGCGCTTCCTCAGCAATCCGAGCAGCGGCCGCATGGGCTACGCCATGGCCGAGGCGGCGCGCGACCGCGGCGCGAAGGTCACCCTCATCTCCGGGCCGGTGTCGCTCCCCGCTCCCGCAGGAATATACCTGGTACAAATCGAGTCGGCCGACGACCTGGCGCGCGCCGTCGAGCAGCACCTCGACGGCGCCCGGGTGGTGGTGATGGCCGCCGCGGTGGCCGACCAGCGGCCGGCGACCCGAGCGCCCCAGAAAGTGAAGAAGCAGCCCGGCGACGAGCAGCTCACGCTGGTGCGCACCAAGGACATCCTCGCCGACCTGGGCGCGCGGCCGCAGCGCCCGATGCTGGTCGGGTTCGCCGCCGAGACCGAGAACGTGGAGATCAACGCGCTGGAAAAGCTCTTTCGCAAGAACATCGATCTCATCGTCGCCAACGACGTCGCGGTCGCGTTCGGCGGCGAGCAGAGCCGCGCGGTGGTGCTGGCGCGCGACGGCGGGCGGCAGGAGCTCGCCGGCAGCAAGCTCGCCATCGCCCACGCCATCTGGGACATGGTCCGCGAGCGTCTCAAAGGCTAGACTGCGCGCCCATGCGAGAGGTCCAGGGTGTGATCGATGAGCTGCGCGCCTATACGACGTGGGCGCAACAGAGTGGATTGCAGAATCTAGCCCAGAGCCCCGGGCCTTCCGCCCCCAGCGTGAAGCTGCCGACGCTGGACGAAGTGCGCAACGAGCTGGGCGAGTGCACGCGCTGCAAGCTGCACAAGGGCCGGCACAACATCGTCTTCGGCGTGGGAGATCCGAGAGCGCGGTTGATGTTCGTGGGCGAGGCGCCGGGAGAGGACGAGGACCTGCAAGGATTTCCTTTCGTGGGCAAGGCCGGCCAGCTGCTCACCAAGATGATCGAAGCCATGGGCCTCAAGCGCGACGACGTCTACATCTGCAACACCGTCAAGTGCCGCCCGCCCAACAACCGCAATCCCGAGCCCGACGAGCTGGCCGCTTGCGAGCCGTTCCTCAAGGGGCAGCTCGCCGCGGTGAAGCCCGAGGTCATCGTCACGCTGGGCAAGTTCGCCGCGCAGGCGCTGCTGCGCGAAGGCACTCCCATCACCCGGCTGCGCGGCCAGTGGCGCGAGTACGAAGGCATTCCGCTGATGCCCACTTTCCATCCCGCGTATCTCTTGCGCAGCCCCGGCGAGAAGGGAAAGGTCTGGGACGACCTCAAGGCAGTAATGAAGAAGCTGGGGCTGCAAAAGTGATCGCCGCGCTCGCCGCCGCGTTCGTCGCCTACGCCGAGTTCACCGGCTCGGTCGATCCCGGCTCGGGCGATTTCTTGCAGGAGGCCATCCGCAACGCCGCCGACCAGGGGGCCGAGGCGCTGGTGGTCCGCATCGACACGCCCGGCGGCCTGCTCTCCACCACTCGCGACGTCGTGCAGGCCGAGCTGTCGGCCAAGGTGCCGGTGGTCTTCTGGGTCGGTCCGCCGGGAGCGCGGGCCGGCTCGGCGGGCGTGTTCCTCACGCTCGCGGCGCACGTGGCCGCGATGGCGCCCTCGAGCAACATCGGCGCGGCGCACCCGGTGGAGCTGACCAGCGCCTCCGAGGAGAAAAAAGAACCGGGCACGATGGAAAAGAAGATCGAAAACGACACGGCCGCCTTCGTCAAAGGCATCGCCGAGCGGCGCTCGCGCAACGTGGAGTGGGCCGAGAAGGCGGTGCGCGAGAGCGAGAGCGTGACGGCGTCGAAAGCGCTCGAGCTGCACGTCATCGACCTCATCGCCGAGGATGTGCCCGAGCTGCTCCGCAAGATCGACGGCCGCAAGATCGACCTCGGCGGCGGCGACAAGCGCGTGCTGCACACCGCCAGCGCGGAGATCCGTCCGGTGTCGTGGTCGGTCAAGGACAAGGTGCTGCACGGCCTCGCCGACCCGGAGATCGCGTACCTGATCGCGATGCTGGGAGTGATCGGCGTGCTGCTGGAGATGTTCCACCCCGGCACCATCGTGCCCGGCGTGGTGGGCGGCATCTGCCTGTTGATCGCGGCCATCGCCTTCCAGATGCTGCCGGTCAACGTCGGCGCGGCGGCGCTCATCCTGCTCGGCGCGGGGTTCTTCGCCGCGGAGATGTACATCGGCGGGCACGGCGGGTTCATCGCCGCAGGAATCGTCTGCGTCGTGATTGGCTCATTGCTGCTCGTCGGCCACGTCGACAAAGGCTTCTACGCCGACGCCGACTTCGGTCTCGGCTGGCGGGTGGTGGCGCCGGTGGGCGTGGCGCTGGGAATCATCGCCGGCACGCTGGCGTGGAAGTTTTCGCAGAGCGCGCGGCGGCCGCTCAACACCGGCGGCGAGTCGCTCATCGGCGCGGTGGGCGAGGTGCGCGACGACGGCACGCTGCTGGTCTCGGGCGAGCTCTGGAAGACCACTTCGCAGCTTCCCCCCGGAACGCGCGCGCGCGTGATATCGGTGCGCGGGTTGACCCTGGAAGTGAAGCCGGAGGAAACATGAGCGTCGGCGTCCTCATCCTCATCGCCATCGTCGGGTTCTGGCTCATCTCCGGCCTGCGCGTCATCCAGCAGTACGAGGCCGGCGTCATCTTCCGGCTGGGCAAGTTCGCCGAGACCAAGCGCGCCGGGCTCAACTGGATCGTCCCCATGATGGACCGGATGGTGAAGGTGGACCTGCGCACGGTCACGCGCGACGTGCCGCCGCAGGACGTGATCACGCGCGACAACGTCAGCCTCAAGGTCTCGGCGGTGATCTACTTCCGGGTCATCGACGCGGAGAAGGCCATCATCCAGGTGGAGAACTTCCTCTACGCGACTTCGCAGCTCTCGCAGACGACTCTGCGCAGCACCCTGGGCAAGCTCGAGCTCGACGACCTGCTCGCGCAGCGGGAGAAGATCAACAAGGAGCTGCAACAAGTGCTCGACCAGCACACCGAGCCGTGGGGCATCAAGGTCACCGCCGTGGAAGTGAAGCAGCTCGACCTGCCGCCGGAGATGCAGCGCGCGATGGCGCGGCAAGCAGAGGCGGAGCGCGAGCGGCGCGCCAAGGTGATCGCCGCCGAGGGCGAGTACCAGGCGGCGGAGAAGCTGGGCATGGCGGCCGACGTGATCGACGCGCACCCGGCTGCATTGCAATTGCGCTACTTGCAGACGCTGGTGGAGATCAGCGCGGAGAAGGCGAGCACTACCATCTTCCCGGTGCCCATCGACTTGATCGCGACGTTCATGGGCAAGGCGCACGGGATTCCGAAGTGAGCGATCCGTACGGGCTGCGCCGCGTGGTGCGGCCCGCGGGCGTCTTGCCGCAGCAGGCGGAGGCGCTCGATCCGCGGCTGCCGCTCGGCGACGACGAGCTCCTCATCGACGTCGAGCAGCTCAACATCGACGCGGCGTCGTTCCGGCAGCTGCAGTCCACCGGCCGCGACGTGGCCCAGCAGATCCGCGAGATCGTCGCCGCGCGGGGGAAGATGCAGAACCCGGTCACGGGATCGGGCGGGATGCTGATCGGGCGGGTGGCTGCCGTCGGCCCGCAGCATCCGGCGCGCGCCGAGCTGCACGAAGGCGACCGCATCGCCACTTTGGTCTCTTTGACGCTCACGCCGCTGACGCTCGATGAAGTGCGCGCGGTGCGCGGCGAGCGAGTAGAGGTGCGCGGGCGCGCCGTGCTCTTCGCCACCGGCCTCTGGGCCGCGCTGCCCGGCGACATGCCCGATGCGATGGCGCTCTCCATCCTCGACGTGTGCGGCGCGCCGGCGTGGGTGGCGCGACTGGTAAAGCAAGGCCAGCGGGTGCTGGTGATCGGCGCGGGCAAGAGCGGTTCGCTGGCCTGCGCGCAGGCGCGAAAGAACGGAGCGCGCGTCAGCGTGGCCGACATCCGGCCGAGCGGCTTCGTGGCCGATGGCCTGGCCGACGAGGCGCTGGTCTTCGACGCGACCCGGCCGCTCGAGGCGCCGCGCGGCCTCTACGATCTGGTCGTCAATTGCGCTTCGGTGCCCGGCACCGAGATGGCCAGCATCCTCGCTGCGCGAGAGGGCGGCGAAGTCTTGTTCTTCAGCATGGCCACCAGCTTCACCGCGGCAGCGCTGGGCGCCGAGGGAGTGGGCAAGGACGTGCGGCTCACCATCGGCAACGGCTACGCGCGCGGACATGCCGCGCTCGCGCTGCAGCTGGTGCGCGAGACGCCGGCGCTGCAGAAGTTCTTCGCGCCGCGGGCGGGGTGATGCTGCGCGACGCGTGCGCCGTGGTCCTCGCCGGCGGGGAGAGCCGCCGCTTCGGGAGCGACAAGGCGCTGGCGCAGTTCCGCGGCGAGCCGCTGTTGGCCCACGTGCTGCGCGGACTCTGCGCAGCGGGCTTCGCGCAGATTGCCCTCGCCGCCAAGCAAACGCGCAAGTACGCCGCCGTGGCGGAAGAGCTGGCCTACGTGCAGAAGAGGTCCATCGAGCTGCTCGACGACGGCAGCTCGGTGAACACGCCGCTCTCGGGGCTCGCCGCCGGCCTGCGCGCCTCGCGCCACGCGGTCGTCTTTGCCTGCGCGGCCGACATGCCCTTCGCCGCCGACCAGGCGCTCATCGACGCGCTCACCGCCGCGCTCGCGGGCCACGACGCCGCGGTGCCGGAAGCGGGCGGATCGCTGCAGCCGCTCTGCGCGCTGTGGCGCCGCGACCCGTGCTTGCGCATCGCAGAGGAGTTGCTGGCCCTGCCGCGGCCGCGGGGGCCGCGCGCGATACTCAAGCAGGTGAAGGCGGCGCGACTTGATTGGGCGGACATCCGGCCGTTCCTGGATGCGGATACGCCGGAGGTGTTGCGCGATCTCGAAAGACGGTGACCCTGACCCACCGTAGAGCGTGGACCCAAGCCCTTGACCTCGACCTGGACATCGACCGCGAAGCGCGAATGCGCGAGCACCTCAGGCGGTCAGGGTGCTCGGCGGCGAGCGCCTCGCAGTCGAGGTCGAGGTCTTGGTCGAGGGCTTGGGTTCGCGTCTAGAAGGGGGTCCAGGCTACGACGCCAACAGCCCCCACCTCGCGGCGAGCCTCACCAGGTCCACCGCGGACCGCGCGTCGAGCTTGCGCAGGATGCGGGCCCGGTGCGTCTCCACCGTGCGCGGGCTGATGTGCAGCTGGCGCGCGATCTCCTTGCTCGCCATCCCGGTGACGCACAGTCCGAAGATCTCCCTCTCGCGCGCGGTGAGCGAGGCCAGAGGCGAGGGCACCGGCCGCGGCGTCTGCACCACTCCCGCGAGCTCGGGCGCCAGGTACCGCTCGCCGCGCGCCACGGTGCGGATGGCCTCCACCACCTCGGCCGCCGACTGCCGCTTGCTCGCATACCCGAGTACGCCCGCCTGCAGCGCATCGCTCACGTGCGCGTCGTCCTCGCACATGGAGAGCGCCAGCATCCGCCGCCGCGGGTCGGTCTTGAGAAGCTCGCGGGCGACGGCCGCGCCGCTCATTCCGGGAAGCATCAGGTCGAGTACCACCACTTCCGGCCGCGTTCCGTTCACGGCCGCAAAGGCCTCCTCCGAGTTGGACGCTTCCGCCACCACGCGCACGTCCGGCGTGGCGGCGAGCAGGTTGCGAAGCCCTTCACGAAAGAGCCGGTGATCGTCGACGAGCGCAACGGTGCACGTCATGCGACACAACGTACGCCCCCCCCCCGTACGACGCCAAGCGTAAGCAATCCCTCTGATACAAATCGTACGGTGGCCGCCTCGCAGCGCAACGCCCGAAGGCGTAAGCTTGCCCGGTGGCGCGACGGGACATCGTCGTCGTCGGTGCCAGCGCCGGTGGCGTCGAAGCGTTGGGCGCTCTGGTCGGCGAGCTTCCGGCCGAGCTGGCCGCCGCGGTGTTCGTGGTCCTGCACGTCGCGCCCGAGCACAAGAGCGTGTTGCCGAGCATCCTCAGCGCCGCCGGCCCGCTGCCGGCCAAGCACGCGCGCGACGGCGAGCCCATCGTCTCGGGCCGCATCTACGTGGCGCGGCCCGACCACCACCTCACTTTGCAGGACGGCCAGGTCCGCGTGGTCAAGGGCCCGCGCGAGAACGGCCACCGCCCCGCGGTCGACGCGCTCTTCCGCACCGCCGCGCACACCTACGGCCCGCGCGCCATCGGAGTGATCCTCTCCGGCGCGCTCGACGACGGCACCGCCGGCCTCATCGCCATCAAGCGGCAGGGCGGGTTGACGCTGGTGCAGGACCCCGAGGACGCGCTGGTGGAGCAGATGCCGCGCAGCGCGATGGAGAACGTGCAGGTCGATTACGTCCTGCCGGTGCGCGAGATCGGCCGGCGGCTTCCCTCGCTGGTGGCGCAAGCGGTGCACGGGCCGTCGCCGGAGCGGCCCGCGCTGCTCGCGGCAGAGGCGGCGATGGTCCTGCGCGGCTCGAGCGACGGCTCGGTCAAGATCGGCGAGCCGTCCGCGCTCGCCTGTCCCTCCTGCGGCGGCGTGCTCAACGAGGTCCACGACGGCCACCTGGTGCGGTACCGCTGCCAGGTCGGCCACGGCTTCTCGCCCGAGAGCCTCTATAGCGAGAAGCGGCTCGCGCAGGAGGGAGCGCTGTGGATGGCGCTGCGCGCGCTGGAAGAGCAGGCGGCGCTGGGACGGCGGTTGGCGGTGCGCGCGCGGGAGCTGCACCAGATCAAGGCCGCCGCCCGCTACGAGGACCGCGCTTCCGCCGCCGAGGAGCAGGCGAAGCTGGTGCGGCAGGTCTTGCTGCTCGGCTCCGCGCCGAAGGACTGACCTCGGCCAGGGGAAACCGCAGCGTAAAGAGCGCTCCGCGCTGCGGGCGGTTGGCGGCGCGTATGGTCCCGCCCAGCCGTTCCATGGTCCCATTCGCCAGCCACAGCCCCAGGCCGCTGCCGCGCGCGCCCTTGGTGGTGAAGAAGGGCTTGAAGAGCCGCGGCAGGTTCTCCTCGGCGATGCCCTCGCCCTGGTCGGCCACGGTCACCACCAACTCGCGCTTGGTGCGCCGCGCGCTGATGGTGACGCTTCCGCCCCTGGGCATCGCGTCGCGGGCGTTGCGCAGCAGGGTGACGAAGAGCAGCGCCAGTTCCGCCGCGCTCCCCCGCACCGGCGGCAGCTCCGGCAGAGCGGTGCGCACCCGCACCGGATTTTCGCCGCCGCGCAGCTCGAGGTCGGCCAGCGTGATGGCCTGCGCCAGCACGCGCTCGATCCGCACCTGCGTGGGCGCCGCGCTGCCGCCGCGGGCAAAGTCGTGCAGCCGCCCGACGATCTGCGAGGCGATCTCCACCCGCCGCGCCGCGCCCTCCACCGCGTCGGTGCGCAAGTCGGGATGGGCCATGCGCAAGGACGCGAGCTGGAAGCTGGCGCCCCGCAGGGTGCTGCCCAGGTCGTGCGCCACCGCCGCCGCCAGCTCTCCCAGCACGCGCAGCCGCTCGCGGTTCATCAGCCCCTCGCGGGTGCGGTACAGCTCCTGATCGCGGCGCACCTCGTCGCTGACGTCCTCGATCATCGCCAGCACCACCGGCCGCTTGCCCTGCCGGCTCTTCTCCATCCGCAGCGAGATCACCAGGTCCTGGCGGGAGTGCCGGAAGCGCGAGTCGCGCACCCTCTCGGACGCGCCGGTCCGCAGCTTGCGGGCCTGGTCGATGACCAGCGAGGGCAGATCCGGGTACAGCTTGGCCCCCGGCGGCTCCGACCCCCAGGCACCGCGGCCCTGCGTGGCCAGCTGGTTGAAGCGCGCGTTGGCCAGCTCGATGCGGCCGCCCACCACCATGGCCAGCGCGGCGCCCCGCATCTGCATGCCCCAGCTGCCCAGCTGGAAGACGGCGCCGTTGCGCGCGGTCCTGCGGTCGAGCCGCTCCACCAGCGCCGCGTACTTGCGAGCCAGCTCGAGGTACTTGGCGCGCAGCCCTTCGGGGGTGAGCTCAATTTCGCCGGTTGCGCTTGCCATTGTTCGCCTTCAACTCCGCCACCTCGGCCACCAGGCCCGACATCCGCGTCACGTCCTCGAAGATCACCACCGACCCATGCACCGCTCCGTCGTCGACGATGGGGACCGCCGCCAGCGTGCCGCGCCCGCTGTTGCCGTTGGCCAGCTCGTACTCCACCTGCTCGGCGCGCAGCGCGGTGTGCTGGGCGAGCGCCTTGCGCAGCCGCTTGAGCACCGCGCCGTTCAGCGCCGGCACCTTCATCGCCCAGAGCACCTGGCCCACCGCCTCGTCTTCGGGTACGCCCAGGAGGCGCTCCGCGGCCAGGTTCCACATCTTGATGCGCCCCTCCTCGTCGAGCACCACCACCGCCGCCGCCAGGCTGCGGATGATGGTGCGCTGCACGTACGCCAGCGAGTTCAGCTCGTCGGTGCGGTGGGCCAGCTCGCGGTTGGTGGCGTCCAGCTCGGCGTTGGTGGATTGCAGTTCTTCGTTGGTGGTCTCCAGCTCTTCATTGGTGGACTGGAGCTCCTCGTTGGTGGTCTGCAGCTCTTCGTTCGCGCTCTGCAGCTCCTCGTTCGTGGTCTCCAGTTCTTCGTTCGTGCTCTGTAGCTCCTCGTTGACGGTCTGCAGCTCCTCCACGCCCGACTGCCGCTCCTGGTTCGACTTGCGCAGCTCGGTCTCCGCTTCGTGCAGGGCAGTCACGTCCTGCACCGCGTAGAGCATGCCGGTGGCTTCCTTCCCCGAATCGCGCAGCGCCGTCACCTCCACCGACAGCTGCACCGGCGGCTGTCCGCCCTTGTGCAGCACGCCGGCGGCGCGCTCCCTCTTGCTCTTTCCCGAGCGCACCAGCGCGGTCTTCTCCACCAACAGCTCGCCGGAGAGGCCGGGCAGGCTGAGCGCCGGCAGCCGCTTGCCGGCCACCTCGTTCTCGCTGCGGCCCCAGAGCGTGGCCGCGGCCGCGTTCCAGAGGAGCAGGGTGCCGTCGGGAGCGGTGGCGATGAGCGGCACCGGCACCGAGTCCACCACCTCGCGGTGGAACTGATCCACCGCGTTGAACTCCACCGGGATCTGCGCGCGGGTGAGCGACTCCTGCTCCAGGAGCGAGGAGAGCCGCTCCTGCGCCACGGTGGCGTCGCGCCGTCCGTCCTTGCGGTAGATGCGGTGCTGCCCGTCGAGGACCTCGAAGACCTTGCCGGCGAACGGGATCAGCTCGCTCTTGCCCAGCACCAGGACGCCGTGGCGGCGGAGCGCGTAGTGGAAGCGCGTCAGCACCCGCTTCTGCAACGAGACATCGAGATAGATGAAGACGTTGCGGCAGATGAGCAGGTCGAGCCGCGAGATGGGAGCGTCGGAGACCAGGTTGTTGACCCCGAACACCACCGCGCGGCGGATCCCCTTGCGCAGCGAGTAGCCCGGGCCCTCCTCGACGAAGTACTGCTTGAGCATCTCGCGCGGGACGGAAGCCACCTGCTCGCGCGTGTAGACGCCGTGGCGGGCGTACGCCACCGCCTTCTCGTCCACGTCGGTGCCGAAGATCTTCACTTCCTGCCGCTGGAAGCCGGGTCCCATCGCCTCGGCCAGCAGCAGCGCCACCGAGACGGCCTCCTCGCCGGTGGCGCTGCCCGCGCACCAGACGCGCAGCTCCTCGCCCTGCCGTTTCTCCGAGAGCAGCTGCGGGAGCACCTTCTGCGAGAGCGCGTCCCACAGCTCCCGGTCGCGGAAGAAGGAGGTGACCTTGATCAGCAGCGCGCCGATCAGCGCGTCGAACTCGGCCGGGTCGCGGTCAAGCAGAGCGGCGTAGTCGGCGATGCTCTTGCAGCGGCGGTCGGCGGCGCGGCGCTCGATGCGGCGGCGCAGGGTGGCGCGCTTGTAGTTGCGGAAGTCGAAGCTGCGCGCGGTGCGGATGCGTTCGAGGATGGCCTCGACCTGCTGGTCCGCGCCTGCGCGGCGAGACCTCTTCATGTCCCGGCTTGTATCACTTCCAGAGCGCGAGCGAGCCGCGCGTACTGATTTTCTGTGTTGTAGAGCTGCGCAGAAATACGGATGAGCTGCCGGGGCAGCGCGGGGAACACCATCAGCGGCACCTCGATGCGGTGCTGCTCGTAGAGCGTGCGCTGGAGCGCCGGCCTGGTCTCGGCGGGCAGCGGCACCGACGCCAGCGACCCGAGCATGAAGTCGGGCGCCGGCTTCGGGGCCCGCAGCGCTTCGAGCAAGAGCTCGCGGCCGCGCAGGGCCAGAGCGTGGTTGCGCGCCTGCAGCTCCGGCCATCCGCCGGGCAGAAGGCCGCCGAGGAACGCGATCGCTTTCGGAATGCAGAGAAATGCGGTGGGGTCGTCGGTGCCGGTGAAATCCATCTGCAGCCGGAAGCGCGAGCGGTCGGTGCGACTGGAATTCAGCCCGTGGCCGATGGCCAGCGGCTTCATCTGCGCCTGCTTGTCACGGCGCACGTGGAGGAAGGCGGAACCCTTGGGTGTGCAGAGCCACTTGTGGCAGTTGCCGGTGTAGTACGCCGCGCCGAGCTGGCGCAGGTCGAGCGGCAGCATGCCCGGCGCGTGCGCGCCGTCGACCAGCGTGTCGATGCCGCGCTCGTTCAGCCGGCGCGCGATCTCGCCCACCGGGAAGACCAGCCCGGTGGGGCTGGTCACGTGATCGAGCAAGACCAGCCGCGTCCGCGCCGTGACCGCGCCCATCACCGCGTCGATGACTTGATGCGGCCCCTCGATGGGCCAGGGCACGCGCGCGGCCACCACCTCGACGCCTTTGCCCTCGTGCCAGCGGAGCGCGTTGCGGCAGGCGTTGTAGGCGTGGTCGGTGGTGAGGAGCTGATCGCCGGCCTCCAGCTGCAGCGAGCGGATCACGGTGTTGACGCCGCTGGTGGCGTTGGGCACGAAGACCAGGTCGTCGGCATCGGCGCCGACGAATTCCGCCAGCGAGCCCCGCGCCTGATCGAGCAGGCCCTCCAGCTCGCGGGCGATGAAGAGCACCGGGTTGCGCTCCATGCGCGCGCGCCATTCCGACTGCGCCTCCAGCACCGCCCGCGGGCAGGCGCCGAATGAACCGTGATTCAGAAAATGAATCTCGGGATCGATGGCCCACAGCTGCGCGAATGGCTCAGCCATGCCGGGGCGCGGGCGAGAGCGTGTCGACGAATTCCACCTCGCTGAATCCGAGGCCGACGAAGAGCGAGCGCAGGGACTGCTGCGCGGAGGCGCGCGCGCTCTGCTGCAGCTGCTTGTCGGCCGCCACCTCCGCCTCGAACGCCGCGCGCGCCTTCTCGAAGAGCTGCGCCGTCTGCGCCGAGTCGAGGTTGCTGCCGATGATCTCCGTCTCCGCCGGCCGCAACTCCACCTGCGTCTGCACCCGCGGCAGGACCACCTCGACGCGCCGCCCCTCGACGCGCAGCGAGTCGACGTCGAGCTTGCGCAAGTCGAGCCCCAGGTGCGCCACGGCAAAGACGATGACTCGCCCGCGCGGCTCTCGCAGCTTGTAGGTGACCCATTCCGCCAGCTCGCCCCAGAGCGTGCCCTGCTCGCGCGGGTCGGGGGAGAAGTCGATCTTCTTGTAGAGCGAGACGTCGAGCGTCTCGAGCCGCGCCACCTCGCGCACTTTCAAGATCAGCGCCGGCCCATCGGGCAGCGCCTTCTCGCGCTGGGTGAAGTGCCACACCGTCACGCCGCCCAGCGCGAAGGCAAGCACCACGGCCAGCAGGGCGAGCAGGTTGCGCATCGCCTCAGTGTACCGCGCCTTGCGGGCCCTGCTGCGTTGCGATAGTCGCTGCTGCTCCATGGCACAGCTTTTCGTCGAGCCGTCGAAGATTGCTCGCGCCCGCGAGCTCGCGCGCAGCGCCGCGCTGGGCGTGCAGGCGTTCATCGACCAGCACACCACCGTCTCCATCGAGCGGACGGTGCTGCGCCTGCTCGGCATCTCCGGCGCGGGCACGCGCGGCGCGCCACTGGCCAATCTGATGGTCGATCGATTGCGCGACGCGGGCGTGCTGGGCCGGGGCGCCGCGTACTGGCTGGGCCGCGCGCTGCGAACCGCGCCGGGAAAGGACCCGCTCCACGCCATCGAGCGCATCGCGGCGCATCCGGAGAAGCTGCCGCCGCTCTCGGCCGCCGAGGACGCGCAGCTGCGCGAGGAGATGCGCGGCGAGGCGCGAGCGGCGGTGAAGGAGCTTCGCGGGCGCATCGAGCAGCGCCAGGAGTTGAAGAAGTCGCTGCAGGTCGGCTCCTTCGCCGGCGCCCCCTGGAAGTACGTCATCGTGGCCACCGGCAACATCTACGACGACGTGGAGCAGGCGAAGGCGGCGGCCGAGCAGGGCGCCGACGTGATCGCGGTCATCCGCAGCACGGCGCAGTCGCTGCTCGATTACGTCCCGCACGGCGCCACCACCGAGGGCTACGGCGGCACCTACGCCACGCAGGAGAACTTCCGCATCATGCGCGAGGCGCTCGACGCGGAGTCGCGGCGGTTGGGCCGCTATATCCATCTCACCAACTATTCCTCCGGCCTCTGCATGCCGGAGATCGCCTTCATGGCCGCGTACGAGCGGCTGGACATGCTCTTGAACGACGCCATGTACGGAATCCTTTTCCGCGACATCAACATGAAGCGGACCTTCTGCGACCAATACTTCTCGCGCCGCATCTGCGGATTCGCCGGGATCATCATCAATACCGGCGAAGATAACTATATCACCACCGCCGACGCCGACGAGGCGGCGCATACCGTGATTGCTTCCCAATTGATCAACGAAACCTTTGCCCACCTGGCGGGAATGAAAGATGAGTTGATTGGATTCGGACATAGCTTCGAGATCGATCCGGCGCGCGAAGATACACTGTTGCGTGAGTTCGCCATGGCCATGATGGTGCGCGAGCTGTTTCCGCGCAGCCCCATCAAGTACATGCCGCCCACCAAGCACAAGGAGGGCGACATCTTCTTCAGCCACGCCTATGACGTGATGAGTGACCTGGTGGCGATTACCACCCGCCAAGGTATCCAGCTATTGGGAATGATGACCGAGGCGATGCACAATCCATTCTTGATGGATCGCTACGTGGCATTGAAGTCGGGTTCCTATGTCTATCGGGCGGCGCGCCACCTGGGCGACGAGATCAGCTTCAAGCCCGACGGTATCGTCGCGCGGCGGCAGCGCGAGGTATTCGACAAGGCATTGCACCTGCTCGAGGAGGCCGCCAAGGACGGAATGATCGCGGCCATCGGAAAGGCGCGCTTCGGTGATACCTCGCGCCTGCCCGACGGCGGCAAGGGTCTCGACGGAGTTGCGGAGCGCGCCACTGATTACTTCAATCCCTTCCTCGAAATCCTGGAGGGGCGATGACCGCCGAGAAGCGCCTCATCCGTCCTTATGGAGATCGAAAGGACGACGGCGTCATTCAAGTCTCTTTCGTATTGCCGGTGCCGGCCAGCGAGAAGGCAAAGGAGGCGGCTGCGCTATTGGCAAAGAAGCTCGGTCTCTCGCACGTGCTGGTGGCGGCCATGGAAAAGGCGGGCGAGGATTACAGCTTCTTCGTCGTCTACGGCCGCACGCACGCGCAGATCGATTTCAACGCCATCGAGGTGCCGGTCGTCGTCCACCGCAAGCACGGATTCGACGAATTGAACGAAGTCATCAAGCGCGACGTCGGCCGCCGCATCGTGGTGGTGGGCGCCTGCATCGGGACCGATTCCCATACCACCGGCATCGACGCGATCATGAACATGAAAGGCTTCGCCGGCGATTACGGCCTCGAGCGATATCCCCAGCTGCGCGCCATCAACATGGGTTCGCAGGTCGAGCCGGCGGCGCTGGTGGCGCGGGCCAAGAAGGAGCAGGCCGACGCGGTCCTGGTTTCGAAAGTGGTGACCCAGCGCGACGTCCACAAAGAAGACGCGCGCGCGTTGATCGAGATCGCCAAGCAAGAGGGAATCTTCGCCCGGACCATCTTCCTCTTCGGCGGCCCGCGCGTGGATCACAAGACGGCGCTGGAGCTGGGGTTCGACGCCGGCTTCGGTCCGGGCACCAAGCCGAGTGACGTGGCTAATTATATCTACTATAGAATGCTGGAGCGCGCCGGCAAGGCCCCGCCGCCGCAGCAGACCGCCCACGGGACCCAGGACGCCACGGTCCCCATGACCGGCGATCCCAAGCTGGGAGACACCTTATGAAAGCGACCCTGCGCGTCCGCCTCTCCGCGCACGACGCGCACTACGGCGGCGGACTGGTGGACGGCGCGCGTGTGCTCGGCCTGTTCGGCGACGTGGGCACCGAGCTGCTCATCCGCCACGACGGCGACGAGGGCCTCTTCCGCGCCTACGAGTCGGTGGAGTTCCTCGCGCCGCTGCACGCCGGAGATTTCGTCGAGGTGGAGGCGGAGATCGTCCAGGTGGGCAACACCAGCCGCAAGATGAAGTTCGAGGCGCGCAAGGTGATCTCGCCGCGGCCCGACGTCTCCGATTCGGCCGCCGATCTCCTCGACCCGCCCGTCGTCGTCTGCCGTGCGGTCGGCACCTGCGTGGTCCCCGCGCCCAAGCAGCGAAGGAAGAAGACGTGACCGCGCCGGCCATCCTCACCGCGGCCATCTGCGGCGCCGAGACGACGCGGGCGATGACCCCGCACCTGCCCATCACCGCCGAGGAGCTGGGCGAGGAAGCCGCGCGCTGCCGCGAGGCCGGCGCCAGCGTGGTCCACCTGCACGTGCGCCGCGACGACGGCACCCCGACGCAGGACCGCGCTCTGTTCCAGAGAGCGATCGACGCCATCCGCGCGCGCAGCGACATCCTGGTGCAGACCTCGACCGGCGGCGCGGTGGGCATGAGCGCCGAGGAGCGCGCCCAGCCGCTCGACTGCACACCGCCCCCCGAGATGGCGACCTTGAACGCAGGCTCGCTCAACTTCGGCGACGACGTGTTCCTCAATCCATTCCCGCTGGTGCGCGAGTTCGCCAGGCGCTTGCGCGCGCGCGGCATCGCCTACGAGCTGGAGTGCTACGACGTGGGCCACGTCGAGGCGTGCTTGCGGCTGGCGCAGGAGGGCGTGATCGAGCTGCCCGCGCACTTCGATTTCGTCATGGGCGTGCGCGGGGGAATCCAGGCCAGCGAGGAGAACCTGCGCTTCTTGATCGGCAAGCTGCCGGCGGGGAGCACCTTCAACGTGGCGGGCATCGGCCGGCACCAGCTGCCCATGGCCGAGCTGTCGCTCGGCCTCGGCGGCCACGCCCGCTGCGGGCTGGAGGACAACATCTACCTGAGCAAGGGCGTGCTGGCGAAAGGGAGCCACGAGCTGGTGGCGAAAGTGGCCACGCTGGCGCGCGCTGCCGGCCGCGAGCCGGCCACGCCCCTGCAGGCAAGAGAGATACTTCGTATAAAAGAGAGGCAGTCATGAAGCACCGCATCGCGCGGTTCAAGGTCCGCGCCTCGGAAGTCGCGGCCGCGGAGAAAGCGATCATCGCCTTCGTCTCCAAGGTGGCCGACGAGCCGGGCACGCTGCGCTACGAGTCGTACCGCGAAGAGGACGGCCTCTCCTTCATCCACTTCATGTCCTTCGCCGACGACGCCGCCGAGGAGGCGCACCGCAAGACCGACCACGTGAAGGCGTTCGTCGCCGACCTCTACCCGCGCTGCGAAGTGCAGCCCAGCTTCACCGATCTCAAGATGATCAGCGGCGCCGGCCGCTAGACCGGCGAGATTTCGCGCTTGCGGAACGGCCGCTCGATCTTCTTGTGCTCGGTGAGGCGCAGGTAGTGCGCCAGGAGCGGGCGGGTCTCGCGCGGGTCGATCACGTCGTCGACGAATCCGAGCGCGGCCGTGCGCTGGATGTCGATGTGCGGACGTACCGCGTCGGCGAGCTGCTTCTTCAGCGCCTCGGGGTCCTCGGCTTGCGCGAGGAGCTTGTTGGCCGCGATGGCCACCATCCCTTCCGCGCCCATCACCGAAATCTCCGCGCCGGGCCAGGCGACGATCAGGTCCGGCTCGTAGGCGCGGCCGTTCATCACGTAGTAGCCCGCGCCGTAGCCCTTGCGCAGGACGACGGTGAGCTTGGGCACCGTCGCCGACGAGACCGCGTAGAGCATTTTCGCGCCGTGGCGGATGATGCCTTCCTTCTCGACCTTGGTCCCCACCATGAACCCCGGCACGTCCTGCAGGAACACCAGCGGGATCTCGAAGGCGTCGCAGAGGTTGACGAAGCGCGCCGCCTTGTCGGCCGAGTTCACGTCGAGGACGCCGCCGTAGTACATGGGGTTGTTGGCCACGATGCCGACGGAATAGCCGTCGATGCGCGCCAGCGCGGTCACGATGTTGCGCGCCCACTTTGGTTTGAGCTCAAACGACTTTCCCTCGTCGACGATGCGGGCGATCACCTTGCGCACGTCGTAGGCCTGCCGCGTGCTCTCGGGGATGACGTCGAGCAGCTCCTCGTCGCGCCGCGAGGCCGGGTCGGACGACGCGCGCCGCGGCGGCTTCTCTCCCGCGCGCGAGGGAAAGAACGACAGGTATTCCCTGATCGCCGCGATGCACGCCGGGTCGTCGGCGCACTCGAGATCGGCCACGCCGGAAATCTCGGTGTGGACTTTCGATCCGCCCAGCGCCTCCTCGGTGACGTCCTCGCCGACCACGCTCTTGACCAGGTACGGCCCGCCGATGGCAATCGACGAGGTGCCCTTGACCATGGGCACGAAATCGGCCAGCCCCGGAATGTACGCGGTCCCGGCCGCGCCCGGCCCGACCATGGCCGCCACTTGCGGCACCACTCCCGACATCACCACCTGCTCGCGAAAGAGATACCCGGTGTCGGCGAAGGAGCTGATCCATGCCGCTTCGTCGGGATCGGCCGAGAGCCGCGCGCCGGCGGAGTCGATCAGCCAGATCATCGGCACTCGCTCGCGCAGCGCGAGCTCCCGCAGGCGCGCCACCTTGCGTTCGCCGACCACGCCGATGCTGCCGCCGTGGACGGTGAAATCGTAAGCCGCAACGCAAACCGGCCTGGCGTCGATCTGTCCGGTTCCGCACACCACGCCGTCCGCGGGAGTGGGTGGGTCGGTGTCGGGTTTGCCGAGGTGCGTCGCCAACAGGCCAATCTCGCGGAACGAGCCCGGGTCCAACAGCAGGTCGATGCGCGCGCGAGCGTCGAGCTTGCCGCGCTCCTTCTGGCGCGCCAACCGCGCCGCGCCACCCATCTTTTTGGCCTCTGCCCGGCGCTGCTCCAGCGCTGCGATCAGCTCACGCATCGACATGGCCGAGGCTGTTATCACGGCCCCGGATTGAAATGCTCAATTTCCCTACATCTGCAGTATTTATGATTGTTTGACCACAAGCGTTCGAATGCGTTAGCGTCGTGTCCCGCGACAGTGCGGTCCTTTTGGGGGGCCCGCACTGCGACTGGAGTGCCCTTCGATGCCTGCTCAGGCCCCTGACTTCCGTTCCGTGGGTGCGGAGCCGGATCCGTTGCTTGGGCGCGTCATCAACGAGCGCTACAAGATCATGGAGCAGATCGGCCACGGCGGCATGGGCCGGGTCTACAAGGCCCTCCAGTCGCCGCTCGACCGGGTGGTGGCCCTCAAAGTCCTGGGCGCCGGCCACGACCGCGACCCCAACTTCTACAAGCGCTTCTTCCTCGAGGCCTCGGTCACCGCCAAGCTGACCCACCCCAACACCATCACGCTCTACGACTATGGCCGCACCGAGGACGGCATCTTCTTCATCGCCATGGAGTACCTCAACGGCCGCACCCTGAGCGCTGCCATGCAGCAGGACGGGCCGCTGGCGCAAGAGCGCGTCATCCACATCGCGCAGCAGATCTGCCGCAGCCTGCGCGAGGCGCACGCGCTGGGCATCATCCACCGCGACCTGAAGCCGGCCAACGTCATGCTGCTGCGGCAGCACGACGATCACGACTTCGTCAAGGTGCTCGACTTCGGCCTGGTGAAGTTCTTCTCCGGCGACAGCCCCGAGGGCGACATCACCAACGCCGGCACCTTCATGGGCTCGCCGCACTACATCGCGCCGGAGCAGGCGCGCAACCAGAGCCCCGATCAGCGCTGCGACATCTACTCGCTGGGCGTCTTGCTCTACCACATGCTCACCGGACGCGTGCCGTTCACCGCGCAGGCGCCGGTGGACATCATCATGAAGCACCTGCACGAGCCGCCGGTGAAGCCGCGCCTCTTGCGGCCCGACCTCAACATCGCCCCCGAGCTGCAGGACGTGGTGCTCAAGTGCATGGCCAAGCCGCGCGAGGAGCGGTTCCAGTCGATGGACGAGCTCCTGGCGCAGCTCAAGCTGGTGCGGACGCAGATCACCGGCGTGTCGGGCCCCAACTCGATGCCGCCGCCGCACCACTACGACACTTCGCCCGAGTTGAAGCCG
>Ga0307479_10001585_pt1 | contig 20803 bp, 14 predicted proteins | sample atmos_gasesECM4C_FD_203743 | JGI IMG/M metagenome (GOLD analysis project Ga0307479, IMG submission 203743) | Hardwood forest soil microbial communities from Morgan-Monroe State Forest, Indiana, United States - atmos_gasesECM4C_515 | ecosystem: Environmental > Terrestrial > Soil > Temperate...
GGATCGAAGCCACCATCTGATCGATGGAAGCCGAGGTCTCGCTCACGCTCGACGCCTGCGTCTGCGTGCTCTTCACCATGTTCTGCACGTTCACGCTCATCTCGTGCATGGTGCTGGTGACTTCATCGATCGCCGAAGATCCCTGCAGGCTGATCTTCGCCGACTCGTCCGAAGCGCCAGCCACTTGGCTTGACGCTGAAGCCACTTGCGAAGCCAGGTCGCGCACGCTGCGTACCAGATCGCGCAAGCTCTTGACCATCTGCTGGAAGGCGTGGCCCAGGGTGTCCTGTTTGGAGCGCGGCTGCACATCGACCATCAGGTCGCCGTTGGCGATGGCTTCCGATACCGCCGCCATTTCTTTCAGGTACTTCACCATGCTGGCGAAGGTGCGCGCCAGTTCTCCGATCTCATCCTGCCGCTGTGTGTCGGCCTCGATGTCGTGGTCCAGGTCCCCGGTGTTGCCGATCTTGTGCGCGACCGTCATCAGCTTGCCGAGAGGCTCGGTGATCGAGCGCGCCGTGCGGTAGGCGATCACCCCGCCCGCGCATAGGGCGAAGAACATAGCCAGAGCAGAAACCGCGATCGTGTACTTGCCGGCGCTGTCGTCCGACTTCTGGCGCTGTTCCACGATCTTCTTGTTTTCCTTGTCAGCAATCTCCAGGGACTCGGTGGAATTCTTTACCCACGACGACGCGTCCTTCTGCAGGTAGAAGATCTGCAGCTCCGCCACCGTGGCATTGCCGCTGTCTACATCCTTGCGCTTGTCCACCAGCGGCTGGGCGAACTCCTTGGCCCAGTTCTGCTCCAGTTGCTGGACTCTTTCGAGAGCCGATTTCTGCTGGTCAGACGCGGCCAGTGCAACGGATTTCTCCAGCTTGTCGTCGAGCGTCTTGACCCCTTCGTTCATCCGGTCCACTTCCCGGGTATCGCCGCTCAGCAGATAGTTGCTCAGATAAAGCCGGTTCTGCATCATCTGGAACCGGACCTGATCGGTCGCTTCCGCCAGATCCAGCGACGCCTTGGCTGCGTTCTTGGCGTCGTGCTCGCGCTGCACCGCCAAAAAATTCACCACGAACAGAAACACCACTCCCAGCAGCACTCCGCCAAAACTTAAATAGAGTTTCTTGCCCAGCGTCATCGCTGTTCCTCCGTCCTCAACCTCCGGTTCGCCCCTGCGCGCTCGCCCGGAGGCCCTTGCCAAGCCCACTCGTTTACTGAGTGGCCACGTTCGGATCGAACTTGAATTCCACGACTCCCGTGGTCTCCCCCGAGGCCGTCTCGAAGCGCCACTTCTTCACCGCATCCACCGCCGCATTCACCAGCAGCGGGTGTCCGCCGACCACCTTGGCGCTCTTCACTGAGCCGTTCGGCGCAACCACCACTTGCACCTTCACCACGCCGGCAATACTCATCCGACGCGCTAGTTCTGGGTAGCTGGGGGAAACCTTGCTCTTGACCTTGCGCGTAATCTCGTCCTGCTGGGCCCGGCCCGGCAGGGGATGCAAGACGATCACTGCGGTGAGAGCGACCAGAAGAGCTCCTGCGAGCCACCGGTGAATTGTCCGTCGAGACACAACCCCTCCCATGGGAAACAAAAAAATCCTACCCCGAGATGTGCAACGGCAGTGCCAGCTTTATGGTTGGCAACATTACTTTGGTGACTGAGATAAGTGGTTGTCCGAGAAGGGCATGACCCGACATCCGTTGAGCGTTCGACCACGCCCGGCTGAGAATCGTCTCATCGCAGACGCCAGCTCTGCTCCGAATCTCACCTTGAGACACGCCACTCGCCCCCTTTTCGTGGGATTTCACACTTCGACACCTCGAGCCTAATTCCCTTGACTCAAATTGAGATTGCACGGTACTTTCCCCTTATATTCAAATAACTTGTAGAGCTTTGGCTGATCGCAGGCGGTGTTTTTTCCAAACATGCATGCGGGAGACATGACGCTCGTCGAAGGCTCCGGTCCGCACTCGGACGAGGCCTTTCAGAAGCTGCTCTTGCGCTTCTCAGCGGCGGCTGCCCAAGGCACCGACGCGGCCGCGCTGATCCGCCTGTTCTGTCGGGAAACCCGGGAGTTCTTCCAGGTCAGCGGAGTCTACTTCTGGCAGTGCCTCTCACCCGAGGAGATGATGGGTGCTGAAGCCGACGGCCTTATGGCAGACCGCTTCCGCGGCCTTCACCTGAAAGCCACGGAGAGTGCGGTTTCCGGGGAGGCGGTGCGCAAACGCCGCACCATCTTCGTGAACTTCATCCCTCCGGACCGCTATCCGCGTCTCTCGCAGTTCAACGCCCGGGCCATGATGGCGGCCCCGCTCGTGGTTTCAAACGAGGTGCTTGGAGCCGTTTCGTTCTTGCACGACAGCGATCCCGGTTTCTTCAACGAAGACCTGACCGCCAAGGCGACCATCCTCGCTGGCCAACTCGGCAGCCTGCTGGAAGCCCGCCGGCTGACCGAGGCTTCTCGCGAAGACCGTCGTCGTGCCGAAATCCTGGCCGAGGTGGCGAACGCCCTCCACGGAAATCCTGATGCGGCTGCGGTTGTCGAAGCCCTTGCCGACCGAATACGCGTCCTGTTGCGAGCTCGGCTGGTCTGCGTGTTCGTGCGCCAGGAGGGTCCCTTTGAGTTGCGCGCGGTCGCGGCCGACACTCCTCAACTCGGCAACTCCGCCCGCGCCCGCCATGACCGCACCGGACTACGTTTTGCGGCCGATCTTGCCGCCCGGGCAGTCGCCGCCTCTGAGCCGGTCACGGTATCCATCGATCCGGCGTCCCACTCGTTAGCTGAATTGGTTCCTGCGGGCATGTTGCTGGCGGCGCCTTTCCGAACTTCGCGCACCCAGGGCGCGATCCTCGTCTATCCCCGCCAGGAAGGCGTATTTACCACTGACGAACGCTCTCTGGTCGCCGCTATCGCCGGCTTCGGCGCCGTGGCAGTCGCCAACGCCGAGCTGTATTCGACCGCCCGTGGCCAGGCCCACGAACTCCACCAGTTGCTCGAGATCTCCTCCGAACTCAGCTCCATCGGAAAGTTAGACAAGTTCCTGGAAGCGTTCGTCGTCCGGGCCGCAGATTTTCTCGGATTTGGCCGCTGCTTTATCGGGCTGCTTGAGGATGGTGCTTTTCGGGTCCGCCTTGGGGCCGAGCAGGGTGCTCCCCGCCACGTCGATCTCACATTCCCCGAAGGCATCGCCACCAAGGCCCTGAGCGCCAAAGAAGTCTTCTGGTCCGATAACGTCAGTCAGCTTCCCGGCGCGAACCACGACGCTATCTCCAAGTTCAACATCAAGCAGCTCTTGGCCGTGCCCCTGCTCGGTTCCGACAGCAACGTGATGGGTATGTTCGCCGTGCTCGATCGCCTGGACGAAGCCGGCATCTCCCAGGAAGACATTCGCCGTGCTCGCGCCTTGGCCGCTCAGGTTGCCGTCGCTCTGGAAGTGATGCGCAACCTCCACCGTTCCGAGGAGCATCGCAAGCGCGCCGAGGCGCTGATGGCGCTGGTGCTCGAATTAGGCAGCGTTGTGCACTTGCCCGACTTCAACCGCCGGTTCGTGGCCCGCGCCGCCGACTTGGTCGGCGCGAAGGCTTCGGCCCTGGCCTTGTTCCAGGACTCGGTTCTCGAAGTTGCCGCGCTATATGACCCTAGCCGCGAAGGCCCGCCCGACCGCAGCCTCGAACGCCGCCTAAGCCACGCCCTTACCGAATCCCTGGCCCAACATCCGGAGCGCAGTTATAGTGGCCCCGCTGCCGATCTTCTCGGATCCGCACTCACCGCATCGCTCGCGTGGCAGGATTGCACGTTACTTCGCCTGAAGGGCTCTGCCGATGAGTCGGTCGGCGTGCTCTGTCTCGCCAATCGTGGGCGCCGCCTCAGCAGTCAGGACGAGCACCTTCTGCACGCGGTCGCCAGCCACGCCGCCGTGGCCCTCGACAATGCGCGTTTGTTTACGCGCATGGACAAGGCCAACCGCCACTGGATGGAGATCTTCGACGCCATCACCGACTTCATCGTCGTCCATGACGAGAGTCACAACCTGCTGCGTGTGAACCGCTCCCTGGCGGAATTCATCGGCGTCCCCCCTAGCGAACTCATTGGGGTTAACATGCGGGCCCTAGCTGCGCTGACCAGCGATCCCGCGGCGCATTCCTGCCCTTTCTGCCGCTCTTCCAACGACGGTCCCGATGAGTACGTGCACAACGTGCTGGAACGCATCTACCTGGTCTCCACCTCCCGCATTCACGGAGCGAACAACGAGCGGCAGCACACGATTCACGTTCTCAAAGACATTACCGACCGCCGCGAAGCCGAGCGCCGTTACCGGGAATTATTCGACAACATACAGGAAGGCCTCTTCTTCGCCGTGCCCACCGGCCACTTCATCGAGGTCAACGACGCGCTTGTCCGCATGCTGGGCTATCACGACCGCGACGAGCTGCTGAAGATCGACATCTCGACACAGCTCTATTACTCGCCCGACCGCTTGCGCTATCTCAACGAGGTCATGCAGCAGCACGGCGTCCTGCGCAATCATGAGGAAGTTCTCCGCCGGAAGGATGGCGGCGCCATCCACGTCCTCATCAACGCCTTCGCCGTGCCCGATGCGCACGGTCAGGTCCTGCAGTACCGCGGCCTGATGCTCGACATCACGGGCCTCAAGACTTACCAGTCGGAACTCCAGCGCGCCCGCGACTTCTCGGAGAAAATTCTGAACAACACCCAGAGCCTGATCCTGGTGGTCGACACCGCCGGCCTGATCAGCTACGCCAACCGCCGCTGGTACGATCCCGGCTACGACCAAAAGCAACTGGTGGGCTGCCCGCTCTCGGATCTAGTTTCCCCCACCCGCCGCGGTGTCCTCGCCGACGCCATGAACTCCACCCTTTCCGGTCACCAGGTCGACAATCTCGACCTCCCCGTGCTCCGCGGCGACGGCCGCGTGGGACAGTTCTCCGTCAACCTGAGCCCCATGCGCGACGAGCAGGGCATGGTCACCAGCATCGTGGTCGTCATGACCGACATCACCGACTCCGCTATGCTGCAGTCGAAGCTCATCCACGCCGAAAAGATGGCCGCCGTGGGACAACTTGTGTCGGGCGTAGCCCACGAGGTAAACAATCCCCTCACCGCCATCCTCGGATTCGCCGACCTGCTCATGGAAAATCCCGAGATGCCCGAAGTAGCCCGCAAAGATCTGCGCGTCATCCTGCAGGAAGCCCAGCGCACCAAGCAGATCGTGCAGAACCTCCTGAGTTTCGCCCGCCAGATGCCGCCCCAGCGCAAGCCCGTGCAGCTCAACAGCATCCTGCGACGAACCGTGCAGTTGCGCGCCTACGACTTCCACAGCCATGGCATCGAGATCGTCGAGCACCTGGACGAAAACCTCCCGCAGGTGGTCGGAGACTCCCACCAACTGCAGCAGGTCTTCCTCAACATCATGAACAATGCCTATGACGCAGTGCGCGAGACGGGCCGCCCGGCCCGCATCGAGATCATGACTGCCAGCCTGGGCACCTACGTCGAAGTTTCGTTCCGTGACAACGGCCACGGCATCACCCAGCCCGACCGCATCTTCGATCCCTTCTTCACCACCAAGGAGGTCGGCAAGGGAACCGGCCTGGGCCTCAGCATCTGCTATGGCATCGTCCGCGAACATGGCGGCGAAATTTTGTGCCACAACAACAGTGGCGCCGAAGGCGCGACGTTCATCGTCCGCTTGCCCGCCGTATCCGAACCGGCCTCGAAAGGAGCGGCCGCGGGGATCGTGCAACGATGAGTCTTCCAGCGATCAAGCCCCAGCCTTTACCCATCCTGCTGATCGAAGACGAGCCCGGCGTCATGGCCTACGTCAGTGCCACGCTTGAACGCAGTGGCTACCAGGTTGTCTGCGCTAACTCCGGCGCCGAGGGAGTGCACTTGCTCGAGTCCGGCGAATTCATGGGGGTGGTCTCTGACATGGTGACCCCCGGCGGTGTCAACGGCGCCGACGTCCACGCCTGGATCGCCGCCCACCGCCCCGACCTCACATCGAAACTGGTATTCATCACCGGCGACATCGCCAACGAAAAAACGGTCGAGACGCTCCGCAAGACCGGCGCTCCCTGTGTGGAGAAGCCTTTTCGCGTGCAGCAATTCATTTCCGTTGTTGAAAAGACTATGGGGAAAGCGCTGTGAGTGAAGACCTTCGTATACGACTGCTGATTGTCGATGACGAACAGAGCATCCGTCGCCTGTGCGTCACGGTGGGAGAAGCTTTAGGCTTTGTCTGTCTCGAGTCCGCTAGCGGCGAAACTGCCCTTGCCCTGCTCGAAGAGCAGCCGGCCCACATGATCCTCACTGACATGGTGATGCCCCACATGTCCGGCCTCGAGTTCCTCGAACGAGTGAAGAAACTGTTGCCCCGCACCGAGGTCGCGGTGATGACCGGCCACGGCTCGGTTGAGACCGCCGTTCAGGCCATGAAGCTCGGCGCATACGACTACATTTCCAAGCCCTTCTCGCCGCTCGAAGAACTCCGCCTGTTTCTGCGCCGCATGGCGGAGAAGGTCCGTCTGGTCGAAGAGAACCAGTTCCTGCGCGACCGCATGGATACTGAGACCCAGCTCCACGGCATCGTCGGCACCTCTGCCAAAATCCAGGACGTGCTGCGGATGGTCTCGCGCCTGAAAGATACCCGCACACCAGTGTTGATTACCGGGGAAAGCGGCACCGGCAAGGAGTTGGTCGCACGCGCCATCCACTTCCGCGGATTGTTCGCCAGCCGCCCTTTCGTGGCCGTCGATTGTGGATCGCTGGTTCCCACCCTGATCGAGAGCGAGCTTTTCGGCTACGAGAAAGGCGCGTTCACCGGCGCGCTGAAGGCGAGAACCGGCCTCTTCCAGTCCGCCGACGGCGGCACCGTCTTCCTCGACGAGATCGGCGAACTCCCGCTTGAAATGCAGGCCAAGTTGCTGCGCGTTCTCCAGGAAAAAGAAATCCGCCCTGTGGGCAGCAACCAGCGCTCAAAAGTTGACGTGCGCGTGATTGCCGCCACCAACCGCGACCTCGAGACGGAATATCGCACTGGGACGTTCCGCAAAGACCTCTACTTCCGCCTCAACGTGGTCACCGTGCACGTGCCCGCTCTGCGCGAGCGCCGTTCCGACATCCCCATGCTCGCCCACTGGTTCCTGGAGCGTTGCGCCCCCGGCCGTGTGGTGCAGGTGACCAATGCGGCCATGAAGTCCCTGCTGCAGTACGACTGGCCGGGCAACGTGCGCGAACTGGAAAACTGCATCGAGCGCGCCGTCGCCCTCGGCGACCAGCAGGCCATCGACGTCGACGATCTGCCCCCGGCCATTGCATCGGTAGGCCAGCCCAGCGAGGAGGCAGCAACCCCCGCTTCCAGCAACGACGTCACCAGCACCGACCTCGAAGATATCGAGCGCTGCACCATCGAGCGCGTGTTTCAGCAAGTCAAGGGTGACAAAGTCCTGGCCGGCAAAATGCTCGGCATCAGCCGCGCGACTCTCTACCGAAAACTGAAACGCTACAACATCGGCACCCGTTCACTCACGGCCGCCAGCCCGGCGTTGCAGTAAAACGCCATTTTCGGCCTTCGTGCCGTACCGATCGGCCTTGCGGGCTGCTGAAGAACTGTCATCCTGTGAGTGAGGCGATGGCCGAACGCAGTCGAAGGACCCTGTGTCCCCCTGCGGTGCCGATGGCCCGGACGAGTTCTCCACCCCGGACCCTTCACAAAAGTACCGCGAGGCCTCAGGCACGCGCCGTAAAGGATTCCATTTTCCACGCCAAGAACTCCCGGCCATCTCCGACGACTCCCCCCCGCATCCTACCCCGTGCCATTCAGATAGTGTCCGCGAGGAGGCCACCCTCATGCCCAGGGCACGTTTTGTTCTTTCCCTCGCTGTCGCATCGGCTTTGCTAGCCTCCAGCGGCCCGCTGACGCCACCCTCACACGCGCAAACACAGGAACCAAAGACATCCGAGCCAGCGACGACTCCGGCTCAGACGCAGGACACCGACCCCCTCAAGCGCCCCCTCTCCCGCAAGCAACGGAAAGCCAATCAAAGGCGGCTGAAGGGTGAAATCGACAAGCACCACCGGGACTGGATCGAAGACGAAGTGCCCTACATCATCACCCCGGAAGAGCGCGCGGCATGGACCCAGCTCTCGAACGACGAGGAACGGGACAAGTTCATCGAAGCCTTCTGGCTTCGCCGCGATCCGACGCCCGACACGCCGGAAAACGAATACAAGGACGAACACTATCGCCGCATTCAGTACGCCAATGAGCGTTTCGGTGCGGGCATCCCCGGCTGGAAAACCGACCGCGGCCGCATCTACATCCTCCACGGTCCGCCCGACGAGATCGAGTCCCATCCCTCAGGCGGAACCTACGATCGCTCGGCGCAGGAAGGCGGAGGCACGACTTCCACCTTCCCCTTCGAACGCTGGCGCTACCGTGATCTCGAAGACGTTGGCCAGGAAGTCGTGATCGAATTCGTCGACACTTGCACGTGCGGTGACTACCACATGACCATGGACCCCACTGAGAAAGATGCCCTCGCGCACACCCCGATGGGCCAGCCTCCCATTTCCCGCTTCACCGACAACGCCAGAAAATTTGAGGACCTGCAGCGTTTTTTCGACGTCAACCGCGCACCCAAGGTCCGCTTCAAGGACCTCAGCGAGATTGTGACCTCGAAGATCACCTACAATCTCATGCCCTTCGACCTGCTGACCAGCTTCGTTAAAGTGACCAGCGACACCGTCATGATGCCGATCACCATCCAGATCAAGAATCGCGACATTACGTTCGCGAATACCAACGGCGTGGAGCGCGGCACGGTCAATATCTTCGGCCGGCTCACCACCCTGTCCGGCCGCGTGGCACAGACCTTCGACGACACCGTGCAGGTCGACGTTCCCCATGAGTTGCTCGCGGGAACTGCCGACCACTCTTCCGTCTACTGGAAAGCCCTGCCCGTTTATTCCGGCCACTACCTGCTCGAGGTCGTCATCAAAGACGTGAATGGTGATCGCATCGGTACCTGGCGCCACAGCATTGAAGTGCCCGATTATGCCGAAGACCGGCTGGCTACTTCGTCACTGATCGTGGCCGACAAAATGGAACGCGTGGCCTCGAACATCGTGGGCAGCAGCAACTTCGTGATCGGGGAAACATATCTTCGTCCGCGCGTGCCGAGCCCCGCCGGCCAGCCAGCCTCGTTCAGACGCGACCAGAACATTGCTTTCTGGATGCAGGTGTACAACTTGGTAGTGGACCGAAAAACTCACCGGCCCTCTGCGACGGTTGAGTACGACATCGTGAACCAGGCGACCCGCAACTCGGTCATTCACTCGCAACAGTCCACCGCCGAGATGGGCAACGTCGCCGACCAGATCACTCTGCAGAAGACGCTCTCCGCGAAGGAGTTACAACCGGGTGTCTACAAACTGCGGATTAAGGTGAGCGACGTCGTCTCGGGACAGACAGTCGAACCAGAAACCACCTTCTCCGTGGAATAGAAGATTCTTTCCCACCCGAATGCGGCTAGGCGTGAGACGCCGTATCATCTTGAGACAAACTGTCCCACATTGGGTCTCGCTAATCTCCTCCCGGACGCGTTGCTGGCATTGTTTCCAATAGCTTAACCACGTACTTTCGAGTGTCGCGTTTGGCCAATCCCGTGCACCAGTCTCAGCCGTAAACTGCGGACATGGCGGCTCCCCAGCATCCACTCTTTCTAACCGGGAAGAGGGGAGCCCTTGACCGCCTTTTGTGCTTGGCAAGAGGTTACCCTTGGGAAATCAGGCCCTGGTTGTCACCCGTTCCACGTCGCCAACTCTGGCGGCGCGCTTGGCCAGATCCGTACTCAACGCCAAGCCAACTGTCTGGGCCCTTCCCCACGATCCTGCCAACCAGGCTCGTCCTCAGAACTGGATTGTGAAACCATGAGCGCCTCTGACCTGAACCAGCTAGCCAGCGCGTGGACCGCCGCTCGCGTTCTGTATCCGACGTACTCCGCCCTGGCCCGTGAATTTGTCATCGATCTCACGCCCTGCAACGACCTCGAAGCCGGCGTCAAACAGCCCCCGCGCGAATCCATCGAGCAGGCTCGCCGTTGGTTCGAGGAGATGGACGAGCGCATCCAGATTCACCAGCTCCGCCAGTTCCTGCAAACCACCACCCTGGTCACGCCCCAGTTGCTGCAGACCGTGCTGCTGCACCATTTGCAGAAAGATGAGAAGTCGCCTTCGGACCGCGATAAGATTGATTTCCTGCTGGTTCAGTTGTTCTCGCTGGCTGCGCCTTCCCGCCTGGAAGACAACGCCGTCACCATGGCCTACGTCGCCAAAACTTTGGCGCCGGCACTGGGACAGGTCGACACTACCGTGCCCGGCTGGCTCAAGCCTCTCGAGAATGTTCTGCAATCGGCGCAAAAAGCCCGCACCCTGAACGAGCTTCTGCATAGCGGCATTCTGGAGCAGGGGCGGAAGATCAAGGTGCACAGCGGAGAGAATTATTTCCTGCCGGTCGCCATGGTCTCGTTTGCGCGTTTTAGCTTCCTGATGCGGCGCGCGTTCTTCCGCTTGATGCATCAGGACTTGAACGCCATTTTTGATGGCCTGCGCGAACTCGAGCACAAGGGCGTGAGCACGATCGACTGCCGCCGTGCCCAGTTCTCCGCCGAGGAGCCGATCCTGCGACTGCGCATGATCTGCCAGTCGTGGAAGGTGATGTTCCAGGCCGAATATTCCGCAGGTCAGCCCTTGCGCATGCTGGTCGACCTGCGCGCTGCCATTGACGACGCTCTCGGACGCAGCGCCGCCAGCGCGCCGCCTCCCGCCAAACCGGCTGCCGCAGCTGCCCGATTGGCTCCGGCGAAGCCGGCCATGGCCGCCAAGGCGGGCGCGGCTGCTTCATCGGCAAAGTTCAATGTCGCCGCTGACGAAGCGCCGGAATTTGAAATCTCCGTGGGTGGCGACGAGTGGAATCCGGACGCGCCCGGCGACAAGCGCAAGTAGCAGGGGATCAGCCATTGGAGATGACCATCGTGGATCCGCGCACCGTACTCATCGTTTCCGACGACGCCGAGTTCTCGCGCCAGGTTTCGGCGCGCTGGCAGGCTGAGCGCGCGGTGCCCGCCTTCACCATGGTGGGTGGTGATTCCAAGCAGGGCTTCGACTACAGTCCCTTCGACTTGGTCATCATGGGGCCGATCCGGGCCGACGCTTGCGCACCGCTCCTGCGCGCCATCGATCCCAGCCGGAAGGCTGTCATCCTGGTGTCTGACACGCCGCGACCCGAGTCCTTGCGTGCGCAGTTTCCGCGCCTGCTGGTGTTACGCCGTTACGAAGGCTGGCCCGACACGCTGCTCCTGCTCGCGCTCGAAGTATTGCGGCGCGTGGACGCGGTCAAGCGGGCGCAACGCGCCGAGCACCTCAACGCGCTGCTCAAATGCCATGCCACGCTCGGCCAGTACATCATCGAGATGCGCCACACCCTCAACAACGCGCTCACCTCGGTGTTGGGCAACGCGGAATTGATGTTGCTCGAACCCGGTGCGTTCTCCGCTGGGGTCCGTTCGCAGATCGATACGATTCGCAACATGGCGTTGCGCATGCATGAAATTCTGCAGCGCTTCTCCTCGCTCGAAAAGGAAATGACGTTCGTCGAAATGCAGGCAGCCAAGGAACAGAAAAAACTCAACCAGGCAGCGGCCGTTGGTCAGTAGGCCTGCGGACGCGGCCCTTCGAACTCGAGATTACACTTCCGGCGGCTTAATTCCCTCCTCCAACCGCCGATAAATGAATAGGGTAGACTCGCGCACCTCCGGTCACCGGAGGGCGCAGCCAAGACCGACGCGATCACCAATGAGGACTGGTTTCGACATCGGCCGATCGACCGGAGGTTCCAAGCCTCCCGCCAACCTCGTGCTCGAGCACGAACTCTCCGAATTGCGTCTGCTGATGGAGCGCCAGGGAGGCGCCCTGCTGGACTGCCCCCAGCGTGATCTGAGCACCAAAGTGGTTGAATATCTACAGTCGCGCCGCCTGAAGTCCGTGGCCGATCTTCTCGGCCGCCTGCAGGTATCCGACACCGAATGCGAGAATCTGCTGGCGCACTTGCTCGACGGGGAAACTGCCTTCTTCCGGCATCCCGCCGCCTTCGCCGCGTTCCAGCAGCAAGTCCTGCCCCGGTTGCACCAGCGCAAGACAGAAGACAATCCTCAGAGCCTGCGCATCTGGAGCGCCGGTTGCTCGACCGGCGAGGAAGCCTACTCCATCGGGGTTTCGGTGTGCGAAGCCATGGACGGTAACGGTGCCGCTTGGAGCATCCACATTCTGGCCACCGACATCCGCCAGTCCGCCCTCACCTTTGCCGAGCGCGGCCTCTACCCGCAACCGGCGCTGGCAGCTCTCCCGGGCCCGCGCCTGCAAACCTATTTCGCTAAAGTTGGGCGGCACTACCTGGCTAAGCCCCGTCTTAGGAACCTGATCACATTCGCGCAGATGAATCTGGCCCGCCCCGTTTACCTCGGACGCTTCGACTGCATCTTCTGCATGGACGTGCTGCCGCACTTTTCCAGCGCCCAGCGTATGGCCCTGGCCCAGCGCCTCCACCTTTATCTCGAACCCGGAGGTTACCTCTTCCTCGGCGACGGCGAAAAGCTGCACACCGTTGACATAGCGTTCCAATCCGAGAACCACAAGAATTTCACCATCTACCGCAAGCCCTTCGCAACAGCAGCCCGCGCCGGCAAACTCTTCTAGTTTGGCGCGCGTTCCAATCGATTCGCAACCCGCCAGCTTTCCTCCCGCCCCCGACAGCGGTATTCTGACCTTTATACGCCCCAGGGGAGGGATCATGAGCATCCGCGATTTCTGGAAAAGCCTGAAGACTCCCGAACACCGAGCCGCCTGGGTCGTTGCCCTCGCCGCCGATGCCCTGCAGATCGCGCTCTTGCCACTCTTCGCACCGGGCGCAGTCTCGCCCGCCGATACTGCGCTCGACGTCGTGGTCGCGATTCTCCTGGTCCGACTGCTCGGCTGGCATTGGGCCTTTCTCCCCACGCTGGCTGCCGAACTTCTCCCCGGTTTCGACCTGTTTCCCACCTGGACCGCCGCAGTTTTCTTCGTCACTCGACAACAGGTCAAGACCGGAGAGCCTGAAATTCTCCCGCCCGGCCCCGCACCCGCGCCGCGGCGCTAGCCAGCAGTTCCCGGGAGAGAAGCGTCCAGCAGTCGCCTCACCTTAAGTTGCGCAACCCTTCGCCTCGGATTGCCTTCTTCAGAAGTCCTCTAGCATCCACAGGTTTGCGTTCTGGGACTGGCCCATGATGGCGAGGTGTTGGCCGTCGCGCGAGGGGATGGCCCAGGTCTGGGGCGAGGATTTCTGCTGCCACGAGGCGTGCGCCTTTCCGGCGGGGTCGATGTAGAGCAGGGTGCCCCCGCCGGTGGCGGCGCGGCAGACGAAAAGCCCCTTGCCATCGATGTCGAAATCGACAGAGTCGAAGCCGGGCCATCCCGGCACTGCAAGATCGTGCAGTTTTCCGGTCGCGAGCGGTACAAAATGAATCACGGTATCGCGAGAGTGGACGAGGCCGAGCCACTTGCCGTCGGGCGAGATGTTCCGTTGCTTTTAGGATCGGCGGGGTAGCGCGCGAGTTCGCGGCCACGGCCCTTGAGGGCATCGAAGGCGGTGAAGATCAACTGGTGTTCGTCGGGAGATCGCTCGGCGAACAGGCAAAGGTCGGAAGGCGGCCGCGCACACCGGACACCGAAGTAAGCGGGAGCGGAAAGCACGAGTTCCGGGGAGCCGCCGTCGACGGGTACGCTGCGATCTCGAAGGTCTTCTCCGTGATTGCTGCGAAAATTCGGGTAGATATCCCAGCGGTGGACATCTCGGAAGTGATGGACGATGTTGCCACTCTGCTCGATTATTCGATTGCGACACAAGGGTGTCTCTGATCTGCTGACAAAGCCTGAAATCAAACTGACCAAGGCGGAGGAACAGCAGGTCAAGAAAGTTGCCGAGGATTTATTAGAGACGCTGAAGCGAGGGAGATTGGTGCTGGACTGGAAGAAACGACAGACGACTCGGGCAGCAGTCCTTGTCACGATTGAGGCCGTGCTCGACCAGCTCCCGAGAGTCTACACGCCAGAACTCTACGAACAGAAGTGCCAGTCGGTCTAGCAGCACGTTTTTGATTCGTACCAAGAGCAGAACAAGAGCCTGTATGTCAACCGAAGGATAATCGAGGCCCAAAGACGCATTTGGCAAATGACAACATCAACAGGCCCAATCGCAACTGTGACCTCCTGTCTTATTTTTCTTCTCGCAGGCCGGAGCTAGGTCCTCGACAAAGGATTTCACATTCCCAAGTATGACCGTGTACCCAATTGGAGGAGGTCTGGTCAAGACCCGCGTATCGTCGGAGCGGATGTGATGGTTAGGTCTAACGAATGTCCCAAATGCAAACCATCTAAGTACTACGCGTAGGCAAATCCACAATCGTCATACAGATTACGCAACGCACGACTGCTTATCCATTTAACCTCGACATGAACTGCATGGTTGTTCGGTTCAATCAGGATCTGTTGAAACCCCATGATCCCCATTGACTCCGCTTTCTTGCGGCCCATTTCGATCTGTTATAAGTCGGCCCCGCTCATGTCGAATACGACTTTCGGTTGGGTATGCGGAGATATCGGAATTCCGTGCCCTTCAGTGGGCGTTGACCTTGTAGCCCTTCGCTCGAAGCTTCTTGAGGGGCGGGAGCCATGTGTTCGGGTCATCCACAAGCATCGGGACCGTTTGCCTGATGTTTGCTTTTTTCATCAAGCCTTGAATCACCTGCGGTGGTTCGGCAGGTGCTCGGTAGGGCGATGTAAGCCGTGTACCAGCAGGTAGGAATGGTTCTAGCACGGCATACGCGACGAGGGTGATGTCGGGCGTTCCCGAAGACGCTACGAACCTCCTTCTATTCACGGGCCGCTGAGGAGATCGCACGGGATAAGAGGCATCCGCGGACACAATCTGCCGGTAACTATTGTCATGTTGTCTTTTGACTTGTCAACCTCCAAATAGAGGACGCTGCATCAGGAGTTGGGCTAGGTCTCGCCGAGCACTTCGTAGTGTCCGGCCCTGCTTCGCATGTCTGCTGCTAGGAGTTCTGGCTCTGACATCGTCTGGTCCTACCGCGATTGTATGTCTCGATGCCACGCACACGAAGTGACTGAAACGAGACACCCCTTGGTACAATGCCCGGGAGGAAAAGTAAGACATGAAGATGACTGCAATTGTGCAGCAGTTGAAGAAGGAACATGATCGGCTGAACCGAGAAATTCGAGGAGTGTCAGCGGCACTTGCTGCGTTCGGCGCGGCATATGGAAGGCCGAAACGCCAGCTTTCCGCGGCAGCACGGGCTCGTATCGCAGCCGCTCAGAGAGCACGGTGGGCGAAAGTCAAAAGCGGCCAGACAAAGAGCGGGACACCGAAGAAACGGACACTGTCAGCCGCTGCCCGCAAGAGGATCGCTGCCGCACAACGAGCGAGATGGGCGAAGGTCAAAGCATTGAAGAAATCAGCCTGACAGGGACGCCGCCCGAGCTCTCCCCGCCGTATCCTAACCTGCATCCTATCGGCTCGAAATTTCGACAGAATGAGGCAATGTTGGCAGATTGAGGCGCACATAAAGCATTGAAAACACAGGCTTGCAGATTGAAAAACGCCTTGTCACTTGGTCTGGCCGATCATTGGCGCGAAATCTTATGTTCGGCGGGATGGGAAGTCAATGAACGCAGGCGAAGCTAGATGAATTTCTACCTTTATCTTCTACTCCGTCTCCCGATTCGTCACCGCCACGCGGAACAGCGGCTTCGCCTTCTCCCCCGGTTCCATCTCATACGTCTGCTCCGTCTTCGCCGGGTCGTAGTCCCGCCACAGCCAGGTCATCTCCTCCGGAAACTCCCCCGCCCCTCCGCCGGAGTTGTGTGTCCCCTTGCCGAAACTGAAATGAAAGTCATAGTCCTTCAACTTCAAAGCATTCGCCAGCCGGATATTCGCCAGAGGCCAGCTTCCATACCGCGCGTTCTCCTGGTCTTCCGACCCATCCTGCAGCCACACCCGCAGGTTCCGTTTCCCCTCGCGCAAGACCTTCTCCGCATAGTCCTGCCCGCCGTCAGTGACGTGCGGGTCCTCTTTCCACTGAATGCTGGTAAAGCTGCCGATCCACGAAATCACGCGGCTGAACTGGTCGGGCAGCTGCCACGCCGCATTGAACGAGCAAATTCCCCCCGACGACAGCCCCGTAATCGCGCGGCTGTATGCATCTTTGCGCACGTTGTACTTGCCTCCCACCTCCGCCAGCACCTCATCGCGCAGGAAGCGCCCATAGCGGTCGCTCACCGTGTCATACAAGGTGCTGCGCATCGAGTCCTTCAGCGTGCGGCTCCACTTATCCGAATAAGCCTTCACAAAATTGTAGGTGGGCGTTCCCGGCGAGTCGCTGATGTCCCCAGGGTTGATGAACACCGCGATCATCACCGGAATCTTTTTCTGCGCAATCAGGTTGTCGATCACGTTGAGCGCCGGGTTGTTGCCGTCGCGGTCAATGTACCCACCGCCGTCCTGAAAAACCATGACCGCCGCCGGAACTTTCGGGTCATATTGCGCCGGAACATAGGTCCAATACTCGCTCTTCATCCCATCGTAGATCTTGCTGGTGTGGACGATTTTCGGCGATAGCGTGCCCGAAGGTACTCCCGGCTGCAGATAGGAAAGCGGCCCGAACGCCGGGAGATCTAGGCGCCCCCCAAATTCCTTGCTGTCGATCAGGTAGTGATAGGAATGCAGCTTGCCCACTTTCTCGATCCGCGCCGCAGCATACCAAAGCTGCCAGCCACTCACCGGCTGCATCACCGGTCCCGGAGCTCCGTCGATGACCAGCACCGGTAGCGATGCCGCGTCGATGGCAAAGAAAAAGTCCGGACCGTGACCGGCCCACGCCGTCCCTTCTTTGAGGTTCTTGGCGTCAAAGCTCGCCGTGATTGCTTCCCGCAACCCCGTGCCGTGCGACTTCGCGAGTTCCACCAACTCCAACGCCGTTTTCTTCTCGCCGCCCGACGCGGGCGGGATTAGAGCAAGCACCACGACCATCCATCTCCACATAGGGCAGATACTATACAGCGCCCCCTGTCTGATCGTCTCTCCGTCAAATTCCCGCTCCGCACAATATTTCCCTCATTCTCTGAAACGAACTCACCGCCTTCTCCGCCATCCAGTGAAGTTCGAAGATGAGAGAGGAGCAACTGCATGCCGAACTACCGCTTTGGAAAGCATCCACCGAAAGTAGACTACCGAACCCTCCGTTTCGCCGACTACGTGACTCCCGCCCTGGCCGCTCCGCCTCCTTCCTATAACGTTCTTGCAAACCTCAAGCTGAAGGCCAACGACCCCACGAAACTGTTTCCCATGGACGGCAACGACACGCTCGGCGACTGCACCATCGCCGCCCTGGCCCACGCCGTAACCACTTACCGGGGCCTGGTTGGCACACAGAGCATTATGGCGAAGGCCGCAGTAGTCAAGCTGTACATGCACCTCACCGGCGGCGTCGACAGCGGCCTGCAAGAACTCGATGTCCTGAACTACTGGCGCCAGAACGCCGTCTCCGGCGACGAGATCATCACCTACACGAGTATCAAGCCCAAGAATCACACCCATATCCAACAGGCCATTCAGCTCTTCGGCGGCGTCTACCTGGGCTTCCCGGTGCAAGCGAACTGCATTCAGGAATTCGACAACCACCAGCCTTGGACTCCGGGACCCCTCAGCAACGACGGCCACGCTGTCTACGCCGTCGGCTACGATCAGAACTACCTGACCGTTCTGACCTGGGGTAATACGCAGCCGGCCACCTGGGCCTGGTGGGATGAGTGTGTCGATGAGGCCTACGCTATCCTGCCTCCCGAAGCCAAGGATCCCAAGTTCGCTCCCGGCTTCAACCTCGCCCAGCTGCAAGCCGACCTTGCCGCAGTCGCGAACTGATTCTTGAGAACGCCACCCTGTGCGAAACGAGGGGGCCTGGCTTGGCCCCCCAGTTGGCGTTTTCACGCGGTCTTCGACAACGTTCGAGCGAAGACGCGCCTCAGCGTGACTCAACTCCTCCGACCCCACTGGTCATTCCGACGCCGAGCGCAGCGGAGGCTGGAGGAATCTGCTTCCGATCGGCTGCCCGATCACGGCTCCTTTTGATCCTTCGATTCCTAACCTCTGCGTCCTTTGCGGATTTTCTCTGCGCTCTCTGCGGTTAAATGCTTTTCTCGCCGGAGCACCTCGATGCACGTTGCTCCCCCTCCCCTCGCGCCTACCACGCCACGCCCATTTGACAGGCGGTGTTAGGCTTTCCGGTGGCCTCCGCGGGCTCCGGAGTCGTCAGCCGCGCCGGCCGACTCTCGATTACAGGAACCGCCCCGTGTCAGCCTCTTCGCGCGTCGCCTCTCCTCACGTGGTTTGCATCGATGACTTCCGCCCCATCGCCGAGCGCCGTCTGCCCAAAGCCGTCTTTGACTACCTCGACGGTGGTGCCGACGCCGAACTGACCCTGCGCGAGAACTGCCGCGCCTTCGAAGACATCATCTTCCGTCCGCGCTGCGCGGTCGCCGTCGCGCAATGCAACCTGAAGACGCAAGTCCTCGGATTAGACATCTCGCTTCCCGCCATGCTCGCCCCCGTCGGCTACAGCCGACTCATGCATCCCGGGGGGGAAGTTTCGGCCGCCGCCGCCGCCGGCAAAGCGGGCACTGGCTACATCCTCTCGACCATCTCCGGCCACCCCATGGAGAAGGTCAAGGCCGCGTGTCCGGGGCCAACCTTCTACCAGCTGTATCTGATGGGCGGTCGGCCCGCGGCCGAAGCCGCGATCGAACGCGCCAGGCAAGCAGGATTCTCCGCGCTGGTGGTCACCATCGACACCCCCGTAGCCGGCCTGCGCGAGCGAGACTTCCGCAACGGCATGAAAGAACTGATGGGCACCAACCCGTTTGCGAAGATCCCGTATCTTCCCCAGATGCTCTCGCGGCCCGGCTGGCTGATCCAGTTCCTGCTCGATGGCGGCGTCCCCAAACTGCACAACGTAGTCGTTCCCGGCCAGGGGCCCATGGACTTGGTCGATGTAGGCGCAGCCCTGGCCGCGTCCACCGTGACCTGGGACGATCTGAATTGGATTCGCGAGCTCTGGCGCGGTCCCATCGTGGTGAAAGGAGTTTTGACCGGCGACGATGCGAAGCGCGCCATTCATGCAGGCGCCGCCGCCGTCAGCGTCTCCAACCACGGCGGCCGCCAGCTCGACAGCGTCCGCCCCTCCATCCGCGCCCTGCCCGAAGTGGTGAAGGCCGTCGACGGCAAGATCGAAGTGCTGATGGACGGTGGCGTGCGACGTGGCAGCGACATCGTAAAGGCCCTGTGCCTGGGAGCGCGGGCTGTGCTCTGCGGGCGCGCCTACGCCTACGGTCTGGCCGCCGCAGGAGAAGCCGGCGTCACGCGCGCCCTCGAAATCCTGCGCGCCGATGTTGAACGCACTTTGCGCCTGCTAGGCTGCTCGTCCGTGCAGGACTTGAATCCAAGTTATGTGGAAGTTCCCGCAAGCTGGAAGTAGCCGCGGCAAAGGACTAACGACAACCCAAAGGCAGCACGAACCAAGGCGTGGGAATATTCCTTGGCGTCGCCTTAATGCCCTTCGTGGTGAAGGTTTTGAACCTCCCGGGCAGGTGCAAAAAAATTACAAACCCGTCACAATTCCGTGACATCTCCTGTTTTCAATCGCCCTAGCGTTAGGGAGTCCCTCAGCGCACAGCAAGTTTGCGCGAGTTTCTCTCTCAGGAGGTCGTATGACGTTCCCTGGCAGGTTTGCCCGGTGCCTTTGCGTGGTCTCCTTGCTTGTGTTCGGGTGCGCTTCGGCGTTTGCCCAGGGAGATCAATTCAACAAACGCGGCAACACACTGATCGCGGACCAGTTCAACAATCGTGTCATTGAAGTTATCCCTGGTGGCAAGATCGTTTGGCAATTTGGCCTCGGACCGACAGACTTCTCGCCAGCGTCGATCATCGGCGTCAACGATGCCCAGCGTGTCGGCAATCTTACCTTGATGGCCGGCACCGGTACGCCCGGCGGTCAACCCGAAGCGCCGAACTGCGGCGACCCAAACGGCTGTCCCGACAATCGCGTACTGTTGGTCGACCGTGCGGGACACATCCTCTGGCAATACGGGCAGTTCGGCGTTACCGGCAACGGCCCCGATCAGCTCAACACTCCGGTACAAAATACATGGCTCCCAAATCGCCACGTGCTCATCACCGACCAGGCGAACGAGCGCGTCATCGAGGTCAACCTAGCCAAGCAAATCGTCTGGCAGTACGGCACCACCACCGTCTCCGGCAACGGGCCCGAGCAGCTCAACAACCCGAACTGTGCCGAGCTTCTGGAAAACGGTCACATCCTGATCTGTGACGAAAACAACAATCGCGCCATCGAGGTTAACCGTGATGGAGACATCGTATGGCAGTATGGGAGCGGCGACCCGAACGTCGGTGACCCAGTCAGCGGCGTAGCCTTCGCCAGCCGGCTGAAAAACGGTCATACCCTCATCACTGATTCGGGTCACGCCCGCATCGTGGAGATCGACCGCGACAAGAACGTGGTCTGGGAATACTTCACCAACACCGATCCAAACAGCAACCCGCGGGGAGGCACGGGCCCCCTGCCCACGCGCGCTGTGCGGCTCAGGAACGGCAA
>Ga0307479_10001586_pt1 | contig 20803 bp, 11 predicted proteins | sample atmos_gasesECM4C_FD_203743 | JGI IMG/M metagenome (GOLD analysis project Ga0307479, IMG submission 203743) | Hardwood forest soil microbial communities from Morgan-Monroe State Forest, Indiana, United States - atmos_gasesECM4C_515 | ecosystem: Environmental > Terrestrial > Soil > Temperate...
CTCGGTGATGAATTGCGGCAGGGCGTTGAGCTTCGCCTCGCACTTGCGCCAGTCGTACTCGGCGCCCCAGTATCGCGCGAGTTTCTGAACCGTCGCGAGTTGCACGCCTTGCGACTGATCCGTGACGGTCTCCCGCTCGGGCCACCGTGTCGCCGCGATGCGGCGTTTCAAGTCGGCGAGCGCCTCGTCCGGAAAGTGAACGCGGAAGGGGCGGATGGCGTCGGCGCTGCCCTCTGTCTTCGCTTGCGCTTGTGTTTGTCCGGCGGGCGTCCCGCCGTTCGAGACATCGGACCTGGCGTCCATCGATGTTTGAGTCATGGCGATTGTTCCTCCTATAAGAAATGTGACAAGTGTCCGACCGTGCTTCATGGCTTCTTCTCCTTTCTGATCAGTGGGCGATGCGAGTGCCGCCGGACATACACGATGCACGACGCACGCTCAGCGCAGCGATCGAAACGCGGGATGGACCTCTTCGGAGAACACCTGCGGCTGTTCTTCTCAATTATGGCGAGCTCGGCGTCGGTGAACGACACCATCAGCCGGCTCGTCCTCTTGGAGAATGCCCACTTCCTATTCGAGGAAGATCGGCTATCGCCTCTCGTACAGTAACGAATGGCCGACAGCGGCTTTCCGGGCCTTCTCGATCTGCTGCTCAACCATGCTCGGGCGGATCTGGACCACAAACCGGAGGGTGCGTTCGCTGAGCATCTGTAGGAACGGTCCGGCCGATCCATACGACGTGCCTGCGACGACCACAGGCTCGAAGAGGTGATTTGCCGCGCGGCCGACGCAACGGCGCCCGTCCGGTCCCAGGGGCGGAAACCGCGAGCGAGGCGGGGCTGTGCCTGGCTCGTCAAGGGAGAGTTCTAGGGAGGCCCCCCTGCTCTCTCCAGAGGCGGTTGCTCCCCCGTCGCCACAGACCAAGAAGCACCGTCGGAAGGTGGTGGCCTGTGAAGGCCGACGTATGCCGCCGAGCGGAGCGAGGGGCGCCTTGACAGACCGCCCGCCGCTGCGCGGTAGGTCGGGTCGCGACTGGGTACGGAGAAGACGGCGGGATCTGGTGTCGAGGCATGGCCAGGCGGGCGCCACGTCGAGTGGCACTGACGGTGCTTCGCAAAACAATCCCGAGATCGTGGTGTCGATTGGGGCATACACACGACCCAGTCGCGGTTACCTTGGCTGCAAGCCGACATTTCCCACCCGGACTTGCCCACCATCATCACAGACGTCCCACTCGAGCTGCCGCCATGGTACTCCCGTCGGGCACACTGTCAAGCCCTCTTTCCGCATCCAGTCCGACCAGCTGCCTCGCGCCGAGAGGGTTTCTCGGCTGTCCCGCAGGGCCATCTTGAGGCCGAATGCGGACACCCCGGCTCCACCTCCCAGCCATTCCCACGCTTTCAATTACCGCAAGGATCAGCCCGGTACCGTACGGGCAACCTCAGCCGTTCAATCCTTTCCAGGATGGCCTTGAACACCTCTCGCGGGACCGCGACCTCCGCCATCTGGAAGGACACGTACCGTGCATGAGAGACCACCTTCGCGCCGACCTTGATGAGCTTTCACGCAGCGTCGTGAGCGTCCAGTGGCGCACTGCTCGGGGCAACGCCGCCTGCCTGGCGGCCCGCCCCCTCTCCGGCAGAGGTTGGCGGCGTACGAGATGTGCATTAGAGGGTGAGGGCGCGAGGGCACCTGCCGGCCCGGCTGATACACTGCCGGGGCTGCGGCCCCGGAGCGGGCGCGGCAGGCGACAGACAGCATGAGTGACCAGACCCAGCCGCAGACCGCGGTCAATCGATTGGCGGGCGAGAGCAGCCCTTACCTGCTGCTGCACCAGCACAACCCGGTGGATTGGTATCCCTGGGGCGAGGAGGCGCTCGGGCGGGCGCGGCGCGAGGACCGGCCGATCTTCCTGTCGGTGGGCTACTCGACCTGCTACTGGTGCCACGTCATGGAGCGCGAGTCGTTCTCCGACCCGAAGGTGGCGGCGGTGATGAACCGCGAGTTCGTCAACGTCAAGCTCGACCGCGAGGAGCGGCCCGACCTCGACGAGATCTACATGACCGCCACCCAGATCCTGACCGGGCAGGGCGGCTGGCCGAACTCGGTCTTCCTCACCCCCAAGCTCGAGCCGTTCTTCGCCGGCACCTACTTCCCGCCCGCGGACAGCCACGGCCGGCCCGGCTTCGTCCATGTCCTCGAGGACCTCGCTGACGCCTGGCGGGAGCGCCGCGCCGAGGTCGAGGAGCAGGCGAGGGAGCTGGCGCTGGCGATGCGCCACTTCCTCGAGGAGCGCGCCCGGCCGGCCGCCGAGCCGCCGGGCCCCGGCGCCTGCTGGCGCGGCGTCGACTCGCTGGCCCGTCGCTTCGACCGCCAGTGGGGAGGCTTCGGCGGCGCGCCGAAGTTCCCGACGCCTTCCAACCTCTTCCTGCTACTCGAGATGGCGCAGGAGCGGCAGGATGCCGGGGAGATGCTGGCGGCGACCCTGGACGCCATGGCACGCGGCGGCATCTACGACCAGCTCGCGGGCGGCTTTCACCGCTACGCCACCGACCGCGAGTGGAAGGTGCCGCACTTCGAGAAGATGCTCTACGACAACGGCTTCCTGCTCGAGCTCTACGCCCGCGAGCATGCGCGCACCGGCGATCCGCAGGCGGCGCGCGCGGCGCGCGAGACGGCGGCGTTCCTCGAGCGCGAGATGACCTCCCCCGAGGGCGCGCTGTGGAGCGCCATCGACGCCGAGACCGGCGGGCACGAGGGCGCCTACTACGTCTGGACCCGCGCCGAGATCGACGCCGCCCTCGGCGAGGAGGACGCGGCCTTCGCGGCGCCACTGCTGGGCTTCGCCGGCCCTCCCTTCTTCGAGGGCGGCCGCTACGTGCTGCACGCCCCCGAGCGCTGGGAGGAGGTGGCGCGCCGGCGCCGCATCGCGCCGGAGGAGCTGCTGGGCGAGCTCGGGCCGCTGCGCGCCCGGCTGCTGGCGGCGCGCGCCCGGCGGCCGCGCCCGGCCACCGACGACAAGGTGCTCGCCGACTGGAACGGCATGGCCATCGCCGGCCTGGCGGCGGCCGGGCAGCTGCTCGGTGAGCCGCGCCTGCTGGCGCAGGCCACGCGCGCCGCCGAGTTCGTGCTGCGCGAGATGCGCCCGGCAGGCGGCCCCCTGCTCCACGCCTGGCGCGCCGGGCGCGCGCACATTCCCGCCTACCTGGCCGATTACGCGTTCCTGATGCGCGGGCTCCTGGCGCTCCACGCCGCTACCGGCGAGACGCGCTGGCTCGCCGCGGCGGCCGAGCTCGCCGGCGAGCAGGCGGCGCGCCTCGGCGACCCGGAGGGCGGCTTCTTCGTCGCCGCCGCCAGCCCGGACCTGCTCTTCCGCAGCAAGGACCCCTTCGACGGCGCGACGCCCGCCGCCAACGCCCTGGCGGTGCTCAACCTGCTCGACCTCGCCACCCGCGATCCCGCGCCCGGCGGCGGCGCGCGCTGGCGCGACCAGGCGACCGCCGCGCTGCGCGCCTTCGCGCCGCTCGTCGAGCAGCACCCGGAGGCGGTGCGCATGCTGGCCGTCGCCGCCCGCCGCTACCACGGCGCGGTGCCGGCGCCCGTCGAGGCCGCCCACCAGCGCGCGCCGGACGCCGGCCCCCTCGCCATGCTCGAGCAGGAGGCCGAGCAGCTCGTCGCCTTGCACCTCGACCTCGGCGGCACGGAGCCGGGAGAGCCGGCGGCGCCGGCGCCCGAGGCCGCCGGGGGCGCAGCCGCCGCCTGGCGGCCGTTCCGCCTGGCGCTCGACATCGCTCCCGGCTGGCACCTCCAGGCCAACCCGCCGAGCGAGAGCTACCTCGTCGGCACCACCCTGGCCGCCGAGGGCGCCGAGCTGCGGCACGTCGTCTATCCCGCCGGCGAGCCGCTCCATGCCGCCTTCTCCGCCCGGCCGGTCGCCGCCTACCGCGGGCGGGTCGAGATCGCCGGCGAGCTCGGTCCGCCGGCCGGCCAGCCGCCGCCGGCGCGGACGGGCGGCGGCCCCGGCGCCCGCCTGCTGCTCACCTACCAGCTCTGCGACGACCGCCGCTGCCTGCCGCCGGTCACCCGCTCCATCCGCGTCCCTTGAGGCGCCGCCCGCATACCGGCTCGCCCGCGCCGGGGTCGGACGACCGCCAGGGCAGGCCTTCGTCAGCCGGCCGCCGGCCCGATGTACTAGGATCTCGGGTGGTCGCGCCGCCGCCGTTGCAGCGTCCAACCGCACCGCCCCGCTCGAGGAGGACGACATGCGCCAGCCGCTCCCCCGCCGCACCCTGAATGCCGTCGCGCTGCTGCTCGCCGCGCCGCTCGCCGCCGCCCTGATCGCTCAGGCGCCGGCCGCCACCCCCGGCACGCCTGGCGCGCCCGGCGCCGCCGCTCCTGCCGCCGCCCCGCCCGCCGCCTCTCCTGCCACCGCCGCCGCTGCCGCCGCCGCTCCCGTGCCGAACCCGCCGACGGTGGGCGGCACCTCCGATCCCAAGGCCGTGGCGGTCGCCGACGCCACCCTCGCGGCGATGGGCGGGCATGCGGCCTGGGACGCCACGCACTTCCTCCGCTTCAACTTCGTCGGGCGCCGCACCCACTACTGGGACAAGTGGACCGGCCGCCACCGGCTGGAGGGGAAGACCAAGGAGAACGAGGCCTTCGTGGTGCTGGACAACGTCAACACCCGGCAAGGCGCCGCCTACCTCGGCGGCAAGCTTGTCGAGGGCGACAAGGGCGCCAAGCTGGTGGAGAACTCTTACGCCGCCTGGGTCAACGACACCTACTGGCTGCTGATGCCCTACAAGCTCAAGGACACCGGGGTCAACCTTTCCTATGTCGGCACCCAGCAGCTCGACGGCAAGGAGTACGACGAGATCGGCCTGACCTTCGGCGCGGTGGGCCTCACTCCGGGCGACCACTACTGGGCGTGGTTCAACCGCGGCACCCACCTCATGGACCGCTGGGCGTACCTGCTGCAGGACCAGCCGCGCGACGCCGCGCCGACCGTCTGGCTGTGGCAGGGCTGGCAGCGCTACGGCGGCATCATGCTGGCGCCTCACCGCGTGCAGCCCGACGGCCAGAAGAAGCTCGAGCTATCCGACCTCTTGGTCACCGCCCAGATGCCGGACGCGGTGTTCACCTCCCCGGCGCCGGTGCCGCAGCTCGCCGCGGACCTCGGCGGCGCCGCCCCCGCCCCCGCCAAGGCGGTGGGAAAGCCGCGGCCGCGCTGAGCCAGGCCGCCGCGGTCGACGGCCCGGCTTTGGCGAGGTGAGAGGAGGACCGTCACCGCCGTGCGCATCGTCTCGCTGGTGCCCAACGGCACCGAGATCCTGTTCGCGCTCGGCGCCGGCGACGAGGTAGTCGGCGTCAGCCATGAGTGCGACTACCCGGAGGAGGCGCGGCGCCGGCCGGTGCTGACCGGGAGCGCGCTGCCGCCCGGCCTCGCCGCCGCCGAGGTGGACCGCGCGGTCAGCGCGCAGGTCGGCGGCGGCGCGAGCCTCTACACCCTTGCCGAGGAGGCGATCGCGGAGCTGGCGCCGGACCTCATCGTGACGCAGCAGCTCTGCCCGGTCTGCGCGGTCTCGACGGCGCAGGTGGACGGCGCCCTGGCGCCCCTCCCCCGCTGTCCGGAGGTGCTGTCGCTCGACCCGGCGACGCTCGCCGACGTGCTCGGCGACGTCCGCCGCCTGGGCGAGCGCATCGGCCGCGCCGCCGCCGCCGCCGAGCTGGTCGCCGCCCTCGAGCGGCGCCTCGCCGCCGTGCGCGCGCGGGTGGCGGGACGGCCGCGCCCCCGCGTCCTCGCGCTCGAGTGGCTGGACCCGCCCTTCGCCGGCGGCCACTGGGTGCCGGACATGATCGCCGCCGCCGGCGGCCTCGACGTGGCCGCCGCTCCCGGCTCCCACTCCGCCCGCCTCGCCTGGGAGGAGGCCGCCCGCCTCGATCCCGACCTCATCGTCGCCATGCCCTGCGGCTACGACGCCGCCGGCGCCGCCGCGCAGGTGGCCGCCGTCGCCGCCCGCCCGGAGTGGCGGCGGCTGCGCGCCGTCCGCTCCGGCCGCGTCCACCCGGTCGACGCCAACGGTTGCTTCAGCCGCCCCGGACCGCGCCTGGTGGACGGCATCGAACGCCTGGCCGATATCTTCCACCCCGCCGGCAGCTGACGCCCCTGGCCTTAGCCGCGGCTCATTCCTCGCGCAGCGCGTCCATCGGATCGCTGCGCACCGCGCGGCTCGCCGGGATGGCGCTGGCGGCGCTCGCCACGGCGAGCATCAAGGCCGCCATCGCGCCGTAGGTGACCGGGTCGGTCGGGCGCACCTCGTAGAGCTGGCTGGACAGCAGCTGCGCCAGCGCCAGCGCCGCCGCGCCGCCGGCGGCCAGGCCGGCAAGGGAGAGACGCAGCGCCTGCCCCATCACCAGCCCGCGCAGGTCGCCGGCGCCGGCGCCCAGGGCGGCGCGCAGGCCGAGCTCGCGCCGGCGCCGCGACACGGCGTACGACATGACGCCGTAGAGGCCCACCGCGGCGAGCAGCAGGGCCAGCGCCGAGAACACCACGAAGAGGAAAGCGAAGAAACGCGGCTGCCAGATCGCGCGCCCCACCACCTCCTCGAGGCTGCGCACCTCGCTCACCGCCAGGTCGGGGTCGAGCCGCGCCATCCTCTGCCTGACCGCGCCGGCGAGGCGCAGCGGGTCGCCAGCGGTGCGCAGGATCAGGCTGACGCTCGGCATCGCGAGCTCGCCGTGCGGCAGATAGACCGTGGGGCGGCCGGACTCGAGCAGCGTCTGGTTGCGCACGGCTCCGGCGACGCCCACGACGGTGTGCCAGGGCTCGTTGTCCTCGGGCGGGCCGAAGCGCACGCGCTTGCCGATCGGGCTCGTGCGCGGCCAGTAGCGGCGGGCGAGGTCCTGATCCACGATGGTCACCAGCGCTCCCCTGCCGTCGGCCTCGGTGAAGTCGCGCCCGGCGACGAGCGGGATGCCCAGCGTCTTGAAGTAGCCGGGCGTGGCGACGACGTGACTGACGATCGGCGCCTCGCGCACGCTCAGCGGCCGCCGGCCCTCGATCGTCAGGCTCCGGCCCCAGCTGTCCTCGAGCGGGATGCCGGCGACCGTCGCCGTGGCCGCGACCACGCCCGGGAGGCTGCCGGCCTCCTCGCGCTCACGGCGCACCAGCGCGCTCGCCTTCTCCGGGCTGCCGTACTTGACCCGCGGCGCCCACACTCGCAGGATGAGAACGCGCCGCGCGTCGAAGCCGGCCGGCGCCTGGTGGAGGGCGAGGAAGCTGCGCGCGAGCAGCGCCGCGCCGACCAGCAGGCACACGGAGAGAGCCACCTCGCCCATCACCAGGAGCTGGCGGATCCTCTCGCCGCGCCGGCCGGCCGTGCCGGCGCGGCCGCCCTCCTTGAGCGTCTCGGTCAGGCTCAGCCGCGCGCAGAGATGCGCGGGCGCCAGGCTCACCAGCAGGCAGGTCAAGAGCGTCACGCCGGCGGTGAAGAGCAGCACGCGGCCGTCGATCTCGAAGTGCATCCAGCGCGGCAGCTCGACCGGGATGAGGGCGAGCAGCAAGGGCGTACCGGCCGCTGCCAACGCCAGGCCCGCCGCCGCCCCGGCTCCGCCGAGCAGCAGGCTCTCGATCAGCAGCTGGCGGACCAGCCTGCCCCGCGAGGCGCCGAGAGCGCTGCGCACGGCGATCTCGCGCGCGCGGTCCGCCGCCCGCACCAGCAGCAGGTTGGCGATGTTGGCGCAGGCGATGAGCAGCACGCAGAGCACGGCGCCGAGCAGCGTGAGCACCGCCGGCCGGTACGTGCTGGTGATTTGCAGCCGGAACGGCAGCACGTTGACCGTCTGTCCCTCCCAGGTCACCGGGTTCTCGCGGGCGATCTGCCGCATGATCGACTTGAGCTGCTGGTCGGCCTGCGCCACCGTCACCCCCGGCGCGAGCCGCCCGATCCCCGAGAGGTAATGATCGGTGCGCCGCGAGAGCTTCGCGTCCAGACGCAGCGGCAGCCAGACCTCGGCCTCGTCGGGGAAATGGAAGCCGGCTGGCATCACCCCGACGACGGTCGCCGCCGAGCCGTTGACCTGGATGCTCCTGCCGAGGAGCGTCGGATCGGCGCCAAAGCGCTCGCGCCACACGCCGTCGCCGAGCAGCACGGCCCTGGGGCCCTGGGGCAGATCCTCTTCCGCCGTGAACGCGCGCCCCAGCCGAGGCCGCACCCCGAGCACCCGGAAGAGGCCGGCGCTCACGTCCGCGGAGGGGATGCGGACGGCCTCGCCGGAGCCGGCCAGGGTGGCCCGGTTGGAGCCAAAGAGCGCCATCTCGACCAGGGCGTGGTTGCGCGCCCGGAAGTCCAGGTAGTTGGGAAAGGCGACGCCGAGCGACGGCTCGTTGCGCTGCGGCGCGGCCTCGTCCACGGCCACCAGCCGCTCGGGGTGGGGATAGGGCAGCGGCCGCAGCAGCAGGCCGTTGGCCAGGCTGAAGGCGACCGTGGTCGCGCCGATGCCCAGCGCCAGCACCGCCACCGTCACCGCGGCCATGAGCGGGGACTTGCGCAACATGCGGCAGGCATATCTCAGGTCCTGGGCGATCATGTGGTAGTGCTCCTCCGGCGCCGCCAGCGCGAGCCCGGCGGCGGCCGACAGCCAGACGGTCAGGAGTCCCGGCCACGACCGCCGCTCGCGGCAGCGGTCGGCAAACACCAGGCACAGCTCGCGGCCGTAGGCGGCGCGGAACTCGGGTGGATAGGCGAGCAGCAGCGCGCGGTACACCCGCACGCTCCACTGCTCGAGCGGGCCAGGCGGGACCGGCATCGCGTCACCCCTCCTCGGGCAGGAGGCCCGAGGCCCGCGCGGCCGCCAGCAGGCGCGCGAGCCGCCGCGCCTCCGCCATCGCCACGCCGCGCCCGAGCGCCGTCAAGCGGTAGTACCGCCGGCGCTCGTCGTCGTGGTCCGGGTCCGGCCGCTCGGCGAGCTCCTCGATCAGCCCGCTCAGCAGCAGGCGGCGGATCGACGCGTAGAGCGTGCTCGGACTGAGCCGCACCTTGCCCTGCGTCCGGGCTTCCACCTCGCGCAGGATGGAGTAGCCGTGGCGGTCCCGGTCGGCCAGGGCGACCAGGATCTGGAAGGTGTCGCGATGCAGGGGGAGAAAGTCTTCGGGCTGGGGATCTGTCTCGTCGCCGCGCATGGGTCATCTATACCACATTCTGTAATAGCTGAATCAGCTATAGCTGAATCGGGTAGAAAGGCTGCGATCTGGCCTCAGCACCGCCGCCGGCGCCTCCACCGCCGTGGCCGCCGCCGCGTGCCTGTCCTCGGCCGCCGGCCTTTGGCATACTGATCGCCGCGCCGCACCGAGGAGGATCAGGAGGAGGATCAGGACGCATGCGGACACGCAGGCTGGGCAGCAACGGACCCGAGGTCTCCGCCATGGGGCTGGGCTGCATGGCGCTGTCCGGCACCTACGGGCCCGCCGACGACGCCGAGAGCATCGCCACGGTGCACGCGGCCCTGGACGCCGGCATCACCATGCTCGACACCGGCGACTTCTACGGCATGGGGCACAACGAGCTGCTGCTGCGCCAGGCGCTCGCCGCCGGCCGGCGCGACCGCGTCTTCCTGGCGGTGAAGTTCGGCGCCCAGCGGGACCCCGCCGGCGGCTGGGTCGGCTTCGACGGCCGCCCCGCCTCGGTGAAGAACTTCCTCGCCTACTCGCTGCGCCGCCTCGGCACCGACTACGTCGACCTCTACCAACCGGCGCGCGTCGACCCGGCGGTGCCCATCGAAGACACGGTCGGCGCCGTGGCCGACATGGTGCGCGCGGGTTACGTCCGCCACGTCGGCCTCTCCGAAGCCTCGGCGGCCACCCTCCGCCGCGCCCACGCCGTCCATCCCATCGCGGCCCTGCAGATCGAGTACTCGCTGCTCTCGCGCCGGGTGGAGAGCGACATCCTCCCCACTCTCCGCGAGCTCGGCGTCTCCCTCGTCGCCTACGGCGTGCTCAGCCGCGGGCTCATCGGCGCCGCGCGGGCCGCCGCGCCGCGCGCCGCCGCCGACGTCCGCCGGCACTTCCCGCGCTTCCAGGGCGAGAACCTCGACCGCAACCTCGCGCTGGTCGAGGCGCTGCGCGCGCTGGCCGAGGCGAAGGGCGCGACGGTGGCGCGGCTCGCCATGGCCTGGGTGCTGGGGCGCGGCGAGGACGTGGTGCCGCTGGCCGGGGCGCGCACGCGCGCCCAGCTCGCGGACCTCCTCGGGGCGCTCGACCTCGAGCTCACGGCCGCCGACCTCGCCGCCGTCGAGTGCGCCGTCCCGGCCGGCGCCGCCGCCGGCGACCGCTACGCCGCCGCCGCCATGACGACGCTCGACAGCGAGATATGATCACCAGCCGCCGGCTTTTCCCTGGCCGCCGCCACCATGCTCGAGAGTCGCCGGCGGGCGGCGGCCGGGACCAGGGAACGCGGCCGCGGCTGGGGCGTTTCACCTGACGACGCCCGGCGGCGCGGCTGGGGGTGAGCTGCGTGCGCCGCACGGCGCGGCGCACGCCCGCCGCCGTGCGCAGCCGACCGCCCCCGCGAGCCGCGACGCGGACCGGAGAGCCTGAAGGAGCCTTGCGATGTGGATCGTCCGCCTGGCGCTGCGCCGCCCCTACACCTTCGTGGTGCTGGCGCTGCTGCTGCTCCTCTTGGCGCCGATCGTCATCCAGCGGACACCGACCGACATCTTCCCCAACATCGACATCCCCGTCATCACCGTCCTCTGGCACTTCACCGGGATGTCGCCGCAGGAGATGGCCAACCGCATCGTCAGCAACTACGAGCGCGGGCTGACCACGACGGTCAACGACATCGAGCACATCGAGTCCCAGACCCTGGCCGGGACCTCCGTGGTCAAGGTCTTCTTCCAGCCGCACGCCAACATCGCCTCGGCGATCGCCCAGGTGACGGCCATCTCGCAGAGCCAGGTACGCTCGCTGCCGCCCGGCACCACCCCGCCCCTGGTGATCACCTACAACGCCTCCTCGGTGCCGATCCTGCAGTTGGGGCTCTCGGGCGAGGGCCTCTCGGAGCAACAGCTCAGCGACTTCGCGATCAACTTCATCCGCACGCAGCTCGCGACGGTGCAGGGCGCCGCCATCCCCTACCCCTACGGCGGCAAGATGCGCCAGATCCAGGTGGACATCGACGACGCCGCGTTGCAGGCCAAGGGGCTCGCGCCGGTGGACGTGGTGAACGCCTTCGACGTGCAGAACCTGATCCTGCCGGCCGGCACCGCCAAGATCGGCGGCCTCGAATACCAGGTCGAGACCAACAGCAGCCCGGAGACCATCCAGGACTTGAACGACCTGCCGGTCAAGACCGTCAACGGCGCCACCATCTACGTGCACGACGTGGCCCACGTGCGGGACGGCTTCCCGCCGCAGACCAATATCGTGCGGGTCGACGGTCAGCGCGCCGCGCTGCTGACCATCCTCAAGTCGGGCAACGCCTCGACCCTCGACGTCATCCGCCGCGTGCGGGAGCGCCTGCCGCAGATCGCCGCCGCGCTGCCGCACGAGCTGCGCATCGTGCCGCTGGTGGACCAGTCGCTGTTCGTGCGCAGCGCCGTCGACGGCGTCCTGCGCGAGGCGATCATCGCCGCCTGCCTGACCGCGGTGATGATCCTGGTGTTCCTGGGGAGCTGGCGCAGCACGCTGATCATCGCGGTCTCGATCCCGCTCTCCATCCTGGTCTCGATCATCATCATGAGCGCGCTGGGCGAGACCATCAACATCATGACCCTGGGCGGCCTGGCGCTGGCGGTCGGCATCCTGGTGGACGACGCCACCGTCGAGATCGAGAACATCAACCGCAATCTCGAGCAGGGCAAGGAGGTCGAGCGGGCGATCCTCGACGGCGCCTCGCAGATCGCGGTCCCGGCCTTCGTCTCGACCCTCGCCATCTGCATCGTCTTCGTGCCGATGTTCTTCCTCTCCGGCGTCTCGCGCTATCTCTTCGTGCCGCTCGCCGAGGCGGTGGTGTTCGCCATGCTGGCCTCGTACTTCCTCTCCCGCACCCTGGTGCCGACCCTGGCGAAGTACCTGCTGCGGCTGCACCCGGGCGGAGACCAGGGCCACGGCAGGGCGGCGAGCCGCAATCCGCTGGTCCGCTTCCAGCAAGGCTTCGAGCGCCGGTTCGAGCGCCTGCGCGGCGGCTACGCCCGCCTGCTCGCCGCCTGCCTGGCGCGCCGCGGCCTCTTCCTGCTGGGCTTCCTCGGCGCCTGCGCGCTCTCGATCGTGGTTCTCCTGCCCTGGCTGGGCCGCGACTTCTTCCCGACCGTCGACGGCGGCCAGTTCAAGCTGCACCTGCGGGCGCCCACCGGCACCCGCATCGAGGAGACCGCCAGCCTGTGCGACCAGATCGACGGCATCATCCGCGCCACGGTGCCGCACGAGGAGCTCGCGACCGTCATCGACAACATCGGCGTGCCGTACAGCAGCATCAACCTCTCCTACAGCAACTCCGCGCCGATCGGCCCGGGCGACGCGGACATCCTGGTCTCGCTCACCCCCAGCCATCGCCCTACGGCCGGCTACATGCGCGCCTTGCGCACCAAGCTCCTGGCCAGGTTCCCGAGCGTCGCCTTCTACTACCTGCCCACCGACATCGTGAGCCAGATCCTCAACTTCGGCCTCCCGGCGCCCGTGGACGTGCAGGTCGTCGGCAACAGCCTCGCGGCCAACCGGCAGGTGGCGCGCCGCCTGCTCGCCCGCCTGCGCCGGATCCCCGGCGCCACCGACCTCCGCATCCACCAACCCTTCGACGCGCCGAAGCTGCAGGTCAACGTCGACCGCACCCGCGCGTCGCAGGTCGGCTACTCGCTGCGCGACGTGGCGGGCAACCTGCTGGTCGCGCTCAGCGGCAGCTTCCAGACCTCCCCCGCCTTCTGGCTGAACCCGCAGAACGGCGTCAGCTACAGCGTCGCCGTGCAGTCGCCGCAATACCGGCTGGAGAGCCTGCAGGACCTGCTGAACATCCCGGTCACCGGCGGCTCCGGCGCGCCGCCGCAGATCCTCGGCAACGTCGCCACCGTCGAGCGCGGCATCGAGCAGGGCACGGTCAGCCATTACAACGTGCAGCCGGTGCTCGACCTCTACGGCGCCGTGGAAGGCACCGACCTGGGCACCGTCGCCAAGCAGGTCGACGCGGTGGTGGCCGCCGGCCGCAAGGACCTCCCGCGCGGCACCCAGCTCACGGTCCGCGGCCAGATCCAGACGATGCGCGAGTCGTATCTCGGGCTGCTCGGCGGCCTCGTGCTGTCGATCGTGCTCGTCTACCTGCTGATCGTCGTCAACTTCCAGTCCTGGCTCGACCCCTTCATCATCATCGCCGCGCTGCCCGCGGCGCTGTGCGGCATCGTCTGGTGCCTGTTCCTGACCTGGACGCGCCTCAGCGTGCCGGCGCTGACCGGCGCCATCATGTGCATGGGCGTGGCCACCGCCAACAGCATCCTGGTGGTCAGCTTCGCCAAGGAGCAGCTGGCCGCCGGCATGAGCGCCGCGGAGGCGGCCCGCTCCGCCGGCTTCACCCGCTTCCGGCCGGTGCTGATGACCGCCCTGGCGATGATCATCGGCATGGTGCCGATGGCCCTCGGCCTGGGCGACGGCGGCGAGGCGAACGCGCCGCTGGGGCGCGCGGTGATCGGCGGCCTGGTGCTGGCGACGGTGGCGACCCTGACCTTCGTGCCCGTGCTGTTCAGCGTGCTGCACCGCCGGCAGGGCGCGCGGCTCGCGGCCGCCGGCGCCGGTGCCGGTGAGGCGGGGGCGGCGGCGCCGCCGCCGGTCGAGCTGCGCCGGCCGGTCGCCCTGCCGGCCGCCAGGGGAGGCGCGCGGTGAGCCAGCTGGAGCCGGCGGAGCGAGCGGGGCCGGCGGGGCCGCCCGCTCCAGCCGGGCCGGCGGAAGCGGCGGACCCGGCGGGCGCGAAGGGGCCGCCGCCGCTCGCGCGGTCTCGCGGCGCGCTGCTGGTCGCGGCCGGCGCGCTCGCCGCCGTCGCCCTGGCCGTCGCCGGCATCGTGCCGCGGATGCGCGTCGAGACCGCCCTGGCGACGCAGGCCCGCGAAGGGTCCCTCCCCGCCGTGCAGGCGGTCGTGCCGCGGCAGGGCGGCGCGGCGGAGGAGGTGGTGCTGCCCGGCAACATCCAGGCATTCGCGGACGCGCCGATCTTCGCGCGCACGAGCGGCTACCTGCGGCGCTGGTACGCCGACCTCGGCGCTCGCGTCAAGCAGGGCCAGCTGCTGGCCGAGATCGAGTCGCCCGAGATCGACCGCCAGCTCGACCAGGGGCGGGCCGACCTGGCCACGGCGACCGCCAACGCGGAGCTGGCCGGGACCCTCGCCGCCCGCTACCTCGAGCTGCGCAAGACCGACTCGGTGTCGCAGCAGGACCTCGACAACGCGCAGGGCGACGCCAAGGCCAAGCGGGCGATGGCAAGCTCCGCCCAGGCCAACGTCAAGCGGCTCGAGCAGCTGCAGTCGTTCGAGAAGATCTATGCTCCCTTCGAAGGCGTGGTGACGGCCCGCAACACCGACGTCGGCCAGCTGATCGACTCCGGCAGCGCCGCCGGCTCGGCGCGCGAGCTCTTCCACCTGGCCGCCATCCGCACGCTGCGCGTCTACGTCAACGTGCCGCAGGTCTACTCGCGCGCGGCCCGCCCCGGGGTGAGCGCCTACCTGACGCTGGCCGAGGCCCCCGGCAAGCGGTTCCCGGGCACGCTGGTGCGCAACGCCAACGCCATCGACGCCGCGAGCCGCACCCTGCGGGCCGAGGTGGACGTGGACAACCGCGGCGGCGAGCTGCTGCCGGGCGCGTATGCGCAGGTCCACCTGGCGCTCGGCGGCGGGGCGCCCACCCTGATGGTGCCGGTGAGCGCCCTGGTCTTCCAGGCCGCGGGGCTGCGCGTCGCCACCATCGACGAGCGCAGCCGCGTGCACCTCGTGCCCATCACCCCGGGCAGGGACTTCGGCAAGGAGCTCGAGGTCGTCTCCGGCCTCCTGCCCGGGCAGCGCCTGGTCGACAACCCGCCCGACTCGCTGGTGGAAGGCCAGGAGGTCCGCGTCGTGCCGGCGCGCCGCCGCGGCGGCAGCTGACGCGAGCTTTCCACAGCCCAAGGCCGCGCTGGAGGCGGAACCGTGGCCAGCCGGGGAAGCACCGACCTGGCAGCGGACACTGTGCAGGTCACCGAAAGCGACTTCACCTTCAGCGGCCCGGAGTGTCGTTTGTCGGGATCTCAGATTACTTGCGGATCGGTCCTGGCCCGCTCACTCGGGCTCGTCATCGGGGATCTCGATCTCCTCCGGTGGAATCCAGACCGTTCTGCCGTCCTTCCAAACCGGGATCGGAACTCCCTCGCGTTTATGGGCGAGCCATGCTATTCGGGCCGCCTTGCGGATCGCTGCATCGATCTGCGACCCTTCGCGAAAAATCGCAGTAACATCCCTGGGCGGCTCAATCGGCATTCGGTTGATCTCCATAGAGTTTAGTGAGTTGCATCCAAGTGGCCGTATCTTCGACCAGCGTCACATCTCTCCCTCTTCCCGCCGCGATCAGACTCGGAGGCGGTGTGCCCGAGTTATCAAAGATACGCCACGTATCTGCGATCGGTTGATAAAGCGAGAAGAAGTTCGTCAAGCCAGCGTGGAAGCGGCGGCGGACTGTCCGCTCAGGTACTGCGTGGCCACCGCGGCGAACGCGATCCCTGACTCGCTCCAGGGCAAACTCGGGGCTGGGAAGACAAAGGAAAACGATGTGGAATAGATAGCCCTTCTTGATCAGATCCAAGAGCCATCGCGCGTAAGACCTGCCGGCAAGGGTGGTTTCGAAGGCAAAGGTGGTCCGACTGTTTGCGAGCTCTTTGATCCTGCTCAGCATGACTTTGCCTGCCGTCAAGGCAGCGCCTGCAGGATCAAAGGCAGCCAGGCCTTCGGCGATACGGTCGGCGTTCACGAACTGCGTGACTCCCAGCGTCTCTTTGAGGAGTGGCGGCCCGGTTGTTGATTTTCCGGCTCCGTTGGGTCCGGCGAGGGCAACTACACCAGGTGATGACACTATTCGCGGCTCCTGTCGAGGGCAACGCAGCTCCAATGGAGAGTATTCAAGACCAAAGAGAACCTTGCCACTCGCCCACCCTACGCTACCACCGTCGCAGGGTTCCTTGCCCGAGCCCTGGCGTGCCGTCGGGCTGTCCGCTCAGGTGAGCCAGCCGCCTTCGTCCACGACGCGGAAGGTGCCGTCCTGCTCCTCGAGGCGGACGTGGCCTCCCGTCCAGCTGGACGACCAGACGGCGACCGCGCGGCGGCCGGCACGGTCCACTTCGAAGAGCTCGATCTCGAGCGGATAGAAGGGGCCGAACTTTTTCTTTGCCGCCGCCTCCTCCTCCGGCGTGAGGACAACGAGGCGGCGTCCCGGCCGGACGCCGGCGAACAGCGCCCGGTCGCCCACCACGAAGAGCGTCTGCTCGCTGCTGATGCTGGCGCGGCTGACCGGCCCGTAGCACTCGCGCGGCCATTCCTTCACGCCTTCGACGATGGCGACCTGGGCGGCCCATCCGCCGATGCCGTCGAGCAGGGCCGTCAAGGCGCGGGCGCGCGGCGAGGAGTCCGCGCTCTGCACGACGTGCGGCAGCAGGTCGCTCCCGTCCGGCACGCCGTCGTGATCGGTGTCGGGATCGTCGGGGTCGGTGAGCAGGCGCTCCTCGGCCAGGTCGGTGAGGCCGTCCCCGTCGGAGTCCCGGCGCAGGACGGCGAGCGGGATCTCGAGATAGAGACCTTTCGCGACGCGCTTCGGCTTGAGCGCCGCCGGCGGGAAGGTGATCGCACCCGGGTCGAGCTCCCGCACCTCCACCTCGACCTGCAGGGAGTCGCCGGCGAGCAGCGGCAGCGCCGACCGCGGGACCACCTCGTACGGCTGGTCGACGCGCAAGCCGGTGTAGAGCGGCCGCTCCCAGGTCTTGCCGCCGTCCCTCGACAGGGCCACCCAATAGGCGCCGGCGGTGACCTCCCCGACCGGGTCGTAGTCCTGCGACACGCCGATCGCCGCGGCGCGGTCGCCCTGCCTCTCGGCGCGCACCGCCGAGAAGCCCGCCGGCAGGGTCAGCGGCTTGGGTGCCGCGGTGCCGCCGCTGCCCCCCTCCGTTGCCGTCGCCGTCGCCGGCGACGGGGCCGGCGCGCCGGCGGCCGGGAGTCCTGCCGCGAGGCCTGGCGGCATCGGCAGCTCGGCGAAGACGGTGCGCGGCGGGGCCGCGAGCAGGCGCGCGATGGTCGCGGCGGCGGGATCGGCCGGCAAGGCGGCACGCCGGGCGGCGCGCGCGGCATCGGCTTCGCCGGCGAGCTCCGACCGGAGCTTCGCCATCGCGGTCCTCAGCCGCTCGACCTCGCCGCGGACTCGCGGCATGACGGCGACGGACGGCTCCCAGGTGTCAGGCGGCCAGCTGACCCATCCTTCCCTGGCCGCCGAAGCGCGGAGGTGGGCGGCAATGCCCGGGTAGCTCTCGCGGCGCGCGAAGCGGGCCGCCGTCAGCTCCCAGCCGACCGACCGGCGACCGGCTTCGGCGACCCAGGCTGCGAGCAGGGGGAAGGGATCCGCGGGCCCCGGGGCCAACGTGCGCTCGACGATCAGCCGTCGCCGGGCAGCCAGCAGCTCGTCCTGCTCCTCCTCCGAGCGGCGAGCCTCGGGCGCGGCGCTCCCATCCGGTTCGTCGGTGGCCGCGGCGGCAGGCCAGGCCTCCGCCAGCGCCGCGCCGGTTGCGCCCGACTCGCCGCGGCCTGCCCGGGCGGCCCACCGGCGGGCGCCCTCGCGATCGCCGGCGAGGAGGTGCGCCGCGGCCAGCTCCCAACGCAAGTCGCGCCAGGCGCGGTCGGGAGCAGCGCCGAGCGTATCGTCCAGCGGCAACCTGACAGGGGGCGCACCTCGCACGAAGAGCGCTCGCACCGGCTCCGGCAGGGAGCGGAAGGCGCTCAGCATCTCCTGCGGCAGCCCGTCGTCGAACAGCTCCGCGAGGCGGCCCGCGGCGACCCGCGCGGCCGCCGTCTCCTCCATGCCGGTGGCGGCGCCGCCGGACGCGCCGGCGTTGCGGCTGGCCTCGGCCAGGAAGGCGAGCCGCCAGGCGGGAGCGTCGATCGAGCGCGCGGCCTTCATCCAGAGGACGGTCGAGCGTGGGCGCGACGCCAGGGCGGCGAGGAAGATCTGAGTGTCGACCAGGGTGCCGAAGCCATGGTCCGACCGCGCCAGCCGCAGCGCCAGCGCCTCGGGATCGGGCGCTCCGGCGATCACCTCGACCAGGCTCACGGCGGGGGCCTGGATGGCGAACCGATGCAGGTAGAACCGGCGCAGCTGGTCGGCGAGGTCGGTCGCTCCCGGGGCCAGCTTCAAGGCGTTGACGTAGTCCGATTCAATTTCCCGGAGAGCTTCCGTGTTCGAGCCGTCCGAGAGCGCCAGGTCGTGCGCCAGGCCTCGCGCCAGCCAGCCGGCCGGCTCGCTCGCCAGGCCCAGCTCCCGTCCCAGCCGCTCGGCAAGGCCCGCCGGATCGGACAGCAGCGGCGGGCAGGCGGCGAGGCGCTCCGCCCGGGGAGCCTCGGCGTCCGGCGCGCACGCGGTGCCGGAGCCGGCGGCGGGAGCTCCCGCCCCCTGGCCCCGGCCGGCCTGCACGATGGACGGCACGACCGCCGGCACCAGCGGTTCGCTGGGCGCGGCGCTGGCGGCGGCCGCGACATGGCCGTGCCACTGCGCCGGGCCAAGGGCGACGGCGAGCAACGTCCCATGCGACGCAAGGCGACGGATCAGCCCCATGGACCACCTCCTCCGGACCTGCCGACAACTCCTGTCCACGCTAAACAAGCAAATCGCTTGCCGGCCCCGTCATGCTCCGAGCCGAGTTGCCATGCTCCTTGTCACCCTTTGCTGTATGGCAAGGCTGGGTGGGGGGCCCCCCGGTGACGCGCCGCGTTCGCTCCGGCGGGAGCCACCGCGAAAATGGCCGGCTCTTGCGCGGCAAGGACGATCACCACGGTGAGCGCCAAGACCAGCGCGGGTGAGCGGCCCGATCACCGGCGCGGCGACTGCCGCAGCCAGGCGATCACCTGGGCGTCGATCGTCCGCGGGCCGGCCGCGCCGCCCGGCCTGGCGCCGCCGTCTCCACTGCGCCCGGCGCCGGCCTCCCCGCCGCCGTTGCCGCCGCCGTTGCCGCCGCCGTTGCCGCCGGCGTCGAGCCCCAGCTCGACGCCGCGCGGGAAGCCGACGTGGCCGCCCTCGGCGACCCAGCGCACCGCGAGGCGCGGCGCCGGCCGCGCGAGCACCGGCAGCACCGCGTGCGCCGCCACCATCGGGTCGCCCAGGGAGTTGACCAGCAGCGCCGGCACCCGCAGCTGCCCCAGCCGCGGCGCCACGCTGGCCCGCGCGTAGTAATCGTCGGCGCCGGCGAAGCCATGCCGCGGCGCCACCACCCGCTCGTCGAACTCGCGGATGGTGCGCAGCCGCGCCACCTCGGCCACCGGCACCGGCAGCGGCCGCCGCGCCGCCACCGTCGCGTACAGGCGCGCGAGGTTGGCGAGCAAGTAGCGGCGGTAGAGCCAGCGGTTGGGGCCGTCAATCGCCGCCTGGGAGCGCCCCAGGTCGAGCGGCGCGCACACCGCCGCCACCCGCGCCACCCGCGGGTCGCCCGCCTCGGTGGCGAAGCGCAGCGCCAGGTGGCCGCCCATCGAGTAGCCGAGGACGTAGATCCGGCGGTAGGCGCGCAGCGCCGGGCTGGCCAGCGCGGCGTGCACGTCCGCGGTCAGCCCCGCGTGGTAGAAGTCCTCGCCGCTGTAGTCGGCGCCGCGCAGGTTCAAGAGCAGGCACGCCAGCCCCGCCGCCTCCGCCGCCAGCGCGCCGCGCGGCATGTAGTGGCTGTCGATCGTTCCGCCCAGGCCGTGCAGCAGCACCACCAGCTCGTCGCTCTCGGCGCCGTCCGCCGTCGCCGCGCCGCGGTGCAGCCGTCCGCTCAACCGCACCGGCCCGACCACCGGGTCCTCGACCACGGCCTGCCAGGGCTCCGCGGGAGGCGCCGCCAGCGGCCAGACGTGCCCCTGCCCCGGCCACTCCACGATCAGCTCACGCCCTTCCCGGGCCGCGCCCCTACAGGTGGACACCCGCTATGGCCCGCTGCCACCCAACGGCTCGAAATCGTATGCAGGAATCGCGCGCGATCCGCTCAGCGGCGGTCGAAGAGGAAGCTCCAGCCCTCGCCCATCAGGCTGACGAGACCGCCGAGCAGGTTGCGGTTGGGCTCGAGGTACCCCCAGCTGCCACCGCTTGCGGCGGCGCCGACCTCGGCCGCGAGGCGCCGCCCGCGCGCCTCCGTTTGCGCCTCCTCGGCCTCGATCGCTTCGGCGCGCTGCTCGCCGCCCCCCTGCACCCAGGCGAGCACCCGCGGCAGCTTGTCGAGATCGAACCAGATGCCGTGGGCCGCGCAGAGGTCGAGGATGACGCCGCTCCTGCGGCCGTAGTTCTGGCGGTTCATCAGCGAGCCGCAGACCGCGCACGGACGGTAGAGGTGGCCGCCGCCCCCTCCAGCCCAGCCGGCGCCCCCCGCTTCCCCCGGCCCCGGCGCCGGCGCCGCCGCTGCCGGGCGCTCCCCGGCGATCGCCAGCGCCGCACCGCCGAGCTGCGCGTGCCGCGCGCGCACCAGCAGCACCTCGAACACCCGGCGCTCGACCCACAGCCCGCCGCAGACCGCGCACTCGGCCACCGCGACCGGCTCGCCCCCCAGCCGCCGGCTGCGCAGCCGGTTGGCCGGGCCGCAGG
>Ga0307479_10001587_pt1 | contig 20802 bp, 17 predicted proteins | sample atmos_gasesECM4C_FD_203743 | JGI IMG/M metagenome (GOLD analysis project Ga0307479, IMG submission 203743) | Hardwood forest soil microbial communities from Morgan-Monroe State Forest, Indiana, United States - atmos_gasesECM4C_515 | ecosystem: Environmental > Terrestrial > Soil > Temperate...
CTATTCAACTGGTAACTCCGCGACCGCTTGGCCGTCTTTGCGCGGGTCCGAAGCGCCGTAATTCACTCCTGCGGCAGAGTCCCTCATCACCGCCTGGCCACCGCCCATCACGCTGGAAAACGTTCCCTTGAGGTCGATCTTGTGGCCCTTCGCGGTCAACTCATTCCGCACATTTTGCGCGAAGCGGTTCTCCATCGCGACGTCGCAACCTCCAAACGTATGCTTGCTGAATCGTGGCGCCTCCAGCGCTGCCTGAATATTCATCTTGAAGTCAGCGACGTTCGCCACGAACTGCGCGTGCGCCTGCGACTGGTTCCAGCCGCCCATAATCCCAAACGCCATCCGCACATCACCCTTCTGCGCAAACGCGGGAATGATCGTATGCAGCGGCCGCTTGCGCGCCGCCAGCGCATTCGGTGAAGCCGCATCGAGACTAAACAACGCCCCGCGGTTGTGCAGTACGAAACCCGTTCCCGCAGCGACAATCCCCGATCCAAAGGCATCGTAGTTGCTCTGAATGAGCGAAACCATGTTGCCTTCGCGATCCACCGCGCTCAGGTACGTCGTGTCGCTGCCGGACGGCAATTCGCCTGCGTGCGCGTCGCAGTTCGCGTGGTCCGGATCGATCAGTTTCGCTCTCTGGCCGGCCCACTCTTTCGAAAGTAGTTGCGCCACTGGCAATTTCTGTTTTCGCGGATCGCCAATGTAGCGTGCCAAATCCGCGTACGCCAGCTTCTTCGCTTCGATCATGGCATGCAGCGCTCTCGTCGAGCCGAAGCCCCAATCCTTCTGCCCCAGCGGAAACGTCTCCATGATGTTCAGCATTTCGAGCGCGGCCAGCCCTTGCACATTGGGCGGCAGCTCGTACACCATCCAATCGCGGTACGTAGTGGAAATGGGTTCCACCCACTCGCTCGAATACTCCGCCAGGTCCTCCGCCGTCATCGTCCCGCCATGGCGCTTCATGCCGTCGAGAATCTTGTTTGCGATCTCGCCTTTGTAAAACGCTTCGCGCCCATGCTCCGCGATCTGCCGCAAGGACGCCGCCAGGTCGGGATTTCGAAACACTTCTCCCATCCGCGGCGCCCGATCCGAAATCAGATACGTCGCTGCTGCGGCCTCGTCGCCTCGCAAGCGGTTCACTTCTGCGGCCCAATAAGCCGCCACCCATTCCGTCACCGGATATCCGTCCTGCGCCGTTCGAATCGCCGCCGCCAGGTCTTCCGCAAGCTTCTTTCGCCCAAATTTGTCCGCCAGCCTTTGCCATCCATCCACCGCGCCCGGCACGGTAATTGCGTTCACTCCCTGCTGCGGCATTTCGCGCAATCCCTGCTTGCGCAAATACTCGATGGTCAGCCCTTTCGGCGCCCATCCGCTCGCGTTCAATCCGTAGAGTTTGTTGGCCTTCGCATCGTACACAATCGCGAAGAGGTCGCCGCCGATCCCATTCATCATCGGCGAAACCACGCCCATCATGGCGTTCGTCGCGATCGCCGCATCCACGGCGTTGCCGCCGCGCTCGAGTATGCGCACTCCCGCCTGCGCTGCCAGCGGCGATTCCGCCGCCACGATGCCGTTCCGCGAAATCACGATCGACCGCGCCTGCCCGCGGTCCTGCGCGTCCGTTGCCGAGGGTCCAATCATCCAGCTCATAATGGCAAGAGGCAGTAGAATGCGCCGTCCCTTCGAGATTCGCATGGTCGTCTTCCGCTCCTTGGTTGCAATTCTTCCGTCCAGTTATGCAATCTTTTCATCCGCCGCAAAATTGTTTTTTTCCTTTCGCACTCTACTCTGCCCTCCGGCCTCCCGCAAGCGCACTTGGCGCCAGCGAGAGAAGGACACAACGTCCCCCACGAGCGTTTGGCAATTCCCGCCGAACACCCTAGAATTCTGAAGACGCCCGTATCCCGGAGATGTCAGGATTGTCCAAAGAACGCACATCTGCCGCTCATACCGCCTCGCTCGGCACGAAACGGAACGCGCAGTTAGACACCCAGATCGATGCGCTCCTTGCCGGACGCCACGCCGATCCCTTTGCCCTCCTTGGGCCGCATCCCGTCTCCGGCGGATGGGCGGTCCGTGTTTTTCTTCCGTGGGCCGCCGAAGCCTCTATTTCCCTGAAAGGCGCGGCAAAGGTCACAGACGCCCTCAAGCTCCGCCCCGAAGGCTTCTTCGAAGCTACTTGGCCTTCCAGCCAGGCCGCCGCTCCAGCCCCCGCCAGCTACAAAATCCAGGGCCGCACCCATCAAGGCGAACCTTTCGAAATCTACGACCCCTATGCCTTCCCCTATCTCCTCACCGAATTCGATCTTCACCTCATGGGCGAAGGCCGCCACTATGACACCTACGAAAAGCTCGGAGCCCACGTAAAAACTCTTGAAGGCATCGCAGGCGTGCACTTTGCCGTTTGGGCTCCCAGCGCAAAACGTGTCAGTGTGGTCGGCGATTTCAATCACTGGGACGGCCGTGTGCATCCCATGCGCTCCCGCGGCTCCTCCGGCATTTGGGAACTCTTCCTGCCTGAGCTCGCCGAGGGCGCCATCTACAAATACGAAATCATCGGCCCTGACGGCGATTTGCTCCCGCTCAAGGCTGATCCCTACGGCTTCCGCTCCGAGCTGCGGCCCAATACCGGCTCCGTCGTCGCTAGCCTCGATAACTATCAATGGAACGACGCCGAGTGGATGCGCCAACGGTCACAAAAAAATTGGTTCGAATCTCCCGTTTCCATCTACGAAGTTCATCTCGGGTCCTGGCGTCGCAGCCCGGAAGATTCGAACCGCTGGCTCACGTACCGCGAACTCGGCAGCCAGCTTATCTCTTACATCAAAGAACTTGGCTACTCCCACATCGAACTCCTTCCCATCATGGAGCATCCCTATGATGGCTCCTGGGGCTATCAAACTCTCGGTTACTTCACCGCCACCAGTCGCTACGGCTCTCCCGCCGAATTCATGGAATTCGTCGATCGCTGTCATCAGGCTGGGATCGGCGTCCTTCTGGACTGGACTCCCGCACATTTCCCTCGCGATGCGCACGGCCTTGCGCAATTTGACGGCACGCACCTCTATGAGCACTCCGATCCCCGCCAGGGGACTCACCCCGACTGGGGCACGCTCGTCTATAACTACGGCCGCAACGAAGTCCAAAATTTTCTCATCTCCAACGCTCTCTTCTGGCTCGACAAGTACCACATTGACGGCCTACGGGTAGACGCCGTTGCCTCCATGCTCTACCTCGACTATTCCCGCAAGCCCGGCGAATGGATTCCCAACGAATTCGGTGGCCGGGAGAATCTCCCCGCCATAGCTTTCCTCAAGCGCATGAACGAAATCGTCCACGGCAGATTCCCCGGGGTCCTCACCATTGCCGAAGAATCCACTTCCTGGCCCAGCGTTACCCGCCCCACTTATCTTGGTGGCCTCGGTTTCAGCTTCAAATGGAACATGGGTTGGATGAATGACACGCTGAAATATTTCTCGTCCGATCCCGTCTACCGCAAATACGAACACAACAAGCTCACGTTCTCGTTTCTCTACGCCTTCAGCGAAAATTTCCTACTCTCCTTCTCGCACGATGAAGTCGTCCACGGCAAAAATTCGCTGCTTCACAAAATGCCTGGCGATCTCTGGCAGCAATTTGCGAATCTCCGTCTTCTTTTCGGTTATCACTACGCGCACCCCGGAAAGAAACTCCTCTTCATGGGCCAGGAATTCGCCCAGCGCCACGAATGGAGCGAAGCTCAGAGCCTCGATTGGCATCTGCTCCAATACGATTCCCATCGCGGTATCCAGCGCCTGATCATCGACCTCAACGAACTTTACGCGGCGCAACCCGCCCTGCATGAGGTTGATTTCGACTGGCACGGTTTCGAATGGCTCGACGCCAACGACGCCGACAACAGCGTCCTTTCCTTCCTCCGCCGCGGGAAAGATCCTGCAAGCTTGCTCGCGGTGGTCGTGAACGCCACGCCCGTGGTGCGCGAAGGCTACCTTATCGGCGTGCCACAGCTCGGCTTTTACGCCGAAATCCTGAATACCGACGCCGGCATCTACGGTGGCTCTAACGTCGGCAATCTCGGCGGCGTGTCCGCTGAACCCATCCCGCACATGGGCCAGCCTTATTCGATTACCCTGACCCTGCCGCCGCTCGCTGCCCTCTTTCTCAAGCACGATAGTCTGTAGAACTCTTTGCCTGACTGCCTCAGGTTAAGCCCAGAGCACGGCGGAACGTCTCCAGCCTGTCCTTCGCGTGATTCGAGGTCTTTCATTCAACTTGCGGCCTGTACTTCGTACTAGCTATGCTGGAACCTCGCCCGCCACCTCTTCCACAAGAGTGAAACTCGATCTCACTGCCTCAGAGCAACGGTCAGCCACATATAGCTTAATATCAATCACTTAGCAGAAGAAATACGCACTTTCTCTTGAAGGACAGCCTAGCTAGTACTACAACCATCGTTCCCCTCACGACCTGTACGCGTTCGAACCCTTGTCCTACTTAAACGTGGGCCGCCTGGCCTACCGCAAATTGGCACCCCTGTTCCATAGCCTCCCTCCATCGCCAAATCTTAAACTTGCCCTGTGATTGAGTTCACTGTTCTTTGTCCCCGGAATAAATTTCCGGAGTTCCAAGGAGAAATCAGATTAATGCGTAACCGGCAAAAAGGGTTTTCACTCATCGAGCTTCTCGTCGTCCTCGCCATCATCATGATTATCGCGGCCATCGCTATTCCCAATCTTCTCTCTTCCCGCATGTCGGCAAATGAATCTTCCGCTGTGGGGTCTCTCCGCACGTACACCACAGCGATGCTCGCTTATTCCACGCAATGTGTTGATGTCGGGTATCCCAATGATTTGACGGCCCTTGGACCCGGTGCGGGCGACTGTACAGGAATGGGCATTGTGGACGATATCCTGGGCGGTTCCATTTCACCCTCGAAGGGCGGCTACACTTACACCTACGTGGTCGTACCTGGTCCTGCCCACAACGATTCCTACACGCTGAATGCGGATCCTCAATCGCGCGGTACGACCGGACGGCGCAGCTTTTATACGGATCAGATCGGCGTGATCTACTACAACCAGTCTGCTCCGGCGGCCCCGACCGACCCTGCGCTTCAGTAGGAACACGTCGGCTGGAACGATTCTCGCTTGCCACGTCTTTCTGAAGAGTCGCTAATCCCTTGCGCCGCGGGCAACAGGTAGTAAAATACAAGCGGACTGGACCCATTGAGAATTCACGCTTGCCCCTCCGTCGCTCTGGGGTCAGAGTCCATAGCGATGATTGATAGCAAGGTAAAGAAAACGCGGCGTCACCCGCGAGTTAAATCGCCAAAGGGGCTTTTTGTTGCCTGGGAGACTGGCTCCCGGCGTGCCGTCTCACGGTTGGAAACCCTCAGTCTGGGCGGAGTTTTTATCCACACGCCGGAGCCGGCGCCCGTCGGGAGCATGATCAACATGCTTCTAGATATGCAAAACGGAGATGTGCGCGCTCGCGCCATCGTGCGGCGCGTGGCACCCAGCAAGGGAATGGGGATTGAGTTTATTTCGATGACTCCGGAAGACCGCGCCCGCCTCAGCAAGCAGCTTCAGCAGATATTAAGCACCTGATTGCCAGATTTCGCTTTCTCCGAAGTTTGCCCAGTCCAATCCAATCCTAGTCACTCCGCAGGGCTGCTGGGCACCTTAACTATCTCTTCTACTAGCCCCTTTGAACAGCACCAACCGCGCAATTCCTCAGGTACAATAGAGCCCACTCAGCCCACTCGACAGGCGGAGGTGTGACATGTCTGAAGCCTGGAAACAGTGGGAAGGCCAGATTGTCGATGGGCGATTCCCGCTGCGCCAGTATTTAGGCGGCTCGGATCACAGCGCTGTGTTCCTCACGGAGCATGGTGAGGGCGATCGTGTAAAAGCCGCTATCAAGCTTATTCCCGCCGACCCGGCTAACGCCGAGATCCAACTCTCTCGCTGGAAGCACGCGGCCCAACTTTTTCACCCTCATCTGCTTCGGCTCTTTGAAATGGGGCACTGCGGGCTGGATCATGTCGCCCTTCTCTATCTCGTAATGGAGTATGCCGCGGAGAATCTTTCGCAAATTCTTCCTCAACGACCGCTCACCCCGGAGGAAACTCGCGACGTGTTCGTCCCCGTCCTAGACGCCCTTGCCTGCGTTCACCGTCAGGGTTTTGTGCTCGGTCATCTGAAGCCTTCAAATGTCATGGCCGTGGGGGACAAGATCAGGCTCTCGACCGACGGGCTCCTCCGCATGAGCGAAACTCTTCGCGTTCTCAAGCCGGGAGCATATGACCCGCCCGAATCCTCCAGCGGAAGGCTTTCCCCGGCGAGCGACGTGTGGTCTCTTGGCATGACCCTGGTCGAAACCCTGACCCAGCGTGTGCCCGTTTGGGATAGGATGGGGCACGGGGATCCCATCCTCCCGAAGTCGCTCCCGTCACCCTACTTTGATATTGCGCGCAACTGTCTCCGCCGTGACCCATCGCAACGTTGCACCATCGCTGACATCTCCGCGCGCGTGGGTCCAGCTTCAGCCGTTCCCCTCGCTGCCGCTGTGGCCGCGCCCGCACCTCAGAGCTACGCTGTGCCTCCGCCGCCCGCGATAAAGCCGCCGAAAAAAACCGTACCGCCACGCTCTGTCTCTGTTCCCAAGTTCACCCTCCCCAAGTTCACCCTCCCCAAGTTCACCCTTCCCAAGTTCTCTCTTCCCAAGCTCTCTCTTCCCAAGTTCTCCCTTCCCAAGTTCTCCCTTCCCAAGTTCTCCCTTCCCAAGTTTTCTCTTCCCAAGTTTTCTCTTCCCAAGTTTTCTCTTCCCAAGTTCGTCATCCCGAATTTCGCTCTTCCCCTCCTCGCGGCTGTTTTGGTAATCGCTGGGATTATCACCCTTCCAAAACTTTTGAGCCGCCGCCCGGAACCTCAGAAAGCTTCATCTCTTGTTTCCGAAAATTCGACTCCTCCAGCGCAAGTTCAGCTGAAGCACGGGAAAGCGCCAGCGTCGCGGCAGCTGGCTCCGTCAATGCCACGTTCCAACCAGCAGTCCGCGCAGAAGCCTTTGAAAACCGCCAGTGAAAAACAGCCTGTCAAGGAAGAAGACGTCGCGGTTGCGCCGGAACCTCCGCCCCTCATCCCTCAGGGAGAAGAACAGCCGAAGGCGTCTGCTGCCGAAGTTGTTCCCGGTGAAGTTCTGAATGAAATCCTGCCGGATGTCTCCCAGAAAGCCCGCGACACAATTCGGGGCAGAGTCCGCGTCAGCGTGAAAGTTCATGTGGATCCTTCAGGCGATCTGGCGGGCGCGGAGCTCGCTTCACCCGGCCCCAGCAAGTATTTTGCTGACCTCGCCCTTCAAGCCACACGCCGGTGGGAGTTTGCCCCGGCGAAGGTGGCCGGCAGCAGCGTCTCGACCGATTGGATGGTGCGCTTCGAGTTTTCGCCACTCGATACGAAGGTTTTTCCGGTTCAAACCTCACCGCGCTAGGTAGAGGTCGGATCTCACAGATCGCGCACGATTTCCGACAAAAACCAGGTTCGGCGCTCCGTATCGTTGATCCAGACCTCAATCAGGCTGGCGGTAGCGACATCGTTGTATTTCTCACAGACCTCATGCGCGGAACGCAGGGAACGTGTCAGATGCTGGTTGTCGGCACAGAGCTCTACCAGCATGTCTTTCGGAGCGACATCCTCTTCGTTGTTGTCTTTCAGACGCTGGTGCCGTGAGATATCGCTGATGGAATGCAGCGTGGTTCCGCCGATCTTCCGCGCCCGCTCTGCGATATCGTCCGTCATGCCGAAGATTTGCTCGCCGTGCTCATCCAGCAGCAAATGGTAATCGCGAAAGTGTTGCCCGCTCATGTGCCAGTGGAAATTCTTCGTTTTCACGTAAAGCGCGAACACGTCCGCGAGCAGTGGACGCAGCGCAGTGGAGATCTCGGCGACACCTTCGTTGCTGAGATCGGTTGTTACTTCGATCGCGGTTTTTCCCTGTACTTTTGCTTGAGTTGCGGCGCTCTTTGGCATTATCAGTCTCCTTTAATTTCCCATTTGCAGGCCATCGGGCTTTCCTGAGGTCGACGCCATCTGTGGGCGGGAGGCAACCATTCTTCGGCACCCGTCCCACCCTGTCAAGTGATGCAACGGATTGCCAAAAGGTCGCGCCCTCCTTCCAGCGGAACCGTGCAGAGGCCGGCCCTCAAGCCGGCGGGGCTGAGAACAAAGCGTACAGCCCCCACGGCAAGCAGGTCCGCCGCAGCGGGCTGTGCCACGCATGCAAGTCGGCCTAAAGCGTGGCCGACCGCGTTCGAATGCATATAACCGAGGCGGAAAGGCTACTCGTAAGCCAGCGCCACCACGGGATCGTAACCCGACGCCCGCAACGCCGGATAGACTGCGCCAGCGGCGGCTCCGATAAGCGCCAGAGCGATGGACTGGAGGACCCAGCGCGATGAAATCAAGATCGTTAGAGCAGGATTCGTTTCCTTGAGAATGGCTTGCGTGAGAAATGTAAGGAGAATGCCCACTGCGCTCCCGAACAGCGTCAGTACAAACGTTTCCCCCAAAAGCATTTCTGCGATTTCCAAGCGCGAGCACCCGAGCGCTTTAAGGATGCCGATCTCGCGCGTGCGTTCCAGGGCCATCGTGTACATGTTGAGAAGCACAACCAGAAAACTGATGACGATGCCGATGCCCACCATCGTGCGGATAAAGGGTTTCAACTCAGGAAGATTGGAAGAATTCATAAGCGACATGTATTCGGACATGGAGCGGATGCGATTCTCCGGTGCCAACTGGAGAATTTCGTTGCGCGTGGTTTCCGTGTCGCCCTTGCTGCGCACATAGAACATCGAGACGCGGTTCTCCGCGCCAGCAATGTCCTGCGCGGTCTTTAAGGGGATGAAAAAGCGCGCTCCTTTGCCGTGCGCGACGATGCCGCTGATGGTGAAGGGGTGGTTCAGAAGATTTATCTGGTCACCGACCTGCAAGTGCCGCGTCTGCGCCACGATATCATCGGCAAGCGCCTCGTCCGCCGTTTCAAAAGGGCGGCCGGCGCGGTAAAGAAAACCGCGGCTCAGAGCGTTGAAGCGTTTGTAGTCGATGCCGTAAACCACGATGAAGCTCTTTTGATCCACCAGGATAATCGTGGGTGAGACTTCATCTACCCCGGGCAGCGCTTCGAGTTGATCGCCGAGCGATTCCTGCATCACCGCGCCCGAGAAGGAGAAAAAAATAGAAGAGTTCGGCGGCTGCACGAGAAGGTCAGCGCCTACTCCTTCGACGCGCTTTCCCCATTCGGAGATGATGCCGGCCGTAAGGCCTGCAATCATCAGAACGAGAATGACTTGAATGGCGATGGCGATCACGCTGAGGAAGCTGCGCACCGGACGAGCGACGATATTGCCCCACAGCATTTGGATCTGCGAGAAATGCCCTTCGAAGGATTCGTTCATGGAAATATTCTGAGAACCTACTGTATCACCGGGATTTGACGTGGGTCAAAAAGTGTGATGCAGCGAACAAAGGGCACGCCGCGTGCCGAATTGCTGTGAAAATATTTCGGCCGCATTAAGTTTTCAACACAAGTGTTGATAAGTATGTGGAAAAGCTCTCCCGGTACGCTTCTAACTGCACGCCCCTCAACATTCTTCTCCGGTTTGCACTGTTTCCGTGCAAGCCGCCGAGAGCAAGGCGAATCTGTTCATGAAACTTAGACGGTTGCGCGGCAAGTGATAAAGATGTTTCAGAATGAAGCGAGGGATTTGGAGGTTGCCGAAAAATTCGCGGTGCGTACGAGGGAGGAGAAAAGTCAGTACCACTTGGGCGGCCGCTCAAGGTGGACTTTGATGATCTGCCTCGGATCGGTGATATCGAACCATCGGCCGTAAGTTTTCCATCCGTCGGCGACGATTTGAATCAACGCTTTGCCAAGTTTCGCGTCCGATACGTGGGCGACTCCCTCGCGGTTGGTTTTGACGTTTAATTCCAATTTCTTGTCCTTCAACAGCTTCCGCTCTTCAATATATTTCAGGTAGACGCTGGCATTTTCGACGGGGACGTTGTTATCGCCACCGGTGACCTCAATCGTGAGCCTGCTCCGAGCATCAGGCGCCTGCGCCTGAGTTTTCGGAGCAGCCGCGGGTGTATCCTGCGCAGTGGAGTAGGGAGCAGTTGCGGCAAGCAGGAGCAGCGCCACGTTGATTGGCAGACGCACGGAGAGTAATCGCAGGGGTTTCATGTTTTTGAGAATTACATCCTCTACGGAAGGGCGGGGCGGGTCAAGCCTCTCCGCTCCTTTTTTCGATGCCAGACTCGGCGCGTGCGCTGCTCGACCGGTGGCCACGATTCCGAAGAAGAAGGCAGAGTGGAATTGACTCGATGGATTTGCTCCTGTAACTTCTCAGGAACCTCTTCGGTAGGAAACAACAAGTCACTACCGCAAGCGAGCGGTCCCGAGATTCTGTAAACTTCATTGCGCAGAAGCGAAGGCAGCGCATTCCAACGCTGCTGCAAGAGGAGAAGAGCATGGGTTTTGCCACCAACGCCATTCACGTGGGCCAGGAACCCGATCCGACCACGGGGGCGATCGTCGCACCGATTTATCAGACCTCCACATACATCCAGGAAGAGCTGGGAAAAACAAAAGGCTACGATTACGCGCGGACGAATCATCCGAACCGCAAGGCGCTGGAGCGCACCGTGGCGAAGCTCGAGGGCGGGCCTAGCGCCTATGTTTTTTCTTCGGGGATGGCGGCGATTGACGCGGTATTCCGCCTGCTGCGTCCGGGGGATCACGTGGTTTTGTCCGAGGCGGTGTATGGCGGGGTGTTTCGCCTTTCGACGCAACTGCTCGTGCATTTCGGGCTGGAGTTCAGCTTTGTGGATACGTCCGTGCCGGATGCCGTACTCGCGGCGCTGCGGCCCAATACGAAGATGTTGTACGTGGAAACGCCAACGAATCCCACGCTGCGCGTGACGGATATTTCGGCGATGGGCAAACTGGCCAACGATCGCCTGATCACACTCGTGGTGGACAACACTTTCTTGAGTCCTTATTTGCAGAGGCCGATCGAGCTGGGCGCGCACATCGTGGTGCACTCGATGACGAAGTATTTGAACGGGCACAGCGATTCGACGGGCGGCGCCGTGATCCTGACGCGGCCGGAAGACGCCGAGAAAATTTATTTTATACAGCGGTCTGCCGGGACCGGGCTTGCGCCGATGGACTGCTTCCTGGTTTCGCGCGGGATCAAGACGCTGGCGATCCGCATGCTTCAGCACAATGCTAACGGCATCTCGGTAGCCCGGCATCTCGATGCGCACCCGAAAGTCCGGAAGGTTTACTATCCTGGCCTGCCGTCGCATCCGCAGCATGAAATTGCGCGGCGCCAGCAGAAAGGACCGGGCGCAATGCTCTCCTTCGATCTCAATTCGCTTGAAGCGGCGCGGCGATTCTTGAATCAAGTAAAACTATGCTCGCTGGCGGAAAGCCTGGGAGGCGTGGAAACGCTCATCTCTCTGCCATCGGTGATGACGCACGCTTCGATGCCGGTGGAAGTGAGGGAGCGCGTGGGAATCACCGAAGGATTGGTGCGCTTGTCGGTGGGCATCGAAGACGTGGAAGATATTATTGCGGACCTCGACCAAGCGCTGCTGTACGTATAGAGCCCACCTTTGTTTCTGAGCGCGATTCCGAGCGCCATTTCCAACCCAGGGGCTCCCCTTCTCTCGCGTTCAGGCGCGGGTTATCCCGAGAGAACTAGTTGCTTCCCCTTGATTAATGACAGGAGTAGAGGTACACTCCCCCTCAGTAACTTAGAGGAGTGGTGATGAGCAAACCGACGGATCTGGTGCAAGGCACGCTGGACTTGTTGATCCTCAAGACGGTGGCGCTGGAGCCGATGCACGGGTGGGCGGTCGCGCTGCGAATCCGGCAAGTGTCTGGCAACGTGCTGCAGGTGAATCAAGGGGCGCTGTACCCGGCGCTTCATCGATTGGAACAACAAGGATGGATCCGGGCGGAGTGGGGAGAGTCGGAGAATAACCGGCGGGCAAAGTATTATTCGCTGACGAAGGCCGGAAAGAAGTATCTGCAAAAAGAAGAAGCGAATTGGCAACGGCTTTCGGCGGCGATTGGTCTGGTGTTGAAGACGGTTTGAAAGGCGGAGCGTGCGCCATGCGCTGGGTGAAGAGCGCCACACATCGATTTAGGTCGCTTTTTCGCAAGAGTGTTGTGGAGCACGAGCTCGACCAGGAATTGCGATTCCACCTGGAACGGCAGATCGCGGAGAACGTGGCCGCAGGGATGACGCCGGAGGAGGCGCGCCGCGCGGCGATGCGCGAATTCGGCGGGGTTGAAAAAGTGAAGGAAGAGTGCCGGGACGAGCGCAGAGTGAACCGGCTAGAGACTTTGGGGGCGGACCTGCGTTATGGGCTGCGCACGCTGAGAAAAAGTCCGGGGTTCGCGGCCGTGAGCGTGCTCACGCTGGCGCTGGGGATCGGCGCGAACACGGCCGTCTTCAGCATGGTGAATGCACTTCTGCTTCATCCCTATAAATTTCACGATCTCGATACGCTGGTGCGCGTATGGGAAGACCGCGGAATTGACGAGGGCTACGACGCAAGACGCATCGCTGCGGCGGATGCGCAGGATTTGCGCGGCAGAACAAAAGTCTTTGAATCCATGACGACGTTTGGTTGGCGAAATTTCAGTTTGAGCAAAGAAGGGAACATACAGCCAGTTCTGGGATGCCGGGTTTCTGCGAATTTTTTTGACGTGCTTGGCGTCGTGCCCGCAGCGGGGCGGCTGTTTACGCCTTCGGAAGAGCAGGCAGGATTCGACGAGGTTGCGGTAGTGAGTCACGGAATTTGGCAACGGCGTTTCGGTGGCGACCCACTGCTGATTGGAAAAACAGTTCAATTAAATGGACGGAGTTACACGGTCATCGGGATCATGCCGAAGGATTTTGATTATCCCGTGCCGGTGGAATTGTGGGTGCCGCTCGCTCTGACACCGGCAGAGAGAGCGGAGCGTGCTGAGCTAAATCTCGAAGCGCTGGCCCGGCTGAAGCCAGGAGTGAGCGTCGCGCAAGCGCGGGCGGCACTCGGAAATTTTTCCAAGGGACTGGAGCAGGAATATCCGAAGACCAACGCGGGGAGAATCACAACGATATTGGAGCTGCGGAAGGAATTGTATTTTTATAGCTTGCCCCTATTTCTCTTGTTGCAGGCGGCGGCAGGATTCGTGCTGCTTCTGGCTTGCGCAAATCTGGCGAATTTGATCTTCGCACGAATGATCGGCCGGCAGCGGGAAATTGCAGTACGCGCGGCATTGGGAGCGGGCCGGGCGCGGCTGGCGCAACTTTTCATTAGCGAGACGCTGGTGCTGTCGGTGGTGGCGGGTGCGGTGGCGATTATGGCGTCCTTCTGGAGCGTGAGCGCGTTGCGCAAGAGCGTTCCAGTGAATTGGACAAAATGGGTCCCAGGCTGGGATGGAATCCAGGTGGACGGGAACGTCCTGGCCTTCGGAATTCTTCTTGCGCTGGGCGTAGGAGTGTTCTTCGGCCTGGCCACGGTACTGCATACCGGCAAGGTGGAGTTGAATGAGACCCTGAAAGATACGGGCCGGGGATCGATGACGCGCGCCAAAGGAAGATTGCGCAGCGGGCTGGTGGTGGCGCAAGTGATGTTCGCACTCGTGCTGCTGGTTTGCGCGGGCCTGACGATTCAGGGTTTCGTTCACCTAGCGAGTGTCTATCAGGGATTCGAACCGGCCAATGTGTTGAGAATCGAAATTGCGCTGCCGGAGAAGGAATATCCGAACGATGTAAAGGTCGCGAACTTTTATCGGCAGGTGCTTCGCGGAAGCGCTGCGTTGCCGGGAGTGCGCAACGCGGCGCTCGTCACGAATTCGCCGGCAAGCAATGTGGACAACGCAACGACATTCTTCTCCATCGAAGGACAGCCAGTGCTCAAGGCGAGCGAGCAGCCTTCCGCCGACTTGCAGACTGCGAACCCCGATTATTTTGCCGCTCTGAAGATTTCGCTGGTTGACGGGCGGTTCTTTTCCGACGGGGACAATAGGGATGCCATGCGCGTGGCGGTGATCAGCGAAAGCATGGCCGCGCGATTCTGGCCGCGTGGAGATGCGGTGGGTCGCCGAATCAAGCTCGGAGCGCCGGATTCCGGGGAGCCTTGGATTACCGTGATTGGTGTCGCCGGAGATGTCCGGCAGAACTGGTGGAATCCGGTAACGCGCCCAGTGATTTACAAACCTTTCCTGCAATCGCCTGAGCGGGGAATGACGTTTCTGCTGCGCACGGTATCGAATCCGACGAGCTACGTTGCGCCGATGCGCGAGGTAATCCGGCAAGTGGGCCCGGGAATTGCGATGCGCGGGGTCAATACACTGGAAGAGGAAGTCGTGGAATCGATTGCCATCGTGCGCATCATGGGAATCCTGATGGGAATTTTTGGGCTAGTGGCGCTGGCTCTCTCTTCGGTCGGAGTTTATGGCGTGCTGTCGGAGAACGTGGCGCAGCGCACGCGAGAAATTGGCATACGGCTGGCGCTGGGCGCCCACCCGAGCGATTTGATGCGACTCGTGCTGGGGCAGGCGCTAAAACTTACAGGGATCGGTCTGGCGATTGCGCTGCCGATTTCTTTTGCGGTGAGCCGCGCGATGGCCAGTCTTATTTTTGGCATCGTGAGTGCCGATTTCAGAGTTTTGCTGGGATTCACCGGGCTACTTGTCGCCGTGGCGCTCGCGGCCGGATATTTGCCCGCCAGGCGAGCGCTGCGCATGGATCCGATGACTTCGTTGCGCCACGAGTGAACGGATTAGCGGGCAGAGGGCTTCACGCATTCACCGAGCCAGGCGAGATATTCGCGCGACCCGGCGGCAATGGGCAGGGCGATGAATTCCGGGACATCGTAACTGTGCAAGCGCTTCACTTCCCTTTCCAGACCGGCGAGGAGGTTCGAGGTCGTCTTGATCAGCAAAAGATATTCGCGGGCCTTCTCGACTTTGTTCTTCCAGCGATAGACCGATTCCGCCGGACTCAAGACAATATTGGCGCAGGCCGCCAGGCGCTTGGTCACGGCAACTCGCGCGATGCGCCTCGCTTCGGTCAGCGTTCCGCATGTTACCAACACAACCCGGTTTTTTCCGCCCGCGACCATCACTTCCCTCCTGAGGCATTTTCAACCCGGCACACGGCTTGCCGTGATGGAATCCTGGTTGCGCACACTGCTTTTGTCCTTTGCCGCGCCGGGCTAGAATACAGCGCCATGAGGCATTCCACACGGGGGAAAGTGAAGCGGTCAAGAGCGCGCGCGAACACGACGCGATCTAATTCAGGTGCGAACGCAGAGCGGTCGACTCCCATCAAGTTCGGGACGTCGGGATGGCGCGGATTGATCGCCGATGACTTCACGTTCGCCAACGTGCGACTCGCCGTCACGGCCATCGCGGAGCATGTGAAAAGCAAGGCCAAGAATCCCACGATTCTGGTGGGCTACGACACACGCTTTTACTCGGAGGAATTTTCGCAGCTGGCAGTCGAAATTCTGCAGGAACACAAGATTCGAGCGTTGTTGTGCGACACGTTTACGCCGACGCCCGCGATTGCTTACGAGATTATTCGACGCAAGCTCAATGGCGCGGTCAATTTCACAGCCAGCCATAATCCCGCGCAATACCACGGATTGAAGTTTTCGTCGGCTGACGCCGGCCCGGCGCTTCCGGAAGTCACCAGGGATATTGAAGCGCGCGTCGCAAAACTCGTCGCGAGGAACGGGAATCTACGGAAAGCGGGCCAGGAACTCGCCTCTGTACACCAGGCGGAAACCATCCAATTGCGCGAAATGTATCTGAAGCGGCTGGAAGAGCTGGTGCGCTTCGAAACGTTGCGAAAAGGGAACGTAAAATTCGTGGCGGACGTTTTGCACGGTTGCGGCGCGGGATACCTCGACCTGGCACTCGCCGACAACGGCGTTGCCGTCCAAGCGATGCGCACGGAACGCGATTGTCTGTTTGAAGGCACCGGACCGGACGTCTCGGAAGAGAACCTTGCGCCGTTGCGCAAGGCCGTGACCGATTCCGGAGCGACCGCTGGGCTGGCTACGGACGGCGACGCCGATCGATTCGGGATCATTGATCGCGACGGAACGTGGATTCAGCCGAACCATATTCTTGCGCTGATCTACGACTACCTCGTCGAAACCCGCGGCTGGAAGATGCCCGCCGCCCGCAGCGTTGCAACGACGGAAATGATCGATGCGGTGGGGAAAGCACACGGCCAGAAGACCCACCAGACGCCTGTGGGATTCAAGTATATCGGGCAGCTCATCCGGGAGGACAAAATCGCGCTGGGCGGAGAAGAGAGCGCGGGCTTGACGATTCGCGGGCACGTTCCAGAAAAAGACGGGATTCTGGCGTGTTTGCTCGTGGCCGAGATGATCGCGGCACGGGGCGCTTCGCTCTCGGAACAGATTCGGCAATTGTTCAAAAAAATCGGGCGGGAATTCTGGCCTGTGCGGGAAAACCTGCACTTGAGCGACGAGCAGAAGGATGCGGCCATCAAGAAAACCGCGGGGGGTACTTCAAAGCTGCTCGGAAGAAAAGTCGCGTCGATTGACCGCACCGACGGCGCAAAATTTGCTTTCGAAGACGGGTCGTGGATTCTACTGCGGCCTAGCGGCACGGAACCATTGCTGAGACTTTACGTCGAAGCTGAGAGCGCGGCGGATTCCGCGCGGCTCGTTCGCGACGCTACGCAGTGGATTCTGAAGGGCTAAAACGATGAAGAAGAAAGCAGAGCCACAAGGGTTCTGGCAGCAATACGGGCGCGGGTTGCTAGGATTGTTTTTGCTGGCGCTGCTGGTGCACGACATCTTCGGCGCGCACGGGTTCCTGGCAATGCGGCGCACGCGGGCGGAAATCGAAAGAGTGCAAAAGGACATCGACCGGCTCAACAAGGAAAATATTCAACTCGCGGAGGAAGTGAAGACGCTGAAGAGCGATCCGCGGGCCATCGAAAAAATCGCGCGCGAGGATCTGGGACTCGCGAAGGACGGCGAAGTGATCATCAAGATCCCGCAGGAGCGGCAGCCGGAGCCGTACTCGCCCGCGAAACCATAGCGGGTTTTTTCTTCCATCGCGTGCGGACGAGCGAGAGCGCCAGCATCGCGAGAAAAATGGCCAAAAGACCGGCCGAAGCTTTTGCTACGCTGCACTGACCTTTCGGCAAAATCGAAAATCTGCCATACACGAATTCGATGTGGACCCAGTAGACCAGCAAGGACGTCTTGCCGAGCTGGATTATGGGGCTGAATCCTTTCTGCGCGAAGCCCCAGCGACACCAGGCGTAAACCAGCGACAAAATCATTAGGAGAATGCCGCAACGCATCAGGAAAAAGTTGGGCCCAGAGTGCCAGTAATCGTAGACGGCGTAGAGACGAATTGAGGAGGTATCGAAGAGAATAGAAAGCGCGCAGGCAAGAATGCCTGTGCCACCAAGAGCAGCGAAGGCGATGGGTTCTCTGCGTCTGGCGAAATCCGTGAATAGAAAAAAACCAACGGCGAGGCCGACAAACGCGAATGCCACCCAGGGAAACAGGGGAAAGAGCCACGGCTGAGGCTGATTGAAAGTGTGCACGCCGTTGATGTAGGACTCGAGCGGCCACGGGAGCCAGTTGGGACGGTACGTGGTCCAGAGCGGCGGAGTGGCCAGAGCAACAACGGCGGCGGCGGCAAGAGCGGCGGCGATTCCGCGATTGCGCGAGGAAGCAGCGGCGACGGCAGGGTTCGACGCGCTGCCGCTGGCACTGAGCCAGCAAAGGACGGCCATAAGGATCATTGAGAGACCGAGAATGTTGAGAATGTCCACGCGGAGCAGGTCGGTCCACGGAACCCAGCGGTAGCCGAGCGCAAATTCCTGCACGCGGAAGAGCAGGCCCAGACCAAAAATTTCCGCGCCGCGAAGAGTCGTTGTTCTGGCGATGGCGGAGCGCGAAGCTCTTTTTTCGCGGAGGCGCTCGGTGACGAGCGCAAACGAAATGCCCGAGAGAAAAATGAAGAGAGGCGCGGGCAATGTTCCTCCGAGCTGAGACCAGAGATAGAGAGACGATTTGCGCGCCTCGGGGCTGAGCCAGGAGTTGTAGCAGTGCGTCTGAAACATCAGGACGCAAGCGAGTCCGCGCATCCAGTCAATGTAGGCAAGACGTTTTGACGCAGACTGCGGTTGTGGCTGGATTTGGCCTGTCATCTCGATAAGCTAAAATGCTCGTTTGCCTGCCACGCGCCAACTCGGACCGCTGGCGATGCTCGGCCTGTGGGCCGCGCTGTGCTTTGGCGGAGTGCTCTACGCATCCTGGCTCGGCTACGGTAGCCGAGAGTTTGCGGCAACGCTGACGGCGTTCGCATATTTCCTTGGGGTGATGCTGCTACTCGCCGCGCGCGGCGTCGCAGATTCCCTTTCATTGCGTTGGGGGCCCGGCGGCGGCTATTTGCTGGGCGCCGCCGCGTTTCTTGGATACCTGATTTACGCGCTGGGGACAAATACTTTTGCGATTGCGCGTGTCGGAGCAGTGGCGGGGCTTGTCTTCGTGCCGCTCGCCCTGGCGACATCGGCACAGCAAAGGCCCCTGGGGGCGTGGCAGGATTACGCAACACTTGTGGGTGTGTGGGTCGTGGTGAAGCCGCTGCCGAATCCCTGGGGGATTTCGCTGTCGCATTGGCTGTGGCCGTATCCGGGCGGGAAGCTGGCTTACGTTTTCACCGTGCTGCTGTCGTTGAATGTGGCGCTGGCGGCATACCTGCTGCTGCGCCGGTTTAACGGAATTGGCTACTCGATTGGCTGGGGCACGCGATGGGGATTCTATGTTCTGGCGAGCTTCATTGCCTTCGGATGCATCGCGATTCCGGTGGGCGAAGGGATACACTTCATCCAATTCGCGCCACGCTGGACGGAATGGAAGTCCATGCCATTCCTGGCGATCGCGATCCTTTTCTTCACGGCGTGGCCCGAGGAGTTTCTTTTCCGCGGGATACTGCAAAACATGCTTTCGAAGACATCGAAGAGTGATTTGGCTGGGTGGTGGACGGCTTCGATTCTTTTTGGCTTTTCGCATATCACCAACATGGGTTTCCCGAATTGGCGTTATGTCATTCTGGCGTCGATTGCGGGTCTCTTCTATGGCTGGACATGGAGGAAAAGCGGGTCAATCTTTGCATCGGCGATCGTTCATGCGCTAGTGGACGTAACCTGGCATTTCTTGTTCCGGACCTTGTAAACGATATAATGCAGAGCCCTGCCATGCCGGACACGGAATGCGGAAAGGCTTCCGAAAAAGCGGGAACGCGGTGGTGACTTCCCCCAAGTGGGAACGTCTAAGTGCATGCCAGATGTGTGTCTACAAAATTCTGATGCACAATCAAGTCGAAAATATTCTGAGCGGAGGATTTAACCATGCGGACTAAAGCAGGGCTGCTACTGCTACTATGCGCGGTCGCGTCTGGGAGTGTTTTTGCGCAGACCAAAGAGATCGATATTCCCTACCAGAAATTTATTCTGGACAACGGGCTAACCTTGATCGTGCACGAGGACCACAAAGCGCCGATCGTGGCGATCAACGTGTGGTACCACGTGGGCTCGAAAAATGAGAAGCCGGGCAAGACAGGATTCGCGCATCTGTTCGAACACCTGATGTTCGGCGGCAGCGAGCACGCCAAGGGCCGGTACATTGACGCCATGGAGCGCATCGGGGCCACGGATTTGAATGGCACGACGAATCCGGACCGGACAAATTATTTCGAAAACGTGCCGACGTCCGCCGTGGATTACACCTTGTGGATGGAGTCCGACCGCATGGGGCACCTGCTCGGCGCACTGGACCAGAAAACACTCGACTTGCAGCGCGGCGTGGTGCAGAACGAGAAGCGGCAAGGCGAGAATCAGCCCTACGGAGTGACGCGGCAACTGATTACACAGAATACCTATCCCGCAGGGCATCCATATTCCTGGACGACCATCGGCGATATGGCGGACCTCGACGCGGCCTCGATGAAGGACGTGCAAGAGTGGTTCAAGACGTATTACGGGCCGTCGAACGTCGTCATCGTAGTGGCGGGAGACATCGACACCAAGACGGCGAAAGAGAGAGTCGAAAAATATTTCGGAGACATCCCGGCGGGCCCCCCAGTGGCACATCAGGAGGTGTGGATCGCAAAAATGACGGGAACGCACCGTCAAAAAGTACAAGACCGGGTTCCGCAGGCGCGAATCTACAAAGTGTGGAATATCCCGGAGTATGGCAGCGCCGATGCCGATTATCTCGATCTGGTGAGCAATTGCCTCAGCGAAGGCAAGACTTCGCGTCTGTACAAACGGCTGGTGTACGACGATCAGATTGCGACGAGCGCGAATGCTTTCGTCGATCTGAATGAAATTGGCGGGCAATTCCACATCCAGGTGACGGCGCGGCCGGGCCAGGATCTCGGTCAGGTGGAAAAGGAGACCGATGAAGAGCTGACGCGTTTCTTGAAGGACGGTCCGACAGCGGAAGAGCTGCAAAGGGCGAAAACACAGTACGAGGCTGAATTCATTCGCGGAATCGAGCGCATCGGAGGCTTCGGAGGAAAGTCCGACCGGCTGGCGATCAATCAGGTTTTCCGGGGGAGTCCCGACGCATACAAGATTTCAATGAAGCGCGTGCGGGAAGCTACGCCGGAGGACTTAAAGGCCGCGGCAAATCGTTGGCTGTCTGACGGCGTGTACATCCTCGAAGTGCGTCCGTT
>Ga0307479_10001589_pt1 | contig 20800 bp, 11 predicted proteins | sample atmos_gasesECM4C_FD_203743 | JGI IMG/M metagenome (GOLD analysis project Ga0307479, IMG submission 203743) | Hardwood forest soil microbial communities from Morgan-Monroe State Forest, Indiana, United States - atmos_gasesECM4C_515 | ecosystem: Environmental > Terrestrial > Soil > Temperate...
GCGCAGGCGCTCGCGGGCGAAGGCCCTGTCGAAGGCGGCGGGGATCGGCCTGCCCCGGTTCTGGTCGTGCAGCCGGTCCACCATGTCGGTCGAGATGGTGGCGAACTCCTCGAGCGTGCAGCCGATCACGGTATGCACGATCCCCAGCTCGTCGAGCACGAACACGTCGCCCGCCCTCGCCGGGAAGCGGTAGCGCTCGTAGTCCGCATCGGACCGCTCGCCCGCCAGCCAGGCGGCGAAGCGCGCCGGCTCGTAGCAGCGCTCCCACTGCTCGGAGGTGCACAGGAAGACGAAGCCGCCGGGATGGACGTCGAGGATATGGAAGACCTCGATCTTGTGCGTGAGGTGACGCTGGAAGCTGAACCCCTCGCCTGGGTTCTGCAGGAAGATCGAGTAGCCCAGCGGGCTGCTCGCCTTGACGGCGTAGCTCTTGTACTTGAGCAGCGGGCCGACGCGGCGCTGGCAGGCCGCGATGGCGCGCGCGGCGTCTCCCGAGACCTCGCCGGCCAGCTCGCGCCGCAGCACCGCCTTCCACACCGACTCGTAGCCCTCCAGCACCTCGATCGGCAGGTCGCTGGTGAGGAAACCCTCGAGCGCCGGCAGCAGCTCCATGCCGCGGCCGGCCAGGCGCCGGCAGAGCGCCTCGTCGGCGGGCCGGGAGCCCAGGTCGCGCAGGTCGCGCAGGTCGCGATCGAGCTGGGACGTCTGGGTGAGCATGGCCAGGCCGGGATCGAGGGCCAAAATCGTATCATGCGGCGGAGCGGCGGCCGGCCGCCCGCACGCGGTCACGCGGTCGGCAAGACGCGGCCCGTCAGCGCGCGGCGAGGCCCATCTCCTCGAGCAGCGGCGCGGCGGCGTCGCCGTCGAGGGTCTCGAGCACCCAGAAGAGGTAGCGCACGTCGACGCTGACGTTGCGCGCCACCGGAGGGTCGTAGCCGAAGTCGTTGGCGACGTTCTCCCAGACGCGGTCGAAGTTCACGCCCACCAGCTCGCCGCGGCCGTTGAGCACCGGGCTGCCCGAGCTGCCGCCGGCGGTGTCGGCATCGGCGAGGAAGCAGACCGGCACGTCGTGCAGGCCGGCGTCGGCCCAGCGGCTGGCCGGCGCCCGCGGCGCCGCCGCCAGCAGGGCCGCCGGCGCGTCGAAGGGCTCGCTGCCGGTCTGCTTCTCGACGACGCCGGCGACGCGGGTCTGCGGCTGCATCCAGACGCCGTCGCGCGGCGCGTAGCCGGCGACGTGGGCGAAGCTGACGCGCAGCGTGCCGTTGGCATCGGGGGCGAGCGGGCGCCCGCCGGCGTGGGCCGCCTCCGCCCGGCGCCAGGCCGGCCGCAGGCGCGCCACGGCGCCGCGGAAACGGTGATCCCGCTCCTCCGCCTCGCGCAGCGCGTCGTCGAGGCTGGCGGCCAGGTCGAGCAGCGGGTCGTGGCGCGCCGCGAGCTGCGCTGCGCTCTCGTCGAGCATCCGCATCCGTTCCTCGAGGTCGGTCACCCGGCTGCCGGCGACCATGGCGGCGGCCTTTGCGGCGAGGGCGGCGCGCTCGAAGCGTGGCGCCGCGACGCCGGCGGTGCCCCCGCCAGGCGGCAGCCCGGCGAGCAGCCGCTCGACCGCGGTCACCCGCGTAGGCTCGGGCAGGGCGGCGAAGCGGGCCAGCAGGTCGGCGAGCAGCGCCGCCTCCGCCGGCGGATCGAGGCGCGACTGGTCCCGGCGCAGCCCCTCCTGCAGGCGGTCGCGGTTGCGGTCCATGTAAGGCGGCTCGCGCTCGAGGTCGGGCTTGGCGGCCTCGCGCGCGTGCCGCACCAGGGTCATGGCGAGGTCGAGCGGCTTGGGCCCGAGCCGCGCCTCGCCCAGCAGGAAGTCCCGGTCCCAGGAGGCGAGGCGCTGCTCGACCAGGCGCGAGAGCTCGCGGTAGGCGGCAGCCGCCGCCGGCGCCTTCGCCGCCGCCCAGGCCAGCGTCTCGCGGTCGGCCGCCTCCTTCCGCTCGAGCGTGCGGCCGCGGCGCAGGCCGGCGATCTGGCCGCGCGCGTTCTTCTCGGCGTTGCCGAGGCCCTTGATGCGGTCGGCGAGGGCGATGCCGGCGGCCGCATTGGCGCGCGCCGCCGACTCCATGAGATCGAGCCAGGCGCGCAGCAGCTCGGCGCGGCGCGGCAGGAAGCGGTCGCCGCGCTCGCGCATCTCCGGGGCGGTCAACGAGCGCACGGTCGTGCCCGGGTAGCCCGCCACCATCACGAAGTCGCCGGGCCGAACGCCGGCCGCGGCAACCGGGAAGAAATGCGGCGGCCGCAAAGGCACGCTGGTCGCCGTCCGCGGCGCGGGCATGCCGTCCGGGGCGGCGTAGACCCGCAGCAGCGCGAAGTCGCCGCTGTGCCGCGGCCACGACCAGTTGTCGACCTCGCCGCCGAAATCGCCCACCGCCCGCGGCGGGGCATAGACCAGGCGCACGTCGGGATACTCGCGGCTCTCGATCAGCAGGTACCGCACGCCGCCGTCGAAGGTCGCCACCTCGCAGCGGCGCGCGGCGATGGCGGGGGTCGCGGGCGCCGAGGAAGCCTGGCCGGGCGCGGGCACCGAGGAAGCCTGGCCGGGTGAAGGCGCGGAAGGAGGTTGGCCGGGCGGCGGCGCCGAGGAAGGCTGGCCGGGAAGCGGCACCGAGGTCGGGGGGGAGGCGGTCGGCGGGCCCGGGAGCTGGCCCTCGTGGCGCTCGCAGGTCGCGACCAGCTGCTTCTTCTCGCGCTCGATCGCCTGGTAGCGCACCAGGTCGTCGGCGCCGGCCGCCGCGGCCGCCTGCTCGATCGCGCCGGTGACGTCCGTCGTGCGATGCGGGAGGGTGGCCCGGAGGTTGGCGCCGGGCAGCTCGCGGTCGCGCCCGGCCGCGAGGTAGCCGCTCTCGATGAGGTTGCGCTCCGGCGTCGAGTGCTGCTGCAGGATGCCGAAGGCGCAGTGGTGATTGGTGATCAGCAGCCCCTGCGCCGAGATGAAGCTTGCCGAGCAGCCGCCGACCCGCACCGCGGCGTCGAGCAGCCCGCCGCCCTGCCGCCGCCACAGGCGCTCCGGCGGCAGGCGGAGGCCGAGCGACCGCAGCCAGGCGGGGTCGAGCTCGAGCACCTGCTCGGGTGTCCACTTGCCCTCGACGGCGGCGGCCGGGGCGCCTCCGGCGAGGCCGCCGAGCGCCAGCGCCGCCAGGCAGAGACAGGCCGTCCTCACCCTGATCCAGCCTCTCTCCGCCGCCGGCGTGCGTACCGGCGGCCCCGGCTTGCCGGTCAATCGCTCTTCCCGGCGTCGCGGGGGCGCCGCCGCAGCGCCAGCGCGCCAGCGGCCAGCAGCGCCGCGGCCATCGCCGCCAGGCCTGCCGCCGACAGGGTCGGGATCGCGGTGACGGTCACCGCGAAGCTAGTCGGCCCTCCGTTCGCCGGGTCGGTGGTCACGATCGTCGTCTGGTCGGTGCCGCTGCGCGCCGCGTCATAGCGCACCGTGGCCTGGTTGACGATGACCGTCCCCGGCGCCACGCCGCCGCCGATCGTCGCGTTGATGACGATGGCGACGCTGCCGCCCGCGGGCACGCCGCCGTTCCAGCGCACGGTGTTGCCCGTGGTGGTCACCGTGCCGAGGCTGGCGGTCGCCGAGACCAGCGTCAGCGTCGGCGGCAGGGTGTCGGTGAGCTCGTCGCCGGGGTCGTCGAAGCTGGCGCCGGTGCCGGAGTTGCTGAGCGTCACGGTGTAGGTCACGCTGCCGCCGGGCTGCAGGTTGCCGCCGGTCACCGCCTTGGTCGCCGTCAGGCTGGCATGCAGGGGTGCGACGCTGGCGCAGGCGGCCGGAGTGACGACCAGGGAGAAGCCGCGGATGCTGCCCGTATCCTGCCCGAAGTGGTCGACGGCGGTCAGGTGCCAGGTGCCGTTGGGGTCCTCGCCCTTCCAGGCGGCGAGCGGGGTGTTGGGCTGCCAGGTGCCGGTGAACGGCGCCTGGGCGCTGGCCACGGACTCGATCGACGGGTTTGCCGTGGCGTCGTCGAGCACCACCTTGCAGAAGTTGTGGCCGTCGAGGTCGACGCGGCTGATCAACCGTGCCGTGGTGCCCTGCGGCGACTGCAGGTCGAAGGTCAGGTCGTTGACGAAGGTGTGGTCGACGCCCACCGTGGCCGCCCCGGTGGCGGTGGTGCAGACGGTGCCGTCGAGGCTGAACACCAGCGTCTCGATGCGCCCGGAGACGCCCGAGACCACGAGCGGCGCGACCGCCGGCGTCCCCGGGAACTCGTTGAGCGCGCCAGGGGGGTTGCCGCCGTCCGGGATCGGCACCGGGGGTCCGGTGTAGCTCACGGTGACCGGTGTCCCGGGATGGCCCGTGGGCAGGGTGAAGCTCAAGACGACCGGGCTGGGGCCGCCCGCCAGGGTCACCGTGAGGGTGAACTGGATGGTCTGGCCGCAGGCCAGGTTGTAGGGAGTGAACAGGAAAGGAGTCAGGTTCGCGCCGCTGCCGCCGGCGGCGATGTCCGGCCAGGCCGAAACGGCGTTGGTGAGCCCGACCCCCGGAGTGCTGGTGGCCAGCGTGGCGCTGATCCTCTGCGCCGCGCCGCCGCCGACGTTGTTGAGCGTGATCTGCAGCGCCCAGTCCTCGCCGGGATCGATGGCGGTGTCGCCGCCCGGCGTCACCTCGGTCGGGGTCACCGCGCCCAGCGCCAGGACGGCCTTCGGCTGCGCGCCGGCCGCCTGCAACGCCTGGTAGGCCATGACGATGCCGAAGCCGCTGTCGCGGTCCCAGCCGGGGGCCAGGACGTCGATCGCCGATCCGGTCAGCACGCCGCGCAGCGTCGAGGCGTCGCGCACCGGCGCCGGCGGCAGCGAGGGGGCCGCCGACTCGAGCAGGCCAGCGATGGCGGCCGCGTGCGGCGCCGCCGCCGAGGTGCCGAAGAAGGGCCTGAAGTTGTTGACGTCCGTCGACACCCCGTCGGCCGCGGTCAGGTCCGGCTTCTGCCGCACCACGCCGCCGGTCGAGGAGAAGTTGCCGGCCGGCGCTCCCGGCAGCAGGTTGCCGCCGCCGTCGAAGAAGACGCGCCGCGGCCCGTCGCAGGTGAAGGGCTCGAGCTGCTGGGTGGCGTCGAACGGGTTGGGAAACGGGCCGTTCGGCGCCCCGGGGGAGCCGATCCCCGCCGCCGCCGGCGCCGCGGCGACGGCGAAGGCCGCGGCCGCCGCGTTGTGGCCGCGGATGCAGCCGGCGGTGGCGAGCTCGAGCTGCCCGCCGAAGGCGATGACGTTGAGAAGCCGGTTGGCGCCGTTGTGCAGGGTGACCACCACCTGTTCGCCGGCGACGGCGTCGCCGACCGCCTCGATCGGGTCCTGGGTGCAGCTCTGGGTGTTGGTCGAGGCCTCGACCACGGTCGAGAGGGAGCTGTCGAGGATGTAGAGATCGTAGTCGTTGCAGGAGCCCGCGGCCGGATCGGCCCATTGCAGGATGACGCCGTGCTCGGTGTTCACGGTGATCATGTCGGACTGCCCGCCGTCGCCGAAGTCGTGGGTGGCGCCGGCGCCGGCGCCGAGCACCGGATCGAGGTCGCCATGGGCCTTGAAGTCGCCCTCCCAGGTCCCCGAGGTCCCGGCGTCGAGGTTGCCCTCGTTGTTGGCCGACGAGAAGTACAGGGCGCCGGCGGCGGTCACCTGGTTGACGGCGTCGGCGATCAAGGTGTCCTGGAACGGCGACTCGCTCAGGTAGATCACGTCGTCGGTGATGACGTCGCAATGCAGGCTGTTGCGCAGGGCCGAGATGTTGGCGGCGAACGTCGCCTCGTCGGGATTGGCGGTGGCGAAACCGAGCGCGGCGCCGGGCGCGAGGTCGTGAACGATCTCGAGCATCGCCGTGCCCTCGTCGCCGGAGCCGGCCTGGCCCGGGAGCACGTCGACGGCGGGCAGGTCGCCCTCCGCCTGCAGGGTGGCCAGCGAGTCGACGCCGTCGGAGAGGACGCAGATCTTCACCCCGGTGCCGTCGGCGCCGAAGAAGTTGCGCGCCTGCACGGCGCGGTGCGTGAGGTCGCCCTCGGAGTCGAAATGGCTGATGACGGGCCGGCTCGCCGGCTGCACGAAGCGCACCTCGGGCATGGCCGCGACGGTCTCGGTGGCGGCCAGCGGCAGCCACGCGCGGATGCTGCCGTAGCGGGCCTGCGCGCTGACCAGGCGCGCGCCCAGGCCGCGCAGCCTGGCGAGGATCGGCTTGACGCCGGCGGGCGAGAAGGCCTTGACGTCGACCAGCATGGTGCCGTCCGCGGCCGGGCTGGGCAGCCGCAGCCTGGCGAGGCCGGCGAGCCGCGGGTCCCGGCGCTGCCGCAGCAGGGCGTACAGCAGGTGCGAGTCCATCTTCTGCTGCGCCGGCGTGCGCGCCGCCTTCTCGGCCCGCAGCGCCTGGATCTGGGCCAGGGCGCTCGGACGCAGCCGCGGCACCTGCGCCGCCGGCGGCGGCCCCTGCGCGCGGGCGGCGGCGGCGCCGGCGGCGTCGGCAGCCAGGGCGCCGAGCGCCGCGGCAGCGGCCAGGAGCAGCGCCGGCATGCGCCGGGATCGCCTGGCGGCGGCGAGGGGTCGAGAGGTCGGAATCATGGCGCCTCCCTGGCGAAGGGCGGCGCAAGCGGGGCCAGGGACTGCGCGCGCCCGATCGGGAAGGAAGCGGCGGCGACCGAGGCCCTCACGGCCGCTCCCTCAGCCGTCAACGGGACGTGGACGACCAAGAATCTAGCGGACCGCCCGCAACCCGTCAAGGAAGCGTCCCGGGTCATCCGGCAGTTTGGGTGCTTGCGTAGGATGGGCGTGGAGCTTCGGCGAGGAAGAGGACCCGAGGCCGTGAAGGCGGCCGCGAGGCGACGGACGCTGGCCATCCGGTTGCTGCTGCCGGCGGTCGGGTTGCTGGCCGCGGCGCCGCTGTGGGCCGCCGCGCCGGATGCTGGCGCCGCCGGAGGCGACGAGAAGCTGCAGGTGTACGAGGAGATCCAGGTCACCGGGCGGGGCTCCGACATGGTCGGCGTGGCGGACTCGGCTAGCGAGGGGGTGACCGGCCACCAGGAGATCGCGCAGCGCCCCATCCTCCGTCCGGGCGAGGTGCTCGAAACGGTGCCGGGCCTGATGATCAGCCAGCACAGCGGCGACGGCAAGGCGAACCAGTACTACCTGCGCGGCTTCAACCTGGACCACGGCACCGACTTCCGCATCACCGTCGACGACATCCCGATCAACATGCCGTCGCATGGTCACGGCCAGGGCTACAGCGACCTCAACTTCCTGATCCCCGAGCTGGTCGACACGGTGCGCTACAAGAAGGGGCTCTACTACGCCGACGAGGGCGACTTCTCGGCGGCCGGCGCCGCGACCATCACCTATCTGAATTCGCTGCCGCGGGCGTTGGCGCAGTTTTCGCCCGGCAGCGACGGCTACCAGCGGGGGTTGGTGGCGGACTCGGCCAGGGTCGGGGGAGGGGACCTGCTGGCGGCGCTCGAGTACCTGCACCACGACGGCCCATGGCTCCGGCCGGACGACTACCGCAAGAGAAACGGCCTGGTGCGCTGGAGCGACGGCGATGCGGCAAACGGCTTCAACCTGACCTTCCAGGGCTACGACGGCGTCTGGCACTCGACCGACCAGGTCCCGGCGCGGGCCGTGCAGGAGGGCCTCATCCCGCGCTTCGGCAGCCTCGATCCGACGGACGGCGGCAGCTCCTACCGCTACAGCCTCTCCGGCGAGGCGCGCCGCGGCGACGAGACCTCGCTGACCAAGCTCAGCGCCTATGCCTTCAGCTACAAGCTGAAGCTGTTCTCGGACTTCACCTATTTCCTGGAGGACCCGGTCAACGGCGACCAGTTCGAGCAGCTCGACCAGCGCACCACCGAGGGGCTGAAGCTGGAACACCAGTGGGTGACACGCCTGCTGGGCCGCGAGGTCGAGAGCGAGATCGGCCTGCAAGCGCGCAACGACAACATCCACAACGGTATCTTCCGCACCAGGGACCAGGTCGAGCTCTCGGTGACCCGCGACGACCGCATCGAGGAGACCTCGGTGGGGACCTACGCCCAGGCCCGCGTGCGGTGGAGCTCCTGGCTGCGCACCGTCGCCGGGCTGCGCGCCGACTACTTCCGCTTCAACGTCGACAGCAACCTCGAGCAGAACTCGGGTCTCAAGAACGAGGCTATCGCGTCGCCCAAGCTGTCGATCCTGCTCGGGCCCTGGAAGCAGTCGGAGGTCTACTTGAACCTCGGCTACGGTTTCCACAGCAACGACGCCCGCGGCACCACCCTGACCGTCGAGCCGCGCACCGGGCTGCCGGTCGAGCCGGTCACGCCGCTGGTGCGGGCGAAGAGCGCCGACCTAGGCTTCCGCACCTCGCCGCTGCCGAACCTGCAGACCGCGCTCACCTTTTTCCGCCTCGACATCGCCTCGGAGCTGGTGTTCTCGGGCGACGCCGGCGACACCTCGCCGAGCCGCCCCAGCCGGCGCACCGGTTTCGAGCTGCAGAGCTTCTACCGGCCGGCCCGCTTCCTGGTCCTCGACGCCGACTACGCGGTGTCGCGCGCCCGCTTCACCGATCTCTCGCCGGTGGGGGAGCGCATCCCCGGCGCCATCGAGACCGCCGTCTCGCTGGGCGCGACCGTGCCCGACGTCCACCGCTTCTTCGGCAGCCTGCGCTGGCGCTACTTCGGCCCGCGGCCGCTGATCGAGGACGGGAGCGTGCGCTCGCGCGCGACGTCGCTCGTCTACCTCGATCTCGGCTACGACCTGCCGCGCGGCATCCGCCTCGCCCTCGAGGTCTTCAACCTCTTCGACGCCAAGGCGAGCGACGTCGACTACTACTACACCTCCCGTCTTCCCAGCGAGCCGGCCGCGGGCGTCGCCGGCGTCCACTTCCATCCCGCCGAGCCGCGCTCCCTCCGCCTGGTCGCCGCCTACAGGTTCTGATCGGCGCCTGGTAGCTGGCGGCTCCTTCCTCGAGGATCTGCGCCGCGACCTGCATCGGGCTGACCTTTGCGGTGCTCGTTGCTCAGCATGCGCGCGAGTTGCTCATATAGTATAGTGGGTTACACTATAGACGCAACTCCCCCGCGGCTTCGCGGCGGTCGCGCTCCATGCCGGAGATGGGGTACGATGTGAAGATGGATGACGGCGCGCGCCCCACCTATGGCAACGGTAAGATCTGCTACATCGAGATCCCTGCGATCGACGTCGATCGCTCCGCCGCTTTCTACCAGGCGGCGTTCGGCTGGAGGCTCAGGCGGCGCGGCGACGGCCGGATCGCCTTCGACGACGCGGTGAATCAGGTGAGCGGCACATGGGTACCGGGCCGGAAGGCGGCGACGGAGCCCGGGCTCCTGGTCTACGTCATGGTCGACAGCGTCGCCGCGACGCTCGACGCTGTCGTCGCGCACGGCGGCACGATCGTGCAGCCCATCGGCATGGACGCGCCGGAGGTGACCGCGAGGATCAGCGATCCGGCGGGGAACGTCATCGGCCTCTATCAGCAGCCAGCGGCGTCGCCGACCCAGGCGGGTTGACTCGCCCGCGGGGAACTTCATCGGCCGCAATCGGCAGCCGGCCGCGTCGCCAATCCCCAGGAGGGTTGACTCGCGCAGACCGCGGGCCGCCGCGCACCCGCGGCCCCGGTCGCGATGCCCGGCCCATCCTCCCCCTGGCCTTCCTTCCCTGCTCGTCTTCCTCGCTCGTCTTCGTCGGTCTTGTCCTGCTCCTTACTCCTCGCTCCCTGCTCTCGGCTCCTTGCCTTCCATAGTATAGTGGGATACACTATCGGCATGTCCCACGTCATCCGTCACAAGGCCAAGCTTGGGCAGCGCGTCGCCCGCATCCGCGGCCAGGTGGAGGCCATCGCCCGCGCCCTCGAAGCGGAGCAGGACTGCGGCGAGGTGCTGCGCCTCATCGCCAGCGCCCGCGGCGCCATGAACGGCCTCATGGCCGAGGTGGTGGAGGACCACATCCGGGCGCATGCCTTCGGCGGCGCATCCCCGGATTCGCCGCGCGGGAGAGCCGCCGAGGAGCTGATCGAGGTCGTCCGCACCTACCTGAAGTAGGTCGGATGACCGCCGGCCACGCCCGGTCCGCCCGCCGCAGGGTGGAACGCGCCCGCAGAGCAACCGTCATGGGCCCCGAACGGCAAACTGATCTCGACCCCGTAGAGCACGGCCAGGGCCGCGGCGCCGGCGGCCCCCGCCACGTCGAGACCGGCCACGAACCCGCCGAGCACGCCGCCGACCACGCGCCGGCGCTCGCCTGGACTGGCCTGGCGCGCATCGCCTTCGTTGGGCTCGCCGCGGCGGCGGTCTGGTTCGAGCTGTGGGAGCCCTGGCAGCGCCTCAGCGTGATCGGCCTCGTCGGCCTCGCCGTGGGCGGCTACCCGATCTTCAGGGAGGCGTGGGAGAACCTCCGCGAGCGGCGGATGACCATGGAGCTCTCGATGGTGATCGCCCTCGTCGCGGCGCTGCTCATCGGGGAGGTGTTCACCGCGCTGGTGATCGCCGGCTTCGTGCTCATCGCCGAGGTCCTCGAGGGCCTCACCATCGGGCGCGGGCGCAAGGCGATCCAGGACCTCCTCGACTTCCTGCCGCGGCGGGTCACGGTGCGGCGCGGGAACGCCATTCGGGAGGTGGCGGCCGAGGAGGTGCGTGCCGGCGACGCCGTGCTCATCAACCCGGGAGCGCACGTGCCGGTCGACGGCACGGTCATCGGCGGCCACTCCTGGGTCGACCAGGCCACCATCACCGGCGAGTCCGTGCCGGCCGAGAAGGCCGCCGGGGCGACGGTCTACGCCGGCACCATCAACCAGTCCGGCGCCCTGGAGGTGCGCGCCGAGCGGCTCGGGCGCGACACCAGCTACGGCAAGATCGTCGAGGCGGTGGAGCGCGCCGAGCGGTCGCGGGCGCCGGTGCAGAAGACGGCGGACCGCTACGCCGGATACCTGGTCTACTTCGCGCTGGCGTGCGCCCTGCTCACCTTCCTGGTCACCCGCAACGTGCGCTCGACGATCTCGGTGATCATCGTCGCCGGGGCCTGCGGCATCGCCGCCGGCACGCCGCTCGCGGTGCTCGGGGCCATCGGCCGGGCCGCCCGCGAGGGGGCCATCGTCAAGGGGGGCCGCTATCTCGAGGCGCTGTGGGCGGTGGACGTGGTCGCCTTCGACAAGACGGGCACGCTCACCGCAGGCACTCCCACGGTGCTACGGGTCGCGCCGGCGCCGGGCGTCGCCGCCGAGGCCGTGCTCGCGGCCGCGGCCATTGCCGAGCGCCGCTCGGAGCACCCGCTCGGCAGGGCGATCGTCGCCGCGGCGGAGCGGGCGGGCCTGCCCGCGACCGAGCCCGACTCGTTCGACTACGCCCCGGGACGCGGCGTCGTCGCCCGCCTCGGCCCGCGCGGGGAGGACGAGATCGTGGCGGGGAATCACGCCCTCCTGGCTGGCCGCGGGGGGCTCGCGGTTCCCGCCGGCCACGACCAGGACTGCCCCGCAGCGGTCCCGGGCGGGCAGGCGGCGTCCGAGGTCCTGGTCGCCCGCGGCGGCCGCTTCCTCGGCGCCATCCTGGTGGGCGACGCGGTGCGCCCCGAAGCGGCGGCGGCAGTACGCGCGCTGCGTCAGCTGCGGATAAAGACGGTGCTGCTGACCGGCGACGGCCAGGCGGCCGCCGGCGCCGTGGCCGGCGAGCTGGGGCTGGACGAGGCCAGGGCCGACCTGCTGCCGGAGCAGAAGGTGGCCGCGGTGCGCGAGCTGGTGGCCCGGGGGCGGTCGGTGGCGATGGTGGGCGACGGCGTCAACGACGCGCCCGCGCTCACCGCCGCCACCGTCGGCGTGGCCATGGGCTCGGGCACCGACGTGGCGCGCGAGAGCGCCGACGTGGTGCTGCTCGGCAACGACCTGTCGAAGCTCGTCGACACCCTGCGCGTCGCGCGGCGCTGCCGCGACATCATCCGCTTCAACTTCGCCGGCACGCTCGCCGTCGACGCGCTCGGCGTCGGCCTGGCCGCCTTCGGCTACCTGAACCCCCTGTTCGCCGCCTTCATCCACGTGGCGTCGGAGCTCGCCTTCATCCTGAACTCGGCGCGCCTCCTCCCCGCCGTCTCCCGGACGCGGTCCACCGCGGCGGCGCCCGTCGCGCAGCCCGAAGCGGCCTGACAACGCGGGCCGGCCGGCCGGCGCGCCCGGGCCTGGGGAGCCTGCCCGTGCCTGGCGCGACGGCCGCCGAACGGTGAAACGCCTCAGAACGAATACCGGACACGGCCGGCGATCTGGCGCGGCGGCACGACGTGGGTGCCGCCGAAGGTGGACATGAAGTTGTAGAGGCCCTTCTTGTCGAAGGCGTTGAGCACGTCGAGCTGGACATCCAACGGCACGCCGTACTGCTTGAGCCGCGCGCCGAGCGAGAAGTCCCAGATGGTGCGCGGCTTGACGCGCGTCGGGTTCCCGGTGAAGTCGATGAACGGCACCGCGTAGGCGGTGTCGGGGCCGCCCGCGATGAGGTCCGCCGGCGTGCCGACGTGGGTCACCAGCCCCGAATCGTAGCGCTGCGTCACGCCCGTCCAGAAGGCGCTCCCGGGGATGTCCCAGAAGATGCCCAGCTGCTCTTGCAGCTTCTGGTCGTGATCGATCAGGAACGGCCCCTGGCTGATGTCGAGCGGCGAGGTGTTGATGAACAGGCCCCCGACGAGCGGCGGGTCGTAGAGCGCGTGCACGTGGCCGACCGACAGGTAGCTGCGCAACCCGTGCCAGGGCGCGGTGTCGAGGCGGACGTTCCAGCCCGAGAGGTCGCCGCCCTTGAAGTTGAGCGGGAAGACGATGCCGGTGTTGAAGAACTGGTCCTGGTCGGCGGTGTTCTTGACCTTGCGCTCCCAGTACGAGGCGTCGACGCGCAGCCATTTGCCGAGGCCCTGCTGGATGCCGTAGTTGTAGGCGTTGTGCCGCTCCGAGACGTTGAACAGATGGCCGAAGCCGGCGAGCGCCGAGGCCTGCACCTCCGGCGGCGTCAGCGCGGAGGCCTGGGCGGAGGAGGAGAGGAGGATGTTCTCGTACTCGGGGGTGATGAACATGCGGTCGTAGGAGGCGCGCAGCACCGTGTTGGTGGCCGGGATGTAGTAGGCGAGGCCGATGCGCGGCTGCAGCTGGCTCTCGGAGAGGAAGAGGCGGTTGTGGTCATAGCGCAGGCCGGCGTTGACGGTCAGGTTCCGCCAGTGCACCGTGTCCTGCGCGTACCCGGCCACGTAGGTGCCGGTGCGGGTGCCGTCGAACACGAACGGGCTGCCGCCGCGGGTGCCGTCGTACGGCGCCAGGTTGGGGTTGTAGCCGTCCATCGTCGGATCGTTCAAGGTCGGATCGGTGATCAGGAAGCTGAAGCGCTCGACGATCGGGAAGCGCTTGGCCGTCACCCCGACCTTGATCTCGTTGCCGGCGAGGTCCTTGGTCACCGAGGCGTTCAGCCCCTGGTTGTCGAGCTTGCGGTTCTGCGTCGCGATCACCGGCGTGTCGTTGGGCGACGCCAGCAGCTGCAGGCGGTTGTCGCGCGCGAAGACCTGCCCCTCGCCCACCAGGTCGCCGGCGAAGATGTGCAGGTAGTCCGCGTTCAGGTTCCAGTCCTTGGACTGGACGCGCTCGTTCTGCCCGGCGGCCTCCTGCGACGGCAGGTTGGTGACGTCGCGCCGGGTGTCGCCGCCGGTGGCGGTGACGCGGAGGGAATCCTGGCCCTGGCCCTGGCCGGGCAGGAGGTCGTAGCGGAGGAAGCCTCGCAGCGTGGTGCCGTGGTTGTGGAAGTTGTCGAAGGTCACCGGGTCGAGGAAGCGGTCGGAGGACGAGCCGTCCAGGTTGAGGAAGACGCCCTGCTGCTTGCCGCCCCAGCCGAGCCCGACGTCGCCGTCGTAGGTCTTGAAGCTGCCGCCGCCGGCGCCGACGTCGCCGTGGAAGCCGTTCTGGCCGAGCGCCGACCTGGTCACGATGTTGATCACGCCATAGGCCTTCTCGCCGTACTCGGCCGGCACGCCGCCAGTGACGATCTCGATGCCCTGGGCGATCGCCGGGTTGAGCGAGTTCGAGAAGGTGATCCCCACCTGGTCGCCGATCGACTGGCCGTCGATCACCAGCAGCTGCTGCGAGTGGCCGCCCTGGAAGTGGTAGCGGCCGTTCTCGTCCTTGCTGAAGCCCGGCGCCGAGGTGACGATGGCCTCGAAGGCGCGCGACGGGACGGCGGCGGGGAAGCGCTGGATGAGCGACTTGTCGATGTCGGTGTGGGTGGTGGACTCGTCGGTCTCGAGGGAGACGTTCTCCTTCTCGGCGGTGACGGTGGTGGTCTCCGCGAAGGCCGCCGTGAGATGGAGGTCGCGCACCACGGGGACGTTGCCGCGCACGTCCACGTCGACGTGGTCCCCCTTGAAGCCCTCGAGGCTGGCGCGCAGGTGGTAGGGATTGTTGGGAATGTTGTGGATCGCGTACGAGCCGTCGCCGCCGGAAACCGTCTCTTGCGAGAAGCCGGTGAGGTCGTTGGTGAGGCTCACCGTGACGTTGGGCAGCGGCGCGTCGTCGGGGCCGAGGACGCGCCCGTGGAGCTCGCCGGCCATGGCGGCGGCGGGCAGCGCGAGCGCGAGGAGGACGAACGCCCGCGCCGCGAGCGCGGCGCGCGCGGCGAGGCGGACGGGTGCGGCGGGCCAGGCGGGTGCGGCGGGCGATGCGAAGCTCGCGCGGCGAGGCCCTTTCGGGGCGAGGCGCGCGAGACGGAGCGTGTCGGACATCGAGAATCTCCCTCGAGAAGTGCGGCTCCCGCGGCGCCGTGCGGCGTTTCCGCGAGAGGCTTGGCGATGGTGGGCCGGTGCGCCAGGCCCGCAACGCGCGGCGCCATGGACGCAGCCGGCCGGACGGGCCGCGCCGGCGCCGCGCCCGATCAAATCAGCGGGTCAGCGGGCTGGCGAGGCGGCCCGGTTCCTGGCGGGGGAGATCAGGAGAGCGGCGGGGCGCGGGCGCCGTCGGGACGCAGCGATTGCCGCGCCGGCGCCGGCGTGGCACCGGCGGGCAGCAGCGGGCCGGTGAGAGGCGCTCCGGGGGCGGCGGCCGTGGCGCGAGGGGCGCCACGGCCCTGCAACTGGGTGAGGCAGGCGGCGCAGAGCGGGCGCTCCATCGCCCGCGCCGCCTCGGCGTGCGGGCGCTCCGCGGGGTGACTGGCGCCCGGGAAGAAGGCGTCCTGGTGGCTGGGGGCGAGGTTCGCGACCGGGTCGTGGAGCTCGGCCGCGGGATGGATCTCGAGACCGCCCGCCAGCACCAGCGCGGCGACCGCCAGCGCCGTCCAGGCCGCGCGGGCGCTCGGCCTGGCACGCGGTTCGCGGCCCGCGGACCCTGAACCGGCAGGAGGCGTCGCCCACATGGCGGCGCCATGCTAGCAGAATCGCGGATTCAGAGCAGCCTCGGGGGATCGGCGCGATCGGTGCCGCCCGACGCACGCATATAATCCCGCGCGGTGGAACCGCGCACCCATCTCGCGATCGACCGGCGCCTGTGCGGCGAGCCGCTGGACCTGCCCGGGACCGCGGACGGCACCGCGCGGGTGGGCCTCGTAACGCTGCCCGAGATGGCGGTCGACGCCGCGGGGCTGGTGCACGGGGGCTTCGTCTTCGGCCTTGCCGACCATGCCGCCATGCTCGCCGTCAACCATCCGTACGTGGTGCTGGGAAGCGCCGCGGTGCGCTTCCTGCGGCCGGTGGCGGTGGGTGAGCGGCTGGTCGCGGCGGCCAGCGTCGCCGAGACCTCGGGCCGCAAGAGCCGGGTGCTGGTGGAGGTGAGGCGCGCCACGGGGGACGCCGGCGGCGGCGCGGGCGAGGGCGAGGGCGAGCCGGTGCTGAGCGGCGAGCTCGTCTGCCTCACCCTCGAGCGGCACGTGCTGGCCCCGGCGCCCGCGGCGGGCGCATGAACGGCGGCGAGCGCATCGCCGGCGGGCTGGCGCGTCACGGCGTGCGCTTCCTGTTCACGCTCTGCGGCGGCCACATCTCGCCGATCCTGGTCGGGGCCAAGCACCTGGGCATCCGCGTCGTCGACGTGCGCGACGAGGCCGCGGCGGTGTTCGCCGCCGACGCGGTGGCGCGCCTGACCGGCGTGCCGGGAGTGGCGGCGGTCACCGCCGGACCCGGCGTCACCAACACCATCACCGCGGTCAAGAACGCCCAGCTCGCCCAGTCGCCGGTGGTGGTGCTCGGCGGCGCCGCGGCCACCCTGCTCAAGGGGCGGGGCGCGCTGCAGGACATCGATCAGATGGCGCTCGTCCGCCCGCACGTCAAGTGGGCGGCCCAGGCGCGCGCCGTCCGCGAGCTCGCGCCGCTGCTCGACCAGGCCTTCCAGGAGGCGCGTGCCGGCGTCCCCGGGCCGGTGTTCCTCGAGTGCCCGATCGACCTGCTCTACGACGAGGCGCTGGTGCGCCAGATGTACGGCGTGCCGGCGGCGCCGCGGTCCCGGGCGGCCCCGGGCAGCGCCGGGGAGGCCGCCACGGCGCCGGGTCCGGCCGGCGGCGGCGGGCTCGGCGGGTGGGCCCTGCAGCTCTACCTGCGCCGCCACGTCAAGCGCCTCTTCCGGCCGGGCCCCGCCAGGTACGACCGGCCGCCGGCGTCCGCCGTGGACGCCGGGTCCGCCGGGTCCGCCGGGGCGCCGGAACCGCCGGAGGCGCAGGCGGCGGGCGGCGCGGTGGTGCGGCGGGCGGCGGCGCGCTTCGCGAGCAGCGACCGCCCGGTGCTGGTCCTGGGCAGCCAGGCGGTGCTCGAGACCGGCGCCGTGCACGAGCTGGCGGCGGCGGTCGCGGCGCTGGGGGTGCCGGTCTACCTCGCCGGTGGCGCCCGCGGGCTGCTCGGCGCGTCCCATCCCTTGCAGCTGCGGCACCGCCGCAAGGAGGCGCTGCGCGAGGCCGACCTGGTGCTGCTTGCCGGCATCCCCACCGACTTCCGCCTCGACTACGGGCGCCACGTCCATCGCCGGGCGCGGCTGCTGATGGTCAGCCGCAACGCCGCCGACCTGCGCCAGAACCGGCGCCCGGAGCTGGCGGTGCAGGCAGATCCCGGCCGCTTCCTGCGCGACCTGGCGGCGCGGGTCGCCGGCGGCGCGGGCGAGGGCGGCGGCGCCGCCTCCGGACGGTGGGCGAGCTGGCTCGCGGCGCTGCGGGCGCGAGACGACGGCCGCGAGCGGGAGATCGCCGCGCAGGCCGCGGCCGAGGTCCCTGGCGGGCTGGTCAATCCGCTGCACCTCTGCCGCGCGATCGAGGCCCGCCTTTCGCCCGACAGCGTGATCGTGGCCGACGGCGGCGACTTCGTCGGTACCGCCGCCTACATCCTGCGGCCGCGCGCGCCGCTCTCCTGGCTCGACCCCGGGGTGTTCGGCACGCTGGGGGTGGGCGGCGGCTTCGCCCTCGGCGCCAGGCTCTGCCGGCCGCGGGCTGACGTCTGGATCCTCTACGGCGACGGCTCCGCCGCCTACAGCCTGGCCGAGCTCGACACCTGCGTGCGCCACGGGCTGCCGGTGATCGCGGTGGTCGGCAACGACGCCGGCTGGACGCAGATCGCCCGCGAGCAGGTGGAGATGCTACACGACGACGTGGGGACGGTGCTGGCGCGCACCGACTACCACCGCGTGGCGGCCGGCTACGGCGGCCAGGGCCTGTGCATCGCCCGCCCCCAGGAGGTCGAGCCGGTGCTCGACGAGGCGGTGCGCATCGCCCGCGCCGGCTCGCCGGTGCTGGTCAACGCTCATCTCGGCAAGACCGGGTTCCGCAAGGGCTCGATCTCGGTCTGAGCCGCGGCCCCGCGCGGGCGATGGATGACGACCCTGCCCGCTCCTCCGCCGGCGACGCCGCTTGCAGGGCCGCCGCCCGGGCCCGCGGCGGCCCGGCGGCGTGCCTGGGCGCTCGCGCTGCCCGCCGGGACGGCGCTGCTCGGCGGCGCGGCGCTCGTCGCCGGCGCCGCGTTGCGCCTGTGGAACCTGCGCGGCCAGGTGCTGGGCGGCGACGAGCTGCACGCGGTGCGCGCCGCCCTCGCGCAGCCGCTCGCGGCGCTGCTCACCACCTATCAGCTGGCCGACAGCTGCATCCCGCTGACGGCGTTCGACCGGTTGCTGCTCGACCACGGCGTGGCGCTCGACGAGTGGCGCCTCCGCCTGCCCGTGCTGGCCAGCGGGCTGGCGGCGCTGGCGGTCCTGCCGCTGCTGGCCCGCCGCCGTCTCGAGCCGGCGGCCCGGCCGCTGTTCCTTGCCCTGGTGGCGGTGTCGCCGCTGCTGGTGCTCTACAGCCGCATCGCCCGCTCGTACATGCCGGCCACCTTGCTGAGCTTCGCCGCGGCCATGGCGTTCGACGGCTGGTGGGCTCGCGGCGAGGCGATCGGGGCGAGCCGCCGGGAGGCACGCGGCGGCGCCGGGGCGGCGGTCGCCTACGTCCTGCTGGGCGCGCTCGCCGTCTGGTTTCACCTCGGCGCCGCGCCGATCGTCGTCGCGCCGCTGCTCTACGGGGCCGTCGAGCTGGCCCTCGCGCCGGCGCTGGCACGGCGTCAGGCTGCGTACCACGAGGCGGCGCGGCATGGGCCTGCGTACCGTGGGGCGGCGCGGCCTGGGCCTGCGCGCCGCGAGGCGGCGCCGCCTGGAATGGCGCGGCGCGAGACGGCGCGGCCTGGGCCGGCGGCGCTCGCGGCCGTCGCGGCCGGCCTCGCCGCCTGCTGCGCGCTCTTCCTGGTGCCGGCCTGGCCGTCGCTCGTCCGCCTGGTCGCCGCCAAGCGACTGCCCCAGGACGTGCCCGCGGCCACCTGGTGGGGGGTGCTGCAGCTGCAGGCCGGCGCGCGCGCCGGCCTGCGCCTGCCGGCGCTGCTGTTCTGGGCGGCGGCGATGGGCGGGCTCGCGGCCCTGCTGCGCCGGCGTCCCCGGCTGGGGGTGTACCTGCTCGCCCTGGTGTCGGCGCAGCTGCTCGGCATCCTGCTGCTGTCGCCGCTGGGCCTGGCGCGCCTGCAGGTGCTCGACCGCTACCTGCTGCCGGCGCTGCCGGTCGTGCTGCTATGGGTGGCGGCGGGCCTCGCGCGGCCGTGGTGGCCGCGGCAGGGGAGCCTGGGCCGCGCCGGCCAGCGCCTCGGCGCCGCCGGCCTGGTGCTGGTCTGGCTGGCGGCCGGTCCCTTCGCCGACGCCGATTTCCGCGCCAGCTCGTTCATGCATCACAACGACCTGGTGGCCTTCGCCCTGCCGCGCGCCGCGGCGCCGCCGGGCGGGGTGCCGCGCCCCTACCTGGCCCTGGGCGGGCCGCCGGGTAGCGCCGTCGTCGAGCTGCCGTGGCCGCCGATCTGGGACTTCGGGCGCTGCTTCTACGTCTACCAGGAGCTCCACGGCCTGCGCGTGCGCGTCGCCGGCCCCGACGACGGGCCGCCGGCCGGGCGCCTGCGACTGCTCAACCGGGTGAGCCCGGAGCCGGCGGCGCTCCTCGCCAGCGGCGCGCGCTACGTCGCGGTGCACCGGCACCTGGCGGTGGAGGAGGAGCGCCTGGGCCTGCCGCGCGGCGCGCCGCCCCCGCGGCGCATGCCGGCGGCCCTCGCCGCCCAGCTCGCCGCGGCCGGGGAGCGCCAGGCGGCCCGCCTGGCCGCCCAATGGGGGCCGCCCGCATTCGCCGATGCCGACGTGGTCGTGTGGGACCTGCGGCGCCTTGAGACGAAACTTCATTCCCGAGGGGGTGGGAGGGGGCGTCCCGCCGGATTGGGACCTTGAGGGTAACAGCGACGGTCTCGGACTTCGGGTTGCCGGGGCGGAAGGATCTCGAACGGTGGAGGGCGGCTGGCGCGCCGGCGCAATACCGAGAGGCGCGGTCCCGAGGGGGCTGCCTGCGGCCGGTACAGTATCATCGGCCGCTACATGCTCATGACTGACGCGTCGATCCCCTGGAGGGGCTTCGAGATGCCAAGGTCCATCCTCGTATCCGCCCGTGCACGCCGCCCGTCGCCGTGCGTCGTCTTCGCAGCTTTTCTGACAGGCGCGGCCGCCGCCCCGGCGGCACCGGCGGAGCCGCCGGCCGCCGCGGCCCAGCCGGCGGCTCCTGCCTGGACTCTGAGCGTACCGGCAGGGACCTCCCATCCCTTCAACGCCGTCGACATGCAGTCGATGCTGCGGATCACCGAGCCCCAACCCTCGCCGCGCGGCGACCGGGTGGCGTTCGTGGTCCGCACCACCGACTTCCCCGCCAATCGCGGCAGGACCGACCTCTGGCTGGTGGACGCCGGCGGCCGGGAGGCGCGGCCGCTGACCACCGACGGCGCCGGCTACTCCAATCCCCGCTGGTCGCCGGATGGCGGCGCTCTCTATGTGCTGTCGAACCGTTCCGGCAGCAGCCAGGTCTGGCGCCTCTCCCCGCTGCCCACCGGCCAGGGTGCCGCTCCGGCGGCCGCGCTGACCCAGGTGACCCGGCTGCCGGTGGACGTCTCCAGCTTCATCCTGTCGCCGGACGGTACGCAAGCGGCGGTGTCCGCGGACGTCTTTCCCGACTGTCCCACGCTGGCCTGCACCCACGACCGTCTGGAGGCGAAGGAGAAGAGCAAGGTCAAGGCCCGGCTCTACCCGGACGGCGGCGGCTTCGTGCGCCACTGGGACGTATGGGAGGACGGCACCCGGTCGCATCTCTTCGTGCTGCGCCTCGCCGGGCCCGCCGCGGAGCCGGTGGACCTGATGCGCGGCATGGTGGCCGATGCGCCGTCGAAGCCGTTCGGCGGCACCGAGGAGTACACCTTCTCGCCGGACGGCCGCGCGCTGGTGTTCACCGCACGGGACGCCGGCCGCCAGGAGGCCTGGTCGACCAACTTCGATCTCTACCGG
>Ga0307479_10001591_pt1 | contig 20760 bp, 15 predicted proteins | sample atmos_gasesECM4C_FD_203743 | JGI IMG/M metagenome (GOLD analysis project Ga0307479, IMG submission 203743) | Hardwood forest soil microbial communities from Morgan-Monroe State Forest, Indiana, United States - atmos_gasesECM4C_515 | ecosystem: Environmental > Terrestrial > Soil > Temperate...
CCCATGCGCCGGTCCAGGTGGAGACCGCATTCTGGTTGCCGTCGACATAGATCGGCGAATCCGACCATGACCCTTCTCTGCCCGTTAGACATTCATTCCCGGGACAGACGGTGATGGCCTTCGAACTGGGATTGCAGCCGACCGATACGTCACTCAAGACCGGCCCGGACTCCAATTCAACGTGGTTCAGATATTGGTCTGCTCCATATTCAGCCAGCGAATAGGCGATGGCGGAGGACCCGGCGCTCGCACCCTGGGCGCACATTCCCCCACCGCTGTATACGTTTTTCTGGTTCAGGAGCCAGTTCATGAGGGTTGCGGGGCGGCACGCTGCGGCTTTCAGGCTGGAGCCGGTTCTGTTGCCAGTGTCTTCCCAAGGAGTTTCCCACATCACCTGAACGGTTTGGTAATTGTGCGTAGGCGGGGTGTAGGCCTGCACGTACTGGGAGAAGCTAACGGTGGTTCCATCGCCGCTGCTGAAAAATACGATGGTTCCGTCTTTGCCGCCTGGATTCACCACTCCGTAAGTGAAATCGATATCGTTGGTGTCAGGGCAACTTACAGAACTGGAGTAACAGGACGTTCCCACGTCGAAGCCATTTGGACATGTGACCGACTTGACTGGAAGACTTACCTCCCCAAGAGGCAGGGGTTTGGATTGGGCATGTGCCCACCCCGAGCAGAGAATGATCGCGACGCAGCATTGAACAGAGATAGCAAGGGCCTTGTTTTTCAAGATGGAATTTCCTTTCCAGACGACTGCGTGGCGCGCCGGGTTTTAGGGTTGAAATTTCACCCTACACCTTCGATAAGCTCCGATGGAGGTCTAGGAGGTACATTCGAGCACGATGAGACGTAGAACCGGCCCGATACGGGACACCGGGCTCGCCGGGCTGCTATCATCTCTTGCTGAGTGCATTTTGTGAAACCCTTCATCGAAATGGAAGACGAAGAATTCGAAGAAGACATTCCTTATATTTCCGGATCAGGAGAAGGACTTATGGAAGAAGGACCAACTATGCATGCCAGTGCGCGCCGCGATGAGGATATCGCGCTCGACTTGATGAAATTTGTAGCCATGACTACCGGCTATGGACGAACCACGTCATCCGGCGTGGGCTTTCAGGGTACAGGTTCGGCGTCGAAGCCCGACGAATACGCGGCGCAGCTGCTCGAGTTATATGGAAAGTGCAGAGCGGCGGTGGGGGGAAAGAAGTAGCGTGCATCGAGTCGGCGTAACTAGCCCGCCCCAAAGGTAGTTTCTGCAGCCTGTGCTAGTTGACAGCGGCGAACAGAGTAGGCGAGAAAAACCGCGGCTTTCGAGCCGCGGTTTCTTGTTCTGATTGCAAGATAGATTTAGCGACGGCCTTTCTTTGCCTTTTTCTTGGCAGGTTTCTTGCCCGCTTTTTTTGCCGCTTTCTTTTTCGCGGGCTTTTTCCCGGCTTTCTTCTTTGCCGGTTTCTTGGTCGCCTTTTTCTTCGCAGGCGACTTCTTTGCAGGCGCTTTCTTCTTGGGCGCGGGTTTCTTGGGGCCGCCGCCAGCGGGAGGCGCGGGTTTAGGTTTGGGTGCGGGAGGCGGCGGGGGAGCGGGCGGTGCGGGCTCACTCATTACCGGTTCCGCGATGCCAGCTTCTTCTTCTTCCTCCTCTTCCTCTTCAAAATCCTCTTCGAGCGACTCGCTGTAGGCGCCGCTGTCGCCGAATTCCTCTTCTTCATCACGTCCGTAGAGTGTGGGATCGTAGAACGTCATTGCTCCTCCTGATCTTTATTTTGGCCTCCTCGCGCAAGCATAGCCGCGCAAGGCTGCCGGGTACGGGAAATTAAAAGACCACCAGAAACTTGGTGCTGGAACGGCGCGCGATTATAGCACGACGTTTGGTGCAGGCCGCAAGGACCGTAGTCACAGCGAGCCTGCCTATCCTGTTACCACACGAAGCGGCGGAATGGAAGAAGATTCGACAACGTGACGGAGAATTTGCCGCGGCAGGATCGGTTCGTAAAGGAGGGATTTCTTAGAAGTCCGGGTCTAGTGGCTTTGCTGTACGACCAGGACCATACCCGGGCGGAGCGTGGCGACGTTTTGATTGTTGCGCTTGAGGGCGGCGACGGTGGTCTTGTAAGTGGTGGCAATCGAGTAGAGTGTTTCTCCGGACTTGACTTTGTGGCGCAGAACGCTGGCCTGGTCAGAGGCCTTTTCGTCGCCACTTCCTGCACTCGACGACTTACGAGCGGACACCTTGTCGCCGGAAGTTTGTGGGGTCTTGCGGGAGTGGCTGGCCGGCTTCCCTGAGGTTGCCGAGGCCAGTTCTCCGCTGGGAGAAACCGGCAAATGGAGGGCCAGTACAGTGCGTCCGCGAAGGCTGTCGCCCCGAAGCCCGTTCCAGCGGCGAAGCATCTGGGGCGACACTCCGAAGTTCTCGGCGACGGTCAGCACTGTATCGCCTTTGCGCACCTTATAGCGTGTGATCCGGCGCGCGTAGGTGGCAGTATCGGAGGGGTGCTTGCCGGGAGCGAGCGGAATAATCACCTTGCCGTCGCTGGGGAGTTCCGTGCCGTCCAAGTGGTTGGCAGTGGCGATTGACTTGGCTGTGATGTGGTAGTTTCGCGCCAGGGTAGCGAGGGTGTCTCCGGAGTGCACGCTCGGATAGCGCCACCAGACGCGCATCCCCGCCGGTATTGCGGCGATAGTGGCCTGATACTGCTCTTTGGTTCCAGCCGGCAAATGAAGGATAAATGTGCCTTCCCTGGGTGTGCTCATACGCAAAAGGCCTGGATTCAGCTGCTGCAGCTGGGCGGGAGTCGCATCCACACAATCCGCCACCAGTCGCAAATCCACGGGATAGTTGATGGTTACCGAGTCAAAAGCTGTCGGCTCCTCCATGGAGACGTCATCGAAGCCGTAGTGGGACAGGTTCTTGGTCATGATGGTCACGGCCAAGATAATCGGAACGTAATTGCGCGTTTCCTTCGGAAGAACATTACGGCGGTAGAGCTCCCAGAAATCGGCATAGCCGGTGCGCCGGACCGCAGCCTGCACCGTGCCCGGGCCGGAGTTGTAGGCGGCCATGGCTAGATACCAGTCACCGAACTGGGCATAGAGATCTTTAAGATGGCGGGCGGCGGCGCGAGTAGATTTCTCGGGGTCCTGGCGGTCGTCGATCCACATGCTCCGCTGCAAGCCATATCCCCGAGCGCGGCTGCCCATGAACTGCCAGATGCCGCGGGCACCGGCGCGGGAAACCGCCAATGGTTGGAATCCTGATTCAGCCTGAGCCAGGTAAATCAGATCCTGCGGAACGCCTTCCTGCTTGAGAATGGAAACCATCATGTCGTGGTAGCGGCCGGAGCGGGCGAAGGCGCGCTCGAACGTACCGCGTCCGCGGTTGGAGAAGTAGCTGATATATCCCGCGACCTGGTCGGTCATCATCAGCGGCAGGTCGGAATGAGTTGATTTGATCTCGGCTTGCGCCTTCGCCCTGACGCGAGGATCTGCGGATGGGGTAATCCCGTTCGTTTCGTCGATAGGCGCGGGCTCTGACTTTTGCGCTTCCTGGTCCGTGGTCATGTTCCCCAGATCAAGCCGACTGACGCCGTCCGAAATTCGATCAAATTCCGCTTCAAGGCGCTCGTCGGAGCGGACATCGAGCTTGCTTTCGAGCAAGGCATTGAAGGCGTTGTCGAAATTCTTTTTGGCGGCATCGCTGTTGCCTGCCTGGTAGTTCGCCAATCCTGCCTGATACTCCTTTTCCACGCGGGCGACGAGCTCTCCAACCGCATCGGGAGCAGGCTCTGGCGCCAGGGACTCAGGTAGGGCCTTGGTCGCTGTCTGAGGTTGGGTTTGGGTTTCCGGTTGCGGCGCCGCGGGCTGAATCTGCGCCGAGGGGGGCGGGGTTATGACCGTGAGCGTCGGAGGGGCTGCTTTCGGCACCACGGAGACGGGCTTCTGTGCTGTCTGGCAGGAAGAACCGGTCAGGGCCAACAAGGCCAGTGTTGCAATCCGCAATTGGAGTTTTGCAACTCGCATATTTTTCTATGAGATACGGATTGGCCTCTGGTTCTAAAGTCCGGCGAATTCTACCAAAAATCGTACCTTGCAGTCGCGCTGGGGTCAACGCATAAAAGCAAACACTGCGGTTACCTTAGACACCCAGCCAAGCGATTACCACCGCTCTTATCAGACGGCGGAAGTCGCGCAAAGGTTTGACAGCAGGCCTGCTGCCTAGTCCACCTGGCGAGGTTCAGCGGTCCAGCCCGTAGCGAAACGCGAAAACCCCAGCCCCGAATCCAAGCAGCATCTCCCTCACCTTCGGGCCGGGGTCACCATAAACCTCGAAGCCCGCGACGCTAGCTGTCCCGAAAAGCTTGGGTACAAGCTCCTGCACCACCGGGCCGTTAAAGTGCGCCAGTACGGCGGCCGCGTCCTGGTAGGTCTCGATGAGCCGGTACCGCCTGCGATCGTCACTCATAAACCATTCGTACCCAAGAGTCCCAGGCTCCTTATCGCTACCAGCGGCCATTTCCTGCGCAACGCGCTCGAATGCGTCCTCCTGTCCGTCTTTGACAGTCAGATCGACAGCTAAGAGAACCGTTTGCTTGACCATATCTAAAAACCCTCCTCGAATATCAGGAATGTGCTCGCGCTTAGGGCCACTCGGGCGCACAGTCAGACCCGCCAATAGTCCGGCCTCCAAGTCTGTATTGCCTTCTTAATATCCGCGCGGGAAAGTTTTTCGGAAAGCGCCCGCTCCGCTAGCTTGGGCAATTCCGCATCCGACGCGAAGCGCAGCGCGATGAGCTGGCTTTCCGTCAACTCCGGAATGCGCGAGCGCAACGGTTCGGAGCACAGTGTCGATAGTCGCAGGCGTTCTTCCAGGCGAATGACGCGGTCTTGTACTTTGAGCACGTAGAAGCGAATCTTCACCACGGCGCTCGCCAATGCCACCGCTACGACAAACAACAATCCCGAATGCAACCCCGGACGCCAGATGAAGTGAACCAGGCCCGCGATCGCCAACAGCCCAAACACTGGCAACACAAAGAAGTGAAACAGGGGATCCCATCGCGCGTGATTGGCATAATTCTGCGGTTTCTTTTCAGACATGATGAATGCCTCCTGCGGGACGTGCAAGTGTACCAGAGGGTGGTGCGCCGAACTCAAGATCTGAACCGAAAGCTCGGGGTCGCATCCCCTGTTCCTCCTGTAGAATCCAAGGCAACCATGAGAGCCGTTCAAGTGAAACAAGTGGGTGGGCCGGAGGCGATGGAAGTGGTGGACTTACCGGTTCCGCAGCCGAGGGCCAATGAGGCGGTCGTAAAACTGGCTGCCGCTGGAGTGAACTTTATCGATGTGTACTTCCGTGAGGGCAGGTACAAGGCAGCACTGCCGCTGGTTCTGGGACAGGAGGGGGCAGGCGTCGTGACGGCGGTTGGCGCGGAGGTAAAGTCAGTCAAGGCAGGAGATCGCGTGGCGTGGGCCGGATTGTTGGGATCCTACGCGGAATATGCTTCGGTCCAGGCCGAGCGGCTGGTGCCGATTCCGCTGGGCGTGAGCGAACACCAATCCGCCGCGGCCATGCTGCAGGGCATGACGGCGCATTACCTGTCTCACGATACGTATCCCCTCAAGCAAGGTGAGACGGCGCTGGTTCACGCCGCAGCCGGCGGCGTGGGGCTGCTGCTGGTGCAGATGGCGCACAACATCGGAGCGCGCGTAATCGCCACGGTTTCCACCGAGGAGAAGGCGAAACTCGCCCGCGGCGCCGGCGCGCACGAAGTCATCTTATACACTCAATCCGACTTTGAGCTCGAGACCAAACGACTTACCGGAGGCAAAGGCGTCGATGTGGTCTACGACTCGGTAGGAAAGACGACATTTGAAAAGGGACTGAACGTCCTCAGGCCGCGCGGAATGATGGTCCTGTTCGGTGGATCGAGCGGCGCGGTGCCGCCGTTTGATCTGATTACGTTATCGCAGAAGGGATCGCTTTTTGTGACCCGGCCTTCGCTGCACAATTACATCGCCACGCGCGAGGAATTAGTGGCGCGGTCCAGCGCGGTGTTTGACATGATTGCCTCCGGAAAACTCAATCTGCGCATCGAGCACACGTATCCGCTAGGGGAGGCGCAGCGCGCACACCGCAATCTGGAAGGGCGCGGGACCACCGGGAAGCTGTTGCTGATACCCTAGGTTACTGAGTTAGGTCTCCCTCAGGAAACAACCATGAATGCTATCCGTGTGCAACAAACTGGCGGGCCGGAGGTAATGGATCTCGCGGAGGTTCCAGTTCCTCTGCCGAGGCCTACCGAGGCGGTGGTGAAGGTTTCGGTTGCGGGGGTGAACTCAGCCGATGGCTACTTCCGCGATGGCAGGTTCCGCACGCCGATGCCGTTCATCCCGGGGCAGGAAGGCGCAGGAGTGGTGACCGCAGTGGGCGCGCAGGCCAAAACCGTGACAGTGGGCGACCGTGTGGCCTGGAGCGGTGTGCTGGGTTCGTACGCCGAGTTCGTGGTGGCGCCCGAGGAGCATCTGGTGCCCGTGCCGGCGTCGATCAGCGACGAGCAAGCGGCGGCGTCGATGGTGCATGGCCTCACAGCTCACTATCTGGTGAATGACGCCTACAAGCTGAAGCCGGGCGAGACAGCGCTGGTGCATGCGGCTGCGGGCGGAGTTGGGCTGTTGCTCGTCCAGATGGCGCGCACGATTGGCGCGCGGGTGATCGGCACGGTTTCCAGTGAGGAGAAGGCCCGGCTGGCGCTGGAGGCGGGCGCGGACGAAGTAATCGTTTTCACCAAGCAGGATTTCGAAATCGAAGTGAAGCGCCTGACCGACGCCAAAGGCGTCGAAGTGGTTTACGACGGAGTAGGCAAGGCGACTTTCGACAAGAACCTGAACGTCATGCGGCTGCGCGGGATGCTCGTGCTTTACGGAATGTCGAGCGGGGCGGTATTGCCGGTAGATCCGGCGAAACTGTCAGAGAAAGGGTCGCTCTACATGGCCCGCACCACGCTGGCGCACTTCACCGCTACCCGCGCTGAACTGCTGGCGCGCACCAGTGCGATCTTCGACATGATCGCGGAGGGCAAACTCAAACTGAGGATTGCGAAGACCTATCCGCTGGCAGAAGCAGCACAGGCGCATCGTGACATGGAAGCTCGTAAGATTGCAGGCAAGCTGCTACTTGTCCCGTGAGGGATTCCCCTGGGGTTGGGATTACCCAGCGCCGAACGGGATGGGACCATTCCTGCCGCCTCCCGCGCCAGAAATGGGCCCCATTCTCGCTGCTCGACCAACCTCTACGGCTGATAAATCTGCACGTTGTTGTAGATCGTTCCGCTGCCGTGGTCGACGTTCGATCCGCCGAAGCAATACAGCAGACCATTCCCCACCGCGGGCGTCGGGAAGATCGCGGACTGCGGCATGGCCAACAGCGTGGCCCACTTGTTAGTCGTGGCGCTGAAGGACTCTGTGATGTTCAAGGGAGTTCCATTGTCACCGCCCCCGGCCATGTACAAGAGTCCCGACACGGCGCCGAAGCAGCTTGCATTGCGTGGCGTTGGGTCAACGGCCTTGGCGCTCCAGGTGTTGGTTGAGACGTTGTAGGCCTCGTTGTCGCCGGTATCTTGGGAGGAGGTGTATCCGTCGGCGGCCACGATTGTGCTGCCTAACAACCCCGCCGAAGGCTCGGATTTTCCCACCAGCAAAGGTGCTTCCTCCGTCCAGGTATTCGTGGAGGGAACATATTTTTCGACGGTATTGAGCCGACCGCTATTTCCGTTACCGCCGATCACGTAAATCGAGGTCCCGTCGACAACGGCCGCCTCGCTTCCGCGGGCCGTAAGCATCGCCGTTCCTGTCGTCCAGGCATTGGTCGTGGGATTATAGATTTGCACCAGGTTCGAGGGCGTGTTGCTCGATCCCTCGTAACCGCCGATCACATAAAGCTGTCCGCTCACAACCGCACTGGCCGCTGCCCATACTGGCGTCGGAATCGCCGCGCCCGTCGTCCACTTATTGCTCGAAGTGTTGTAGATCTGGTTGTTGCCAAGGGTCGTCGTTCCATCGGTGCCACCAACTACATAAATCTTCCCGCTGATGAATCCCGCCGCAGAGCCCTCGGTCGCGACCGGCATCACCGCGCCCTGACTCCACGAGTTGTGCACCGTGTATTTCTGCGTGCTGGTCAGCGTGGTCGTGCCGGTCGTCACCGTCACGAATCCGTCGGTCGCACCCGTGGGCACCGTCGCCGTGATGTACGTCGTACCCGACAGCGTGATTGTCGTCGCCTTTGTTCCGTTGAACTTCACTACCGACGACGATAAGAACCCCTGCCCAAAAATGTTGACCTGCGATCCCACCTTGCCCGACGTGCTCGTCAGCCTGATAAACGCCTTCGCGCCGATGTTCAGGCTGTAGACCACGCCACAACCTGAATATATTCCCCCATTTGCGTTGGTGCTACAGGTGCTAAGCGACCCGCCCACCTCGTTGGTGCCATAAAGGAGGCCGTTCGTGTTCTGTATCAAGGGAGAAAGCGGATAGCCGCCGTCTGTGCTGCAGGTAAAACTGTAGAGAGTCGTGAAAGTCCCGCTGGTCGTAATGCTGAAAATCGTGCCACAACTGACGTTTAAGTTGTTGGTGATGCCGTACAGCTTCCCATCCGTGGCCTGCACCAGGCCATAGGCGGGGCCGTTCCCATCGGTAGTTCCATTCAGGTTGTGGAGCACGGTATAGGTGCCGCCGGTGGTGATTTTGAATATCACTCCCGCCCCGCTGGTGCCTCCTGAGGCGGCCGTGCCATATAAGTTTCCGTCGCTGGCTTGGATCAGCGGGAAGTAGGCTCCAGACCCATCGGTACCGGCGAAGTTGTGCAGAACGGTGACGGTGCCCGCCGTGGTCATTTTGAAGATGACCCCAAGGTTGTTCGTTCCTCCTGCGGAGGCGTTACCGTAGAAGTTTCCATCCGTCCCCTGCACCAGAGGAGCGTACACACTCTGGCCGTCGGTGCCGGTAAAGGTATGGAGCGTTTTGAACACGCCCGCGGTGGTCACTGAGTATGCCGTGCTGTTGTTTCCCTGAGTAGTTCCATAGAAGATGCCGTTCGTGCCCTGGATCGGCGATCCGTAGGGATGAGACCCGTCGGCAGCACCTGTGAAATTGTAGAGCGCAGTCGCCACGCCAGCCGGCGTTAGCTGGAATACGGTTCCGTTGTTGCCGGTGGTGCCCCCATAATAGGTTGCCCCATAATAGTTCCCATCGGTACCAAGGTTCAGGCCGCCGTAAGCGGCATATCCACAAAAGGCTCCTGGACAGCTGGCGTTGCTGATGTCAAACAGCTCGGTTACCGATCCCGAGGGCGTGATATAGAACAGCTCGCCACAATAAATAGTGGTACAGTCGACGGCGTCGCCGTCACCCCCTCCGCCCGTGAGGTACAAATTGCCATCGCGTCCCTGCGCGATGGTTTCGATATTTGGATTGTACGGTCCAGGCTGACCTGGAAAAGCGTAAACGGTGGTGTAGGTTTGTGCCGCAGCGGGGATCGCCGTCAAGACAAGGTTGAGCACCACCATACCGACAACGAGGCGTGAGAAGTGGCATGTGGACATTTGAGAATCCTCCAAAGCTCGTGATTTAGGAACTGTTTGTTACTCTGACGTGGCGCACCCCTGTGCCATTTCCAAGGCCCCTTGGTGGGGGAACGACCGGCCCCGAATCGCGCTATACTATGGCCGCCCTGTTCCCCGCTGGCAAGAGACAAGTCGGGCCAATTACGGCCATGACCGGTCATTACCCTTTATGGCAGCCAATCGCGAGCCGCTTGCTGGTAAGCGCCTGGATTCGTGGAAGGAGATTGCCGCATTCCTCGGGCGCGCCGAACGCACGGTCAGACGCTGGGAAACCGAACGCGGACTGCCCGTCCATCGTGTGCCGGGCGGTGGCCGCAGCGCTGTCTTCGCCTACAGCAATGAATTAGCCGACTGGTTGAAGGGACGAAAGGACGAACTGGACGCCGATGATTCGGCATCCGGCGAGATCGGCGAACGCACGACTGCCGAACAGAAGCTCGCGACCGAGGCAGGCGCGTGCGCAACCACATCGGCTCCAACCATAAAGAGTCTGCCCGCGGCTCGTCTAGCTGCATGGCTCGCGCCCCTCGCGCTCGCTGTTGCACTGGCCGGATACCTCATGGTTGGCCATCGAGACCTGCGTTTCAACGCCATCGCTGGCCGCCATGTGCCCAATCCGGAAGCGCAGGATCTTTACTTGAAAGGCCGCTACTTCTGGGAACGCCGCACCCCCGACGATCTGAACAAGGCCATCGACTATTTCACCCAGGCCATCGTCAAAGATCCCAGTGACGCCCAGGCCTACGTCGGCCTTGCCGACTGCTACAATCTGCTGCGCGAATTCGGCGCCATGTCTCCCAGGGAAGCCTATCCTCGCGCCCTGTCGGCCGCGCAACGCGCCATCGAACTCGACGACACTTCCGCCGATGCCCACCTCTCCCTCGCCTTCGGCACCTATTGGTGGTCCTGGCACGCAGTCTCCGCGGAACGCGAATTCAAGCGCGCTCTCGAGTTGAATCCCAACCTCGTCCGCGCCCATCACTGGTACGCAACCTTTCTCTGGGTTCGCGGGCGCAGCAGGGAAAGCTTCGACCAGCTCGAACAGGCGCGACGCCTCGAACCTTCTTCCGCCGCAATTCTGGCCGACAAGGCGTACTTCCAGTGGATCGCTGGGCACAAGGAAGACGCCGTGGAGCAATTGACCCAATTAGCGTCGACCCAACCGTCCCTGTCTTCGCCTCGCAGTTACCTGGCCCAAATCTATTGGGAGAGGAAGGACTACGCCAAGTCCCTCGCGGAGTCAAGACAGATGGCGGTATTGCGCCATGACCAGGAAGGACTCGCGCTCGCCGACGCGCGCGAAAACGGCTTCGCCGCCAACGGGCTCAGAGGCATGTACGAAAGCGAGTTGCCGCTGCAAAAGGATATGGTCGACCGCGGCTCGGGAAACGTCTACGCGCTCGCCCAAACCTATGCGGCCTTGGGGAAGAGACAGGAGGCGCTCGCCTGCCTGCAGACCTCATTCGACCGGCACGAGGCAGCCATGCTCATCGGCGACCCGATTCCCGAACTCCAAAACGATCCCGAATTACAGAAATTCCGCGCTCAGGTCAACCAACTTTTGGCCCAGTAAAAAGCACCATGTGGGCACGGCCGCCCCTTCGGAGTCGAAGGGGCTCTCCAGCTGCGCGAAGCTCTATAGTCTCCGGCGTTTGCTCAACCTAAATTCGTTGATCCATCATCCGTCATCCGTCAGCGCTTGCGAATGTAATTGCGCGCATACTCCGGCGAGTTCTGTCCGTCTAAAAGTCGCGGGTCATTGATCGGCGCACCCGCCTTCATCTCCAGCGGAACAACTCCAGCCCAGGTGGGGAAAGAATAATCCTCTTCATCGTCGATGGGCGGGCCCTGGCGCACCTTCGCCGAAAATTCGTCAATGCGAAGGCGCAGTACAGAAGTCGCTTTGAGTTCGCGCTCGTTAGGCTGGCGCGAGTCGGCCCACCTTCCGGGAATGATGTGCTCGGAAAGAAGCCGCAATGCCTCGATCTTTTCTGCCGGATCGTCCACGAGCGTGGCTTTGCCAAGGATCACGATCGAACGGTAATTCATCGAGTGATTGAAAATAGAGCGAGCCAGCACGAGACCGTCGAGCAACGTGACGGTGACACAGACCGGGACGCCTTCTTTGGCGTGCCGCAGCATGCGGCTAGCGGCGGAGCCGTGAATGTAAAGGCTATCGCCGGTACGTCCGTAGGAAGTTGGAATGACGAACGGCTGCCCGTCGACGACAAAGCCAACGTGGCAGAGAAATCCTTCGTCCAGGATGCGATATGCGGCTCCTCGATCATAAACCGCACGATCGGCTTCGCGGACCAAACGGGTCCGCGGCGTGGGAGTATAAGGCTGAGACATGGGAAAACGAACTCCGGCAAGCGCCAAGGATGGGTGAAGGGAAAGTGTAACAGGACTGCTGCCCGAAACCAGATTCTCAGAGGATCAAGTTCTGAACTGATCCGAAACGTGTTGACCGCGGCCGACGGATTTTCAGCCCAGCCACTGCGGATTTCGGTAGGTGCCGTCGAAATCGTGGCTCGTCTTATAGCGCTCGTACTCCCCTTTTCCGGCGGCGGGTGCGGTTTTGGCGAGCAGGCCCGCGATCTCTTCCTGACTCATCGGTTTGAAGCTGCGGGCCGCGTCCACCGCCTGCTGCAGGATCTTCAGCGAATCACAGCCGGTAATGACCACGCTGGTAGGCAGGTTCATGGCATAGTGCAGGCACTCCAGCGGCGTGGCCGTATTGCTCTTGAGAATAATCTTGTCGCCCATCGGCTTCATGCCCAGCACGCCGATGCTGTCCTTCACTAACGCAGGCAAGACCTTCTTTTCAAAGCTGTCATAGTGCGCGTCCATCACGTTGAGCGGCATTTGTACTGCGTCAAATCTGAATTGATGGCCGGCCGCAATTGTCAGCATCTTGAGATGGATGTCAGGGCTTTTATGCCCGGTGAAGCCGATATATCGCACTTTGCCCTGCTTTTTCGCTTCCAGCACAGCTTCCATGCCGCCACCCGCCGCGAAGATCAAGTCAGGATCGGTGTCGCGAATGACTTCGTGAAACTGCAACAGGTCAATGCGGTCGGTCTGCAGACGGCGAAGCGATTCTTCGATCTGCTGCGCGGCCGCTTTCCTGGTGCGGCCGTCAATTTTCGTCATCAGGAATGCTTTCTGCCGGTATCCATCCCGGAGCGCCTTGCCCATGCGAATCTCGCTTTGGCCGCCATTGTAGTCCCAGCAGTTATCGAGAAAGTTGATGCCGGCGTCGAGAGCCGTTCGAATGATGCGAATGCTCTCTTGCTCATCGGATTGCATGCCGATGTGGTAGCCCCCCAGCCCCACGATGGAAACTTTTTCGGCGGAGCGGCCAAGCGTGCGCGTGGGGAACGGAGCATCTGTGGCGTTTGCGAACTTGCGGCTTATAGAAGTCATAAGAGTGCCCGCTGCAGCAGTTTTGAGGAAGTATCTTCGATCCATACTCAACTCCTGCTAATAGAGACTCATTCCGCTCGAGCGGAGTTGCAAAGAAGTTGTGTAGTGCTGCAGGTTAGCTTTTCTTGGCGTCCTTCGCGATTCCTTCGCGGTCTTTGCGGTTAGAGCTTTTACCGCAAAGAACGCGAAGAAGTGCCGCAAAGGTCGCAAAGAAAAACAGGGCACAATCCGGAAGTTATTCTTGGCGGTGTTTTAGTGTCAAGCCTTGCCGGGATATCGGTTCTCCCGGTAAACCCGGCTGAAGAGTATGCCAATCACCAACAGAGTGAGCGGCGTAAAGATACTCGCTTCCGGACCTACGCCTCCGCCAGTAAGCCAAGTCGGCCCGCTAAAACTGGAGTTGAATAAGTTGTGATATGGAGCGAGGCCGCTGTCGCTTACTCCGTAGAAAAAAGTCTGTCCCCAGTCCCACCCGGCGTGGAATCCCACCGCCCACCATAGATTGCCGCTCCTCCGCAGGAACAGGCAGAACAACAATCCGAAACAGACCACCGAAAGGAGTCCAAACTTGCTCTCCCCAGGATTGAGTGCGTGAGCGAGACCGAATAAAGCGGAGAGCAGAACCGCCGCAGGCCAGAAGCCCATCCCGGTAGTAAGCGTGAACTGAAGATAACCCCGGAAAGCGAACTCTTCGCCCAGACCAACTACTACGAACGCTGCGGTCCAGGCAGCGGTGGCTGTAAGGAGGGTTGTGCCGTGAATCGCAAGGCCGGCGAGATGAAATCCGTGGAGCGCGAAGATCGCAAGAAGGCTCGTGCTGATGGCGAGAAACCCAACGACAGTCCCAAGCCAGAAATTCTTGCGAAAGGCGCATCTCACCGGCAAGCCGTACTCTCCCCACTTGCGATGCTCGATCCGGCTCATGATCAATGCGGCGATCCCGGTAAAGACAAGAATCGCTCCGTCGCTGAGCACAGCGGTGACGGGTGAAAGCGAGGAAGCAATTTGGATTTGAGACGGTCGGTGCAGAAAGAAATGCAGCACCAACCAGACGACGAGATTAACCGCAGCCACCAGGCCAGCCATAATCGCCAGAAAGATGAGCACCCGCCACCCTGCGCGGATTCCGTTTGGTCCGCGGAAGATATTCGCGACGGGAGGTGGAGGAACTGTCGGCTGAGATTCCGACGGTTCTGGCGGCAGATTTATAGCGGTTTCTGACATGTAAATAACTTACGCGAAAAGCGGCAGCGAAGTTCCACGTCCTGCGTCTGGATTCCTGTCAACAGAAAATCCAAGCATCGCCGACGACCAGCGACGCAGGCCCACGAACCGAACCTACCAGTTAAACTTCAAGGCGAACTGGAACTGACGCGGGTCGTATGCCGACGTGGCCTGGCCGGCGTTAGTGAACAGCGGGCTGACGGCGGCCACGTTGTAGCGGTTGGCGATATTAAACATATCAACGATCAGATCCGTGCTGAAGCGCTCGCCGAAACGAATCCGCTTGGAGACACGCAGATCATCGAAGATCGTCCAGGGCTGGATTCCGGCGTTGCGCGCGAGGTTGCCATCGAGAGAGAGCAGCGTCCCGTTGAACCCGGAGACGCACGGTTCCTGAAAAACTCCAGTTGGGGATTGCTTTGACGTCACCGGAGCGTTGCCCTGTGCAGTACACGCGGGGTTGACGAAAGTGTTGGGTCGGCCGGTGAGCGAGGACAACTGCAGGTTGTCGCCATTGCCGGTGATGATGTTGAAGGGACGGCCAGACGCGATTTCGATGAGTGGGGCAATCGTCCAGTCACTGAAGAACGCTTTGCCAAAGCTGCCGCTGAGATGGCCGGTCTGGTAGACGCCACTGAAGACGAAGCGGTGACGCTGGTCAAACAGCGAAGTGGAACGGTCGAGAGCCGGGTAGTAGCTGTCTTGTGGTGTTAGCGTCGACTGCAAGTCGGTGGAGTCGTCAATCGCATGCGAGTAAGTGTAGGAGGCGAGGAACTCGTAGTGATCGCGGAAGCGTTTGCGCAGGTTGGTGGTGAATCCGTGATAAATGGAGCTGCCGTTGGAGTAGTTGGCGTCCATGTCACCGAAGGGAACGCAGTTGGCGAAGGTGGCGGGATTGCAATTTGCATTGAATCCCGGGATGCTCTGAACCAAAGCCTGGGCCTGAGCAATGCAACCGAGCGGGTCGCCGACGGAGGCGTACGCGCCGATGATCGATGGATTCAAGCCGCCGGGCCGGAAGAAGTTCATCAACGAGGCATCCACAAAGGGTGCGGGTCCAAACGGACCACCGGGGGGATTGCACTTACCCACCACCGTGAAAGGACTGGCAAAAGGCTGCCCGTCGGCGAGCGCGGCGAAGAAGTTCGCTGTCATCAAATCACCACGAACCGTGTTGGCGTTGATGGGACGGTTCAGATGCCTCCCACCATTGAAGTTGTAAGCAAGGCTAAGGGCAAAGCCACCGCCCAGGTCGCGCTCGACGCTCACGTTGGCCTGTTGAGCGTAGGCGTATACGAAATTCTTCGATTGCGGATAGCCAAAAGGCTGGAATCCGAGGGGCAGGAAGCTGGTAGGGTTCAGATAGTTCTGGTTCAAGAAAATAGACTGCGATGTAGATGCAACACCGCAACTCGGCCCTGAAGTGTTGCAGGAGAAGAGCTGCTGGTTGGGCGAATAGTTGAGCAAGGAAAGAACGGCAGCGCCCCCGGTCGAACTTGTGGTCGGCGAGCAGGGCGAATCAGGGTTGCCGCCGGGCGGCGGAATGAGGCCTTGGAAGATCTCCACCGCATTGAGGTTTCCGGGGTTGCCCGCGCCCTGGCAGGGCGATCCCGGACCGAAGGCCAGCTGCCCGCTGGATGATCCGTCGGAGGCGTCGCCGAGAAAATAGAGGCCGAGCAGCGGGTGATCGTAAAAGATGCCATAGGAAGCGCGGAGGACGGTCTTGCCGTCGCCGCTGGGATCGATCGCGATTCCGATACGGGGCTGGAAATTGTGGGTTGCCGTCTGAATGCCTTTTTGCAGCCCCAGAGCACTGTAGGCGGTCTTCGCCAAGGTCGAAGTGATGGGCTTCAGCGTGGGTGGAATTTCGATATCGTAGCGCAAGCCGTAGTTAAGCGTGACATTGTGGTTCACGCGCCAGGAATCCTGCCAGAACGCCCCGATTGGAATGTTGTGCATGGAATCGCTGGGGCTGCCTAAGCCCTGAATGACGTCGCCGGGTATCCCGGCTCCGTAGGCCTGCACAGCGGAGAGGCCGGGCCCCCCGGGCAGCCCCAGTGTCGACGCCGATAGCGATCCGATATCAATGACCCCGCCGTAGTTCACGGTAAAGATGGCGTCGATAGGGATATAGTTCGCATCCACACCAAACTTGGTGTCGTGACGGCCGATGGTCCATGAGAAGTTGTCGGTAAACTGATAGCGCTGCTCAGTCCGTTGGATATAGGAGTAAGGTTCGCGTCCGAAGTAAGCATAGCCCGGAATGTTGACGCCGGGGGAGGAGCCGGCGGGAGTTTGCGTGTTGTAAAAGTAGGACAGGCCACGGCGGGCGTACTGGAAGCGGAACTCATTCACTCTACTATTCCCAAGGGTCCAGGTATCCTGGATCGTGCCGGCCACATCGCGGAAAGTCTGCTGCGAGGTCCGGGAGTAGGCATTCTGGCCGAATGGCTGGTCTTGTCCGCCGACTTCAATGCCAGTAATGGTCGAGGGGCTCACGTTAGCCCGCAGCATCAAGCGGTTACTGTTGCTGATGTTGTGATCCAGACGCAGTGAATAAACGCTGGTTCCTTCAAACACCGGATAGTTGCCCATCTGAGAATTGAGCGTCTGGAACGAGCCCGGAATACCTCCGCAAATCGGACCGGTGTTCTGGCAGGTCGTAATGAACTGAGCGAGCGGGTTGCCGCCGCTGGCCGGGGTGGGCAGTATGCCGAGCGCGACCAGTCCCGCGAACGAAGCCGGGTATTGTCCAGTGAGGGCGACTCCAGAACTGGCGCCGGCAAGAATCGCATACTGCTGAGCCAGAGCCAGAGGCGTCGTCGGATCGGTTAAGAAGGTTTGTTGGGCGGGACTGACCTGAATGTTGAAGGTGCCGGACGGGGCACCGAAAAACGGAGATGCGTCAAACGGAACCAGGCCGAAATTGCCTTGTCCGATGCTGGAAAACCCGGTCTCATGACGCCGCGTGATCTCGTAGGAGAAATAGTAGTAAGTCTTGTCCTTCTTGATCGGCCCGCCAAACGCGGCTCCCGCCTGCACCCGCGTGTACGCCGGATTCGAAACCGTGCTGAACGGATTCACCGCCTGAAAGTTCCGGTTGCGCAGGTAGCCGAAGACATCGCCGTGGAACTCGTTCGATCCGGAGCGGGTAATGATGTTGACCACTCCACCGGCTGCGCGGCCATACTCAGCGCTATAGCCGTTGGTAATGATTTGAAACTCCTGTACCGCTTCCTGCGAGACAGTTGAGCGCACGCCGTTGATGGAGTTGTCGGTGGCGTCGGCGCCATCCACGTTCACCAAATTCGATCGGCCGCGCTGGCCGCTCATGTTAAGTCCAGAAGTCGGCGCGGCCCCGGTGTTCGGAGCGTTGTCCCGTACCACCTGAGAATCGGTCAGCGTGAAATTAATGTAATTGCGGCCGTTGATCGGCAGGTTGTCGATGCGCCGCTGCCCGATCGTGTCCGTCGTCGAGGTGCGCGACGTTTCTACCAGTTCCGCTTGAGAGGTCACCTCTACCACTTCCTTGCCGGACGCCACCGCAAGCGCAATTGGCAGGTCTACGAGTCCGCCCACGGTGATGCTCACGTCCTTAGCTTCGACCTTGCCAAATCCCTGAGCTTCCACGGTGACCGCATAACTGCCAGGGGGCAATTGACGGGCGCTGTAGCCTCCCTCGCCATCACTGGTGGCAGTGCGTGCCAGACCCTTGGCCACATCGTTCACCGTCACGGTGGCGTTGGTCACCATGCTGCCCTTCGGGTCCTTTACGGTTATGTGCAGATCGCCGGTAGCGGCACCACCCTGGCTGAAAGCAATCGAGGAAAATAGCGCGACGAAGATCGAGACACAGAAAATTTTCACGCTACGGGGCGCGATACTGCGGATCATAGAGTCTCCCTTGATCCCGGCACTCTCAGAGTGGCGGCAGAAACAATTTCGTCGGCGGATGACCGAACTGAACACAGGATTTTTTGGAATGACAGGTCCCGCTGGTTTTTACACCAGAACGGGTAGGGAAAACAAGGCAGAATGATAAGGGGTAATGTGCCAGTTACTCCGGCATCTTTGCTCAGGCACGACGCCGCCGGAGTGTAGGATGGCACGTGGTCCCCTTCCAGAGGTGCGACCGCAGTCACGCCTCTAGTTGGACGAGGACAGGCGAACCGCTGCGGCGGGATTTTGCAGTCGCCCCAGCAGCATCGCGGAGCCGCTCAATTGTTCGTAGCGGTCAACCACCCGCACGGCGGCAAACTCCGAGCGCGACCACGCCAGGGCCATATAGATCCGGACCAGAGCCAGCGTGGCGTTACGGCGGAGCAGCAGCGCGTCATTCACCAGTTGGCGCGCGGCTTCGGCAGTGCGCGGATCGCCGCTGGCCAGTGCGGCCTCGCCCACACGCACCAGCACCGCGGCATTTCTCTCGGCCACATGTATGTACGCTGCCATGGCGCGCAAGCGCTCACGTCGAACTACACGGAACTGAGCGGGCCGCAAACGGCGCCGGAGATAGTCGTCCTCGGCAGGATTGATCAGGTTGCGGAAGGCTCCAATGTCGATCGGACGAATGGTTCCGGCCAGGCTGGTGCCCCTGGCCTGCAGGCTTCGCGATACGGCCATGCTCAAAATAGTGGCGAGCGCAAGGACAGCAGCGATGACGAGGACGATGGCCAGATTCATTGGTGTATGAGACGCTCCAGTTCCCGGTTCCAGATCTCGAGGCTGTGCTCGGGCAACTGAACCGCAGACGTTGTGGCAACCTTCGGGGGGACGAGGAGGTAGTAAAGCCAGACTAGGACGCAGACGTGATAGATGGCCATGTTGAGGAAATCGAGGAGTGAGCTCTTCTGACCCAGCAGCCAGTCCGCCATCAGGGCCCAATAAGCAAGATGGACAGCTGCAACGATGCCGAAGCCGAGGGTGATCCCAAGAACCGGGCGTTCCCACCTCAAATGGAAGCGAGCGGCGAAAACAAAAAGAAAGAGAATTAGTCCACATTGCACAACGCTCACACTTCGGGCCAGAATGCGGGTTGCAGAAATCTGCCAGAAGGGTGTCGGATTCGCGTAGGCTGCGATAATCGTCGCCGTGAACACGAGAAGGATTCCGACACCACTGATTAACACCTTCGCCATTTTGGCAAGTGGAGGGTAGCTGCGCAGCAGGTGAGTGAAAACTTCGCCGATGACGATGAACTTTACAAACACTTCAACAATCAGAAAAGAAAGATAACACCACCAATAGATCGTGGCGGAGACTGACGGAATAACGTCTATTGCGTAGAGAATTCCGCCTCCCGCCGCCTCAAAGATGGCATAGAAAAAAAAGGCAGGGAACTCCTTGTGCAGATCCCGCCTCCGCATTAGGAGGGCAAGAACTAGCAGAAGGATATTGGGCGCGACCCACAGGTAATGCCACAAGATGGAATGAGGCTGCAACATGACCACCGTCCGGCACTATACCGCGGAAAGTTGCGCCCGGCAACATGGTTGCGAGCCCCGTTCGTTTTTTGTAACTTGACGACTACGGTTTGCAAGCGCTCTGACCAGAACAGTTGCCGCCGCCGCTACCACCATCGGCATGGGCCACGGTTGGAACCACCAGTGTATTGAGGAAGAGGACTGCTGCTGCAACGACTAGTAGCGCACGTTTCACGTTGTTTTTCTCCTTGTTTTGGAAAATCGAACTGTGATAATTTCATGACTTCCGCCTGGCGGAAAGATGACGACAGGCCTTTAGCTTGTTCGGAATTCGTAACAAGATGACCCTGAAATCGGCTCTGCAGGATTTGCGGGAAACTACGCTGGCTGCGGTTTCCGGACTGCTGGCGAAGTTGGCTTATCTGGCATCGCTCCGTCGCCGCGAGGGTGGTTACCAGCACTGGGGGATGTCACTGGTTCACGGCGAAGAGTCGTCGGAGCGCGCGCTGAAAGCGGCGCATACAGAAGTATTGTCTGCGGTACTTCGGACGCCGATCTCAGACCTGGAGGAAGACTTGCTCGAATCAAGTCGTGCAAGTGACGAAGCAGCAGGGCCTTACATAGAAGATATGCGTGAGCGATGCGACGAACTGCTGCCATCGCCCGACGCCGTTTCCGCCCGCCACCTTAATTCAGTACTGGTTGCCCTTTCGAGTTTGGAGAAGGCCCGAAAGCCTGCCACTCCGTCAACTTCATAGCTACGCCCACCACCTGCCCAATAATCTCTGCTTCCTGGGGATGCCGCAGAACCCGAATCTGCACCGGGGAGAGCGGGTGGGGTTGCAAGATCAGGTCATCCCGACGCATGCTGCACCAGCAGCAGGTATGCCCATCCCGCGTTTCCACGAAGTAAATCGGACGTTCGTACTCTGAACGCCAGGTTCCTTCCATGACCTTATTCTTTTCCTCGTCGACCTGAATGAAGCTTCCCGGCGGCAGAATCGGGTACATGGTGAAATCCTGATTGCCGATGTAGCCGTAGGTGAATTCGCTGTGGGCGA
>Ga0307479_10001592_pt1 | contig 20760 bp, 17 predicted proteins | sample atmos_gasesECM4C_FD_203743 | JGI IMG/M metagenome (GOLD analysis project Ga0307479, IMG submission 203743) | Hardwood forest soil microbial communities from Morgan-Monroe State Forest, Indiana, United States - atmos_gasesECM4C_515 | ecosystem: Environmental > Terrestrial > Soil > Temperate...
GCGATGAACCACGCCGGCATCACCGGCGCTGCCCCCAACACCTGCACGTCGTGCCATGCCAAGGGCGATGCGTGGTACGGCGTCACCAACCTGGTGACGGCGCTGTCGAACCACATTCCGTTCAACGCGGGCGTCGACTGCGTGACGTGCCACGGACAGAATTTCGGCACCGGCGGCTTCAAGATCTCCACCTCGCCGGTGCTGACCACGGCCAACCATTCGTATGTGTCGACGACCTGCGACAACTGCCACAACAACAACGCGACCGACCTGGCGTTCCAGGGAGTTGGCACCGCCATCTACGTGCGTCCGGGCACGGCGGCAGCCGGCTTGAGTCCGGTGGACGCCAACCACGCCACCGGCAACCTGGCCACGCAGGATTGCTCGGCGTGCCACACGACCACGCCGCCGTTCACGGGCAACACGGAGCCGTCCAATCACATTCCGACCGGGACCGGATCGAACTGCGCGGCCAACTGCCACAAGGGCGGCTTCACCGCCGCCGGGACGGTGATGGACCATGCCGACCCGTCGGTGTCGGGCACGACCTGCGTGACCTGCCACGGCAAGGGCAAGGGGCCGTTCTACGGAACCTCGCAGTCGCAGGCCGGTGGCCAGCCGATGCAGCCGCCGGGAACGGTGGGCGTGTCCGGCGCGGCCAACCACATCCCGATGGGCACGGGGAGCCTCACCTGCAACACGGGCTGCCATACGGCGGCGCCGCCGACCGCGGCGGTGTCGGGCGGGTTCTCCTTCGCAATGAGGGGCAACACGGCGGCGCACAACGTGGTGGTCAACGGGGCCAACTGCGACACGTGCCACGAGTCGGGCCTGTCCTTCTATCTGGATGCGACCGGCGGATCGTCGATCCGCACGCGGCCCAACGGCCACCACGTCGGGCAGGACTGCGGCAGCCCGAACGGCTGCCACGCCGGTCAGTACAGCGGCTTCGCCGCAGCGGCGGCCGCGGCGGCGGCCAAGGCCACCAGAGCCAGGCCGACCAGCGGCTTGACCAAGCGGATCCCCGGTCCGACGGGACCGGACGGACGCCCCGTGAAGCTGGCGGGTAGCGGACCGTACTCTCACCTTGGCATTGCGCCGGGAACCTGCATCGACTGCCACAGCCCGGGAGGCGGCGCCTCGCCGAAGCCGGGCGCGCACCTGCCGACCACGCTGTCGTGCGATGTGTGCCACCGCACCACCGTCTGGACGCCGGTCGCCTACGCGCACGCCGGCGTCGGACCCGGACGGTGTGCCACCTGTCACGCGGGGCCGGGCACCTGGGCCACACCCAAGCCGGCCGGGCATTTCGTGACGGGCCGCTCGTGCGACAAGTGCCACCGCACCACGGCCAACTGGCTGCCGGTGGTGTACGACCACCTCAGCCCGCGCTACCGGCCGCAACCGGGTATCCTGTCCTGCATCGGCTGCCACACCACCAACACCGAGGTGGTGCTGCCGGGACCGAAGGCGGCCGCGCGCAAGGCCGTGCCCGGCGGTCCGGCCCGCACCCCGTAAGTCGATCGCGGCTCGTCCGAACGGACGAGTGGCACAGCGCCCGGCCGGACCCCGGGCGGGTCGCGACAAAATCAGGGCGGAGCGGAGCCCGGAGCGCTGCCGGAATCGGGCAGAATTCTTATTTGGCCCGCCTCCGCCCTGCGGGCTACGGCGGGCTGGCGCCCGCAAGACCCCAAGGTGGCGGGCTCACCCGTCGAGGCCTGCAGAGCCCACGGCGGGCGGGCTCGCCCGCCGTAGCCCGCAGGCGAAGGCGGAACAACACACAAAGGACGCGCGAACCGATGATTGCTGAACTCGGAAGCTTTTCATTGATGGTTGCGCTGGCGGTCGCGCTGGTGCTGGGCATCGTGCCGATTGTCGGTGCCGCGCGCGGCAACACGACCTGGATGGAGTTGGCGCGGCCGTCCGCGCGGGCGCTGTTCGTGCTGGTGGTGGCGGCGGCGGCCTGCCTGGTGGCCTCCTTCGTGCGAGACGACTTCTCGGTCCTGTACGTGGCGACCAACTCGACGCGGGCGCTGCCGCTGCGCTACAAACTGGCGGCCTTCTGGGGTGGCCACGAGGGCTCGATGCTGCTGTGGCTGCTGATCCTGAGCTTCTGGATGTTCGCCGTGAGCCTGTTCAGCCGCCACCTGCCGCTGGCCATGGTGGCGCGGATCCTGGGCGTGATGGGCCTGATCGGCGTCGGATTCCTGCTGTTCATCCTGCTGACGTCGAGCCCGTTCGAGCGGCTGCTGCCGGCCCCCGAGGATGGGCGCGATCTGAATCCGCTGCTGCAGGACCCGGGCATGGTGGCTCACCCGCCGATGCTGTACATGGGGTATGTGGGCTTCTCGGTCGCGTTCGCCTTTGCGATCGCGGCGCTGCTGGGCGGCAACCTGGATGCGACCTGGGCGCGCTGGTCGCGCCCTTGGACGACGGTGGCGTGGTCGTTCCTGACGCTGGGCATCTGCCTGGGCAGCGCCTGGGCTTACTACACGCTGGGCTGGGGCGGCTGGTGGTTCTGGGATCCGGTCGAAAACGCCTCGTTCATGCCCTGGCTGGCCGGTACCGCGCTGATGCACTCGCTGGCGGTCACCGAGAAGCGCGGAGCCTTCAAAGTGTGGACCGTGCTGCTGGCGATCTTTGCATTCTCGCTGTCGCTGCTGGGTACGTTCCTGGTCCGCTCGGGCGTGCTGACCTCGGTGCATGCGTTTGCCAACGATCCGCGCCGGGGCGTGTTCATTCTGCTGTTCCTGGCGGTCGTGATCGGCGGATCGCTCGCGCTGTACGCATGGCGGGCCCCCAAGGTCGGTTTGGGAGAGCGCTTCGAGCTGATTTCGCGCGAGACGCTGCTGCTGACCAATAACGTGCTGTTCCTGGTGGCGGCGGGTGCGGTGCTGCTCGGCACGCTCTGGCCATTGTTCGTGGACGCGTTGGGACTCGAGAAGCAGTCGGTCGGGCCGCCGTACTTCAACCTCGTGTTTGTCCCACTGATGGCGCCGGCCCTGTTTCTGATGGGCATCGGACCCCTGGCTCGGTGGAAAAAAGCGAGCCTGCCGGAGATCGGGATACGGCTCAAATGGGCCTTCGGCGTCAGTATCGTTAGCGCCCTCTTACTGCCGCTGGCGCTTGGAAAATGGTCTGCACTGGCGGCCTTTGGTTTGTGGATGGCGCTGTGGGTCTTCGCCGCTACCGTCGCTAATCTGTGGTCACGGCTGCGGTCGCTGTCGGGCGGCCTGGCCTCGCGGCTGCGGTCATTGCCGCGCGGCTACCTGGGCATGCTGACCGCGCACGTGGGTGTGGCCGTGTTCATCGGCGGTGTGACGCTGGTGAAATCCTACGAGTCGGAAAAGGACGTGCAGATAGACGTCGGCGACACGGTCGCAATGGGTCCCTACACGTTCCAGTTCAAGGGCGTCGAAGACGGTGCCCGCGAGAACTACATCTACGGGCGAGGCACGTTCGAGGTCACCCGCAACGGCCGCCCGGCCGGGACGATGCATCCGGAAAAGCGCCAGTTCGTGGGGCAATCGGAGCCCTCCACGGTGGCCGCCATCGATCGCGGGCTGACGCGCGATCTGTATGTTTCGCTGGGCGAGGCGGTCGGCGGGACCGGCTCGACCGCCTGGATCGTGCGGGTGTACTACAAGCCGTTCGTCGACTGGGTGTGGGGGGGGTGTCTCGTGATGGCCCTCGGGGGCACGCTGGCACTGAGCGACCGCCGCTACCGTCTGGCTCGAAGCGGCCGGCCGGCCATCGAGCCTGCGCTGTCGGCCACAGCGCCGGCTTAAGGAGATCGTATCGTGCGTTACCTTCGTTATCTGATTCCTCTGGCGGCGTTCCTGGTGCTGACCGGGTTCCTGTTCAAGGGCCTATGGATAGATCCACACACGGTGCCGTCGCCTTTGATCGACAAACCGGCGCCGGCGTTTCGACTGACCCAGGTGGCAGACGCGGGCAAGACCCTGAGCCGGGACGAGTTGCTGGGCAAAGTCTGGCTGCTCAACGTGTGGGCATCGTGGTGCGTCTCGTGCCGCGAAGAGCACGCGGTGCTGGTCGACTTCGCCAGGACCGGCGTGGTTCCGATCTACGGTCTGGATTACGAGGACACGCGCGATGCGGCCATGAAATGGCTGGGCACGCTGGGCAATCCGTACCAGGCATCGCTGTTCGATCCGGATGGCCGGGTCGGGATCGACTACGGAGTCTATGGCGTTCCAGAGACCTATGTGATCGACAAGACCGGAACGATCCGTTACAAGCAGATCGGCCCCATCACGCCGGAAGTCCTGCACGACAAGATCGTGCCGCTGGTCAGGAAGCTCAATGCCTAGTCGGATCCTGCCGCTCGCGCTGGTCCTGTTGACCCTTGCGCTTTGCGCCGCCGGGCGCGAGGCGGTGCCGGTCGGGCAGGATCCGGCCATCGAACGACGCATGATGACCTTGGCACAGGAACTGCGGTGCCTGGTTTGCCAGAACCAGACGTTGGCCGATTCGCAGGCCCCCCTGGCGGCCGATCTGCGCCAGGAGATCCGGGAGCTGATGCAGAAAGGTCAGTCGGACGAGCAGGTCAAGCAGTACCTGGTGGCTCGTTACGGTGACTTCGTGTTGTACCGGCCGCCGCTGAAGTCGCAGACCTGGTTGCTCTGGTTCGGCCCGGGTGTGCTGCTCGTGGGCGGGTTGACGGCGCTGTACCTGGCGATTCTGCGGCGCCGCCGCCTGCTCGCCGACGAGCCGCTGAACCCCGACCAGGAAGAGCGCGCGCTCGCCTTGCTGTCCGAAGACGAAGGCCAGCCGTCATGACGATCTTCGTGCTGGGCGCCGCCGTGTTGCTGGCGGTGGGTGTGTCGTTTCTGCTGTGGCCGCTGCTGCGCGGGCGGGTCGCAGTCGGTGGGCGCGATCGCGCCGTCGTCTCTGTGTACCGCGACCAGTTGCGCGAGCTCAGCGCGGACCGCGCTTCCGGAGCGATCAACGAGGAGCAGTTCGAGATCGGGCGGCGCGAGCTCGAGCGGCGCCTGCTCGACGAGATCGGCCAGCCGGCTCCGGCCGCCCACGTATCGCGCCGGATCGGTCTGACCGCGGCCGCGCTTGGCGGGTTCGTGGTCGTAGTGCCGATCGCGATGTATCTGGCGCTGGGCCGGCCGGAGGCGATCGGCTCGTTCGCGCAGTCGCAAGCGACCGAGGCGGAGGGTAAGGGGGGCGACGACAAAGCGGGCGGCGACAAAGCGGCCCCGCATCCGATCACCCCGGCGCAGGTGCAGGCGATGATCGACAAGCTGGCCAAGGCTCTGGAACAGAATCCGGGCGACGCCGAAGGCTGGGCCATGCTGGCGCGTTCGTACGCCTTCGTCCGCAACTTTCCGGAAGCGGTCAAAGCGTTCGAAAAAGCCACCTCGCTGCTGCCCAACGACTCGCACCTGCTGGCCGACTACGCCGACGCGCTTGCGATGACGCAGGAAAGGCGCCTGGCGGGCGCCCCGATGAAGCTGATCCAGCGCGCCCTTGCAATCGATCCGAAGGACGTCAAGGCTTTGGCGTTGGCCGGCAGCGACGCCTTCGACCGCAAGGACTATGCGAGTGCAGTGAGCTACTGGGACCGGGCGGTCAAAGCCGGGCCCCCCGATCCGCAGTTCGCCAAGCAGCTGGAGGCGGGGCTGGCAGAGGCCCGCCAGCTGGCCGGAATGCCCGCTGCGCCGCCCGAGGCGGCCGCCCCGAAAGCGCCGTCACAGGCGGCGCGTGAGCCGCAAGGCGCCCCGATGACCGCTGCGGCCGCACCGTCCGGCGCAACGGTCAAGGGGCGCGTCGAGCTGTCCGCTTCGCTCGTGGGCAAGGCCTCGCCCGACGACACGCTGTTCGTGTTCGCGCGGGCCGCCCAGGGCCCGCGGATGCCGCTGGCGCTGATGAAGCGAACCGTGAAGGACCTGCCGCTCGAGTTCGCACTGGACGACTCGATGGCGATGATGCCCAATCTGAAACTGTCGAATTTCTCGTCCGTGGTGATCGGGGCCCGGGTCTCCAAGGCCGGCGACGCGATGCCCGCGAGCGGCGACCTGCAGGGCTTCAGCCAACCGGTGAAGGTGGGAAGCGCCGGGGTCGATGTGCGGATCGACCAGGTCGTACCGTAGGGCTTTTGGCCCTGTTTCAGGTGGCCGGCAGCACCGCGCCGGCCACGGGCGCGGCCCGTTCTTCGATCAGGGCATGGCGCATGCAGCGGTAAATGGCCAGCGGCTCCAAGCGCAGGCCGCCGCGTCCCTTCAAGCGAATCCGGATCTCGTCGGTGCCGGCCCGGACCGACACGTCCTTCGGATGCAGCGACGTTTCACCGTTTGCGCCGCACACCCCGCGGCTGCATTCGGTCAGGGCCTGCAGCACGCGCTGATGGCGGCCCGCCACACCGCTGACCTCGATGTGGACCTCGTCGCCCTGCTCTCGCACTTGCAACCGCATGGTCTGCTCCGGGTCCTGCCGCCAATCGCGTGCTGCCACCGATCTGAACGCTTCAATCAGATGTTCGGATGACCGCAGCGCAAGATTGAGGGGAAATCATGCTGCTCAACGGATTATTCGTAAAAAGGGCTCAATTCCCGACATCCATCCGATCGACGGGGCGGGCATGGCGCCCGGCGGCGACGAGCCTCGTTGTTTGCGTGCTGAACGCGGCCGCCGGCGCCCAGACGCTGCCGTCGCTGGCGATCGATCCGGAAGGCGTCACCGTCTCCGGCGTCTCGTCAGGCGGCTTCATGGCGGTTCAGTTTGCGGTGGCCCATTCCGCCATGGTGCGAGGGGTCGGGGTGATTGCGGCCGGGCCCTACGCCTGCGCCCAGATCCATCCGCTGTGGGTCTCGGACGTCTGCCTGCACGGTCGCCCGGATCCGCGCGAATCGGTCGCCGCGGCGGCTGCCGCGGCTTCGCTCGGGTCGATCGATACGCCCTCGCAGCTCGACCGGATACGGGCCTGGGTGCTGGCCGACGGAACCGACCCGGTCGTCGGCCCAGACGTGGTGGAGGCGGCGCGAGACTTTCTGGGCGCTTACGCCGGCGACAAGGTCAAGTTCATGGTCTTGAGCGGCGCCGGGCACTCAATGCCCACGGTCGACCACGGGGGCCGTTGCAGCCAGACCGGCGGGACTTATCTGAACGCGTGTGGCTTCGATGCCGCCTCTCAGATGCTGGACTACCTGTACCCGCAGGCTGCGGAGGAACCGGACGCCGGCGGGGAGCTGCGTTCGTTCGAGCAGGCCGAATTCATACCGGGGTGGCGCCGTTTGCTGGGCAACGACTCGCTGGCCAAGCTCGGCTACCTGTACGTTCCGCGGCCTTGCCGTCGTGGGGGCTGCCGGCTGCATGTTGCGCTGCACGGCTGCCGACAAGGGGCAACCGGTTCGAACCAGGAGTTCGTCCGGTACGCGGGCTACAACCCCTGGGCCACGCGACATCCAGCGGTGATCCTGTACCCGCAAATCGCCACGACCCGTTTCACGTGGTACACCCCCTGGCTGGAGTTGAATCCCGACGGCTGCTGGGACTGGTGGGGCTATTCGGGCGCCGATTATGCGGTGCGCAGCGGCGTGCAGATTGCCGCCATCGCAGCGATGATCGAGCGTCTGCAACAACCGGTCGGCGAATGGGGCGGTGAATGAAGCCGACATGAAATACATCCTGGCGCTCGATCAGGGCACGACCAGTTCGCGCGCGATCCTGTTCGATCGGGCCGGCCGCCCCGTATCGGTGGCCCAGCAGGAGTTGCGCCAGTATTACCCGCAGCCGGGCTGGGTCGAGCACGACCCGGTCGAGATCTGGTCCAGTCAGCTTCAGTGCGCGCGCCAGGCGTTGCAGACGGCCCAAGCTCGCCCCCAGGATGTCGCGGCCATCGGGATCACCAATCAGCGTGAAACGACGATCATCTGGGAACGCGCCGGGGGCCGGCCGATCGCCCCCGCGATCGTGTGGCAGGACCGGCGAACCTCCGGCCTGTGCGCGCGGCTGCGCGAGCAGGGCCACGAGGCCGACATCACTGCGCGGACCGGACTGGTGCTGGACCCGTATTTCTCGGCGACCAAGATCGGGTGGCTGCTCGACAATGTGGCCGGCGCGCGGGCGCGGGCCGAACGCGGAGAGTTGGCGTTCGGGACCGTCGACAGCTGGCTCGCGTGGAATCTGACCGGCGAGCACGTCACCGATGTGAGCAATGCCTCCCGCACGTCCCTGTTCAACCTGGCCGCGCTGGACTGGGACGAGCGGCTGCTGTCGCTGTTCGGCGTGCCGCGCCGCTTGCTGCCGCGCGTGACCCCCTCCAGCGCAATCATGGGCCGCACGCGGGCCGACAGCCTGGGTGCACCGGTGGCGCTGGCCGGCAGCGCCGGCGATCAGCAGGCAGCGACCTTCGGCCAGGCCTGCTTTGCCCCCGGCATGGCCAAGAACACGTACGGCACCGGCTGCTTCCTGCTCGCCAATACCGGGTCCCAGCCGCACGCCTCGGCCAACCGGCTGCTGTCGACGGTGGGCTGGCAGGTCGGCACGGCCCCGGCCACCTATCTGCTCGAGGGCAGCGTCTTCGTCGGCGGGGCGGTGGTCCAGTGGTTGCGCGACGGCCTGGGGCTGATCCGGCACGCCGGTGAAGTGGAGGCGCTGGCTCGACAGGTGCCGGACACCGGCGGCGTGTTCCTGGTCCCGGCCTTCGCCGGGTTGGGAGCGCCCTATTGGGACTCCGACGCACGTGGCGCGATCGTGGGGCTGACGCGCGGCAGCACCAAAGCGCACGTGGCGCGCGCCGCGCTCGAGTCGATCGCGCTGCAATCGGCCGAGCTGGTGGCGGCGATGCAGGACGATTGCGGCGGCGGCGTGACCGAGCTGCGGGTCGACGGAGGGGCGGCGTGCAACGATCTGCTGATGCAGTTTCAGGCCGATATGCTGGGCATTGCAGTGGTACGCCCGGCGGTCACAGAGACCACCGCCCTGGGCGCGGCCTACCTGGCCGGCCTCGCGGTGGGCTTCTGGAGCTCCATGGACGAAATCGGGTCCCTGTGGGCGGTAGACCGCCGCTTCGAGCCGGCGCTGGCGGCCGATCAGCGCCAGGCCCGCCTGGCGCAATGGCGGCGGGCGGTCGAACGATCGCGTCACTGGGCCGACTAGACTGGAGCTGGTATGCAAAACCTCTCGATGCTGGATCGACTGCTCGCCGCGGCGCAGCGCGGGCTGCAGACCGTCGCTGGACAGTCGATAGCGAGCCGCCCCTACCCGCCGCTGGCAGCCGCCTCCAAGCTGGAAGCCACGGCGGCCGAAGCGCCCACGGTCGCGTTATCGGAGCCCGAGCGTCGCCGCGCGGCTGCGCTGATCCGGGTCGATCATGTCGGAGAGGTGTGTGCGCAGGCGCTCTACGAGGCGCAGGCGCTGGGCGCCCGCGAGCCACGCGTGCGAGCCGCGCTCGAGCGGGCCTCCCGCGAGGAGGTCGATCATCTGGCGTGGACCCGCAAGCGGCTGGAAGATCTGGGCGATCGCACCAGCCTGCTGAACCCGTTCTGGTACGCAGGCGCCTTCACGATCGGCTTTCTGGCCTCGCGGCTGGGCGATCGTGTCAGCCTGGGCTTCGTGGTCGAGACCGAGCGGCAGGTGGAGCAGCACCTGCTCGGACACCTGGAGCGGCTGCCGGCGCACGATCACGCCTCGCGTGCCATCGTGGCCCAGATGAGAGAAGACGAGCAGCTGCACGGCCTGGCCGCCCGCGAGCTGGGCGGCACCGACCTGCCGGCGCCCGCGCGCCTCGCAATGCGAATGGCCGCGCGGGTAATGACGGCCACTGCCTATTACGTCTGACGATCTCTTTGCGCAGTGGGTCCGGACCGGGCAGCAAGGTGAGTGAGCCAGCTCGGATGGTCGCTCACCCCTCTCCCCTTGGGGAGAGGGGCCCGGGGGTGAGGGGCCCTTAGGGTCCCTTCCACCAAACTTCCCCCACCTAACTTAACTAAGCCTCGACGATCTCGACGCTGTAGTCGAGCTGCGCGGTTTTCTCGAGCATCACCGTGGCCGAGCAGTACTTCTCGTGCGACAGGCGCACGGCCCGCTCGACCACGTCCCGTTTCAGTCCGCGCCCACGCACGATGAAGCGCAGTTCGATCCGGGTGAACACCTTCGGGTCGTCCGGTGCGCGGTCGGCCTTCAATTGCACTTCGCAGGCGCGCACGTCGTGGCGGCCGCGCTGCAGGATCAACACCACGTCGTACGCGGTGCACCCGCCGGTGCCTGCCAGCAGCAGCTCCATCGGGCGCGGCGCCAGGTTGCGTCCGCCCCCATCCGGCGCTCCGTCCATGCACACCAAGTGGCCGCTGCCGGTCTCGGCCACGAATGCCATGCCGGAGGGGCCTTCCCAGCGCACCGTGCTTTGCATGATTCGTTCTCCCGTCCGCCTTGCCGGCCCTGGCCGGAACGAGGTAGAATTTAAAGCTTTTCCGGACCAAAAAATGACGTCGAAGACATTTTCGGCCAAGCCGCACGAAGTGCAGCACGACTGGTTTCTGGTCGACGCCAGCGACAAGGTGCTGGGTCGGCTGGCCGCCCAGATCGCGTTGCGCCTGCGCGGCAAGCACAAGCCGGAATTCACTCCGCACGTGGACACCGGCGATTACATCGTGGTCGTCAATGCGGCCGGCTTGCGGGTGAGCGGCGCCAAGCCCACCGACAAGGTGTATTACCGGCATTCGAGCTACCCCGGCGGCGTTTACCAGACCACGTTCGTGAAGATGCAGCAGCGCTTCCCGGGACGGGTGCTGCAAAAAGCGGTCAAGGGGATGCTGCCGAAGGGGCCGCTGGGATACGCGATGATCAAGAAGCTGAAGATCTACCCGGGTGGGGAGCATCCGCACTCGGCGCAGCAGCCCAAGACGCTCGTCATCTGAGCCCGGCCGGATCGGGTTGGATCGGACGAAGTACTCACTCGGCAGTTTGATCGTTGGATCGATGGCAGGGGATCGGGGATGATCGGCAAGCACAACTACGGAACGGGGCGCCGCAAGAGCTCGGTGGCGCGCGTCTTTTTGAAGCGCGGCAAGGGCGACATCATGGTCAACGGGCGCGCCATCGACGAGTTTTTCCATCGTGAGACCGGCCGCATGATCGCGCGCCAGCCGCTGGTGCTGACGAATCATCTGACGAGCTTCGATATCCAGATCAACGTGGATGGCGGCGGAGAATCGGGCCAGGCCGGCGCGGTGCGCCACGGCATCACGCGCGCTCTGATCGACTACGACGAGACCCTCAAACCGGTCTTGTCGAAAGCCGGGCTGGTCACGCGGGACGCCCGTGAGGTCGAGCGAAAGAAGGTCGGTCTGCGCAAGGCACGCCGCCGCAAGCAATTCTCCAAGCGCTAGGCGGGTAAAAGCTGCGCTCACCTCCATCCCCTTGCATTGAACATACAAGGAGACGGGGGTGAGGGCGCGCGCAGCGCCTCGTGCGGCCGGACGAACGCATTTCCGCGTGACGTTTGGCCGGTGCCCCAGCCTGACCCGCATATACTTGCAAATTAAGGGTTTTTCCCCCAGGTGCCGGTCGGCAGCGCCCCGCGCGGCCCGTCCGCTGCAAGCCTCCGTCGGCGCGGAATTGGCCGGATAAAGGTCCGGATTGAAGCTATTCAAGGAGCCGCCGGCCACGGTCTAATTTCCGGTGCAACGGAAGGGCGGGCGCAGTGGGCGCATCCAAAGCGGGCGGTTCCATTCGGGCGGGCATCGTAGGCGGCACCGGCTATGCCGGCGTCGAGCTGCTGCGCCTGCTCGCCCAGCATCCGGCCGTCGAGCTCGCCGCGATCACCTCGCGCGCCGAAGCCGGCACCGCGGTGGACCGCTTGTTTCCGTCGTTGCGGGGGCGTGTCGCGCTGGCGTTCGTGGAGCCGTCGGCCGCTCACCTGGAACGCTGCGACGTGGTGTTCTTCGCCACCCCGCACGGCGTGGCGATGTCGCAGGCGCGCGAGCTGCTGGCGTCGGGAGTGCGCGTCATCGATCTGGCGGCCGATTTCCGCCTGCGGGACCCCGCCGAATTCGAACGCTGGTATCGAATCGCGCACGCGTGTCCGGATCTGCTGAGCGAAGCGGTCTATGGCCTGCCCGAAGCAGCACGCGAAGCGATCCGGCGGGCCCGCATCATCGCCATTCCCGGTTGTTATCCGACCAGCGTGCTGCTGGGCTTGCTGCCGCTGGCGCGCCTCGAGCGCGAGCGCGCCGGCGCGGTCGAGTGGCAGGGCATCATCGCCGATTGCAAGTCGGGTGTCAGCGGGGCCGGGCGCAAGGTCGAGCTCGACCTGCTGGCGGCGGAGGTGTCGGAGAATTTCCGCGCCTACGGCGTCGCCGGGCACCGGCACCATCCGGAAATGGAGCAGGAGCTGAGCGCGGCCGCGGGCGTTGCGGTTCGGCTCACCTTCGTGCCGCATCTGGTCCCGATGATCCGCGGGATCCATTCGACCCTGTACGTGCGCCTCGGATCGGCGGCTGACCAGGACCTGCAGCGGCTGTACGAGAGCTTCTACCGGGACGAGCCGTTCATCGACGTGCTGCCGTCCGGCAGCTGCCCCGATACGCGCTCCGTGCGCGGCTCCAACGTGGCGCGCATCGCGGTGCACCGGCCATCCTCCAATCTGGCCATCGTGCTGGTGGTCGAAGACAACCTGGTCAAGGGGGCCGCCGGCCAGGCGGTGCAGGCAATGAACATCGCGTTTGGCCGGCCCGAGACCGAGGGCCTGGACCAGATCGCGTTGATGCCCTGACCGCACCGATGCGCCGCAAGCTGTGGCTGCGAAACATGTCGGTGAGCGCGCCTCGCGTGACGGTGCGCTCGTCGCTGCCATGGCCGATGCGGGCGCTGCTCGGATTTCTGGCCGCGGCGCTGGCAGCAGCGGCCGGGATCGCGATCTACGAGTACGGCCGCGACATTGCCGGCCCCGATCGACGCCAGCTCGCGACCGAGATCGAGCAGCTGACGACGCAGCTGCACGAGACCGCCGCCGAGCGCGACCGCAGCGACGCGCTGGCCAACGCGTACGAAGGCGAATTGAAGGTCGAGCGGGCGGCGCAGGAGCAGCTGATGCAGCAGGTGCGCACGCTGGAGGAGGAGACCACGCGGCTGAAGGAAGACCTGGCCTTCTACGACAGCCTGCTGCCCGCCGGCAAAAGCGACAAGGGAATCGTGATACGCAGCTTCCGGCTGCAGCCCGATGACGAGTCCTCCCGCATGAGATTCCGGCTGCTGATCCAGCAAAGCGGCAAGGCTGACCACGACTTCGTCGGCTCCGTACAGATGGAGGTCCGCTTCACCCAGAATGGAGGCACCTTCATTTACGAGCTGCCGGAGGCGGAGGCCACGACGGAGCGCACCAAGGCATTCGAACTGTCGTTTCGCCACTACCAGCGGCTGGAGGGCGCATTCACGCTGCCCAGCGGTGCGGTGGCGCACTCGGTGCTGGTACGCGTCGTGGCGGCCGGCGAGACGCAAACCCAGCAGAGTTTCACGCTTTGAGCACCCACCGATCGATATACCCTGTTGTCGCAAGTGACGGAGGCAAACATGTTTGGTAAGAAGGCAATCCCACAGGAAATCGGCAGCCTGATCGGCGCCGGTACGACCGTGACCGGCGACCTGCACTTTTCCGGTGGCCTGCGCGTCGACGGGGTGGTGCGAGGGGCGGTTCGCTGCACTGAAGGCGAAAAGGCCGGCATGCTGATCATCAGCGAGCACGGCACGATCGAAGGCGAAGTGCGCGCCGGCCACATCGTGGTGGCCGGCCGGATCCAGGGTCCGGTCCACGCGGCCGAGCTGATCGAGCTGCAACCGAAGGCGCGCGTGCAGGGCGACGTGAACTATCGCGCGCTGGAAATGCACCATGGCGCCGTTGTCGAAGGGATGATGGTGCACGTCCCGACCGAAACCCGCACGGGCCTGAAGCTGGCTTCGAGCGCGCCGCGGCCGGAGCCGGTCGTGATGGCGAAGTGACGGCGCCGCGAGGCGCTATTGCCCCTGACTGGACTGCGGTGAGATCAACCGCTGGAACATCGCCATCACGGCCGGTAGCGGCCGAGGCACCGCGGGCTCCTGGAATTGCTCCCAGCCGCCGCCGAGTCCGCGATACAGGTTGACGAATTCCTCCGCGACCGAAGTCTGGGCCAGCGCGAACTGATCCTCCAGATCGTATTCCTGGCGCTGGGCATCGATCACGTTCAGAAAATCGGTCAGTCCCCGGTCGTAGCGCTGGGTCGCCAGGTCCGTTGCGCGTTGGCTCGCGATGACGGCTTCGCCCAGGGCGCTCAGGCGCTCCTGCTGCGCAACGTAGGATTGCAGCGCGGCGTCCACGTCCTGCACGGCAGCCTGGACCGTTTGCTTGTAGTGGACGAGCTGTTCCCGGGTCTGCAAGTCGGCGATCTTGACCTGCGCGTCCAGCACGCCAAAGTCGAGCAACGGAAAAAGCGCCCCGTACCCCGCCGACCAGATGTGCTGGCTGCTGACCGGTGAGAACCCCGGTCCGACGCCCTGCGCGCCCACGCCGGCGGTAAGCTCGATCTGGGGAAATAGCAGTCCAGTGGCCACGCCGATACGCGCAGTGGCACCGGCCAGTTGCCACTCCGCCTCGCGGATGTCGGGACGGCGCCGAATCAGGTCCAGCGGAATGCCCGGCGCAATCCTGTCCGGCATGGGCGGAATCAACCCCGGTGCCGACAGCTCGGATGCCAGATCTTCAGGAAACAATCCCAGCAGCACCGCGATCGCCTGCTGGGTGGCCAGAATCTGGGCCCGCAGCGGGTCGATCTGAGCCCGCACCGTCGACAGCTGCCGGCGTGCCAGCGTCACGTCGAGCTCGTTGATGATGCCGCGCTCGAAGCGGGCCTGCACCACGTTCAGCAGATCCTGGGCTGCGCGCACGCTTTGCAGCTGCACCGCCAGCTGCATCTGCAGGCCGCGCAAGTCGACATAGGCCCGCGCGACATCGGATATCACCGTGACCTGCACCAGGTCGCGCGCAGCCGCCGCTGCCTGGGCATCGTAGTGGGCCGCCTCGATTTGGCGGCGCAACCGGCCAAAGACATCGAGCTCCCAGGCGGCATCGAACCCCGAAACCCTGTCGATCTGCCCGCCCGTGGGGCGGCGATCGGCGGTTGCCAGTCCGGTCGGGATCCGGCCGCCGCGTGCCAGATCGCTGCCGGTTCCCTTGCCGCCGCCGGCCGCGGCCGCCACGCGGGGCAGCGCATATCCGGCCGCCGCCATCTCGAAGGTCCGTGCCTGCTGCAGGCGTGCCAGCGCGATCTCCAGGCTGGGATTGCCCTCCAAGGCGCGGTCCACCAGTGAATCGAGCTCCGGATCGTGCAGCGCCCGCCACCAGGAGGCGATCTCGACCGATGACGATCCGGCACTGTCGGCTGGAGCGGCCGGCTGCCGGGTATCGGTGAACCGGTCGGGCAGGTTGACCTGCGGCGGGCGGTAGTTAGGTCCCACCGCGCAGGCGCCGAGCAGGCCGGCCAGCGCGGCCGCCTGAAGGCGGCCCGTCCAGCGGCTCGCCAGGGCCCTGTCAGTGCGGCGCGGCACCGTCGCTCTTGGCCGACGCCAGACCCCCGCCCGGCGGCCCGCTGTCGGTCGATTCGTTCACGCTGACCTGCTCGCCGTCGGCGATCAGGCTGCTGATGTTCAGAGCGACCTTGTCGCCCGGCTTTACGCCGGAGGCGAGCTCCACCACGTTGCCTTCGTCGCGGGCGATCGTCACGTTGACGAAGCGCACCCGGCTGTCCGCATCGATCAGCGCGACCTGCGGACCCTTGGGGCGGAACAGCAGCGCCGCTGCCGGAACCTGCGGCCGGCCGGTCTGATCGACGCTGAACCCGACATCGACGTACATGCCCGGTATCAGCAGCCGCTCGCGATTGGGCAGGTCGACTTCGACTTTCAGTGTGCGCGCCTGCGGGTTGATGGCCTCGGAGGTGCGCGTCACGGCGCCCTCGAACACCCGTCCCGGCAGGGCGCTGGTGCGAACGTGCACGGGTATGCCGGCGCGCAACAGTTCGGCCGATGCGCTTTGCGGCACGTCCACGAAAACCCGCATCGGACGGTCCTGGCTGATGCGGTACAGCGGCGAGGTGGCCGCAGTGCTGCCGGCCGTCACCAGGTTGCCGATGTCGATGCGACGCTCCACCACGATGCCGTCATAGGGGGCCGTCACGTGCTTGAACTGGGTCATGGTGGAAATGTTGTCCACCTCGGCCTGGTTCAGCGCCACCTGGGCGCGCGCGGCGTTCAGGCGGGCGATCGCGCTGTCGTAGTCGGCCCGCTTGGCTTCGCGCTCCTGCTCCGAGACGACCCCTTTGGGAGAATCGCGCCAGCGCTCGTACGTCGTGGTGGCAAATTCGGACTCGGCTTCGCGCACCCTGACCTGTGCCTGCGCCGCGTGCAGCTGGGCTTGCGCAGCAGCGAGCTGGGCGTCCAGTTCCGGGGTGTCGATCAGCGCCATCACCTGTCCCTTGTGGACATGGTCGCCGATGTCGACCGTCCAGGCGGCCACGTAACCGTTGACGCGCGAGTAGATCGTGCTTTCCAGCCAGGCCGCGGTCTCGCCGGGCAGGCTCAGCGGCCGGTCGCGTTCGGCCGCGTGCACGGTGGTCACGACGACGGCCGACCGGCGCGAGGCCTCGCTCTTCGACAGGGCTGCCAGCTCGCTGCGCTCGTGCGCTTTGAGCAGGCTCACCACCGCGAATCCGACCCCCAGGGCGAGCACCACGGCCAGAGCAAGGCGCTTGATCTTGCGGCCGCTGCCGGGGGAGAACGCCACCGATACGCGCCCTTCCTGGTCCGGATGTGCTGGAGGGTCATGTTCCACGTCGCTCGCCTATCGGATATCAATCGGAGCCGTCTGTGGGCCGGCTGCAGGATGGTGCCGCCGCAGAAGCCGGTACATGGTGGGTACTAACACCAGCGTCGCAAAGGTGGCGAACAGCAGACCGCCGATCACTGCCCGCGCCAGTGGCGCGTTCTGTTCGCCGCCCTCGCCGACGCCGAAGGCCATCGGCATCATCCCCAGGATCATCGCGCCGGCGGTCATCAGCACCGGCCGCAGCCGCGTATAGCCGGCCGTCACCGCCGCAACGAGCGAATCGTCGCCCTGCTGCATCCGTTGATTGGCGAACGTCACCACCAGGATGCTGTTGGCGGTGGTCAGGCCGATGCACATCAGGGTGCCCATCAGAGCCGGAACGCTCAGATGGGTCTGGGTCAGGAACAGCATCCACATTACTCCTCCGAGCGCGAACGGGACGGCCGTCAGCACGATCGCCGGGACGATCCAGCTCTGGAAGTTGATCACGAGGAACAGGTACACCAGGATGACTGCCAGCGCGATCCCGGTGAAAAGCCCGGAATAGCTCTCGACCATGGTCTCGACCTGCCCGCTGAGGACGACCTTGATCGCTTTCTCCGGCGCCGGGCGGTCGGCTTCCAGAACTCTGCCGATATCGTCCGCCGCCGATTGCAGGTCGCGCCCCTGCACGTCGGCGTGCACGTCGAACACGGGGCGGATGTTGAACTGGGAGGTGATCATCGGCAGGCGGGCGCGGCCGAAATCGGCCACGTTCATCAGCAACTGGCGTTGCCCACCGCCGCCCTGTTCCGCGGTCACCGGAATGGTCCAGATGTCCTGCGTCGAACCAATCCGGTAGGTCGGCACCTGCACCGCCAGCGGGTAGCTCACCCCGGTGCGCTGATCGACCCAGAAGTTCGGATACAGCTGGGCGCTCGAATTGGTCGCCACCAGCACGCTGTTGGCCGTGGCCTGCTGATTCGCTCCGACCTCGGTCGCCAGGGCGCGGTCCACGTCGATCGTCAGCGCCGGGGCATCCGGAACCTGGAACACGTGCGAGTCCACGATTCCGGGGATCGCCTTAAGGTCGTGCGCGATCCGGCTGGCCAGCGCAAAGCTTGCGTTGCTGTCGAGGCCGGAGACCCGGATGTCGATTGGAGCCGGCTGGCCGAAGTTCAACACCTGGTCGACGATGTCGGCCGGTTGGAAGAAGAACTGCAGGTCCGCAAAGCGCCGCGGCAGCTCCCGGCGCAGCTGCGCGACGAATCCGGCTGTGGGCCGATGCTTCTTGCGCAGCGAGATCAGGATTTCCCCATCCATCGGTCCCACCGTCGCGGTGTCGCTCAACGCCATGTTGATGCCGCTGTAGGGCATCCCTATGTTGTCCAGTACGGTGGCGACCTGATCGGCGCCGACGATGGCGCGGATCGCGCCCTCGACCCGGGAGAAGTACTCCTGCGTCCTTTCCAGGCGCGTGCCGGGGGGCGCGCGCACGTGCAGCCGCATCTGGCCTGCGTCGACTTGCGGAAAGAAGTCGCGCCCCAGGATCGGGAACAGCAGCAGCGAGGCGACCATCAGTGCCGCGAAGAATCCGATGGTCAGCTTCGGCTGCGTCATCACCCATGACAGCGCATTGCGGTAGGCCTCGCGGAAGGCGTGAAAGCCCGCTTCGAAGCCGGTATGGAGTGCAATCAATGCGGCGATCAGGCGCCGCGGCCGCTTCGCCTGCGCAGCCTCGTGAGCGTGCGCGAATGCGCCATGCGGCTGGCCGCGCATCAGGTGCTCGAACAGCAGCGGCACCATCGTGAACGACAGCGCCAGGCTGGCGATCAGCGAGATGCACACGGACACCGACAGCGGCGAGAACAGGTACTTGGCGGTGCCCTGCAGGAGGAACACCGGCACGAACACGATGCAGATGCAAAACGTCGACAGCACGGTGGGCAAGCCCACCTCGGAGGTGCCGCGCAGGATCGCGGTCCTGAGCGGCTCGCCCAGGCCGACGTGCCGCTCGACGTTCTCGATCACCACGGTGCCATTGTCGACCAGGATGCCCACGGCCAGGGCGAAGCCGCCGAGCGTCATCGTGTTCAGCGTATTGCCGCCGGCATACATCACCAGTACCGCGGTGACGATCGACAGCGGGATCGCCGCCAGGATGATCAGCGTCAGGCGCCAGTTCCCCATGAACAGCAGGATCATCATCGCGGTCAGGCCCGCCGCCATCAGGCCGCCCATCATCACGCTGTTCAGGGCCGCCTTCACGAAGATCGACTGGTCGAACACCGGCGTGATCGTCACGCCGCCCGGGACCACGCGCTGCAAGTCGGGCAACGCTGCGCGGATGCCATCGATGACGGCCAGCGTCGACACCCCGCCCGTCTTGCGCACCGTCATCAGGGCGCCGGGCGAACCGTCCACCGACACCGAGTTGGTCTGCACCTGGAAGCCGTCGTGCACGCTGGCCACGTCGCGCATGAACACCGTGCGGCCCGCAACCTCCCGCACCGGCAGTGAATTGATCGCCCCGATCAGGTCGGGGCTGTTGTTCATCGACAGCAGGTAGTCCTTGTTGCCGATCTTCACGTCGCCGGACGGCAGGATCACGTTCTGCCGCTGCAGCGCAGCGCTCACATCCGAGGGTGACAGCCCGCGCGCCTGCAGCGCGCGCGTGTCCAGGTCGGCCATGATCACGCGCGGCTTGCCGCCATACGGGTAGGGGACTTCGGCCCCGTGCACCACCGCGAGCGCCGGACGGATGATGTTCTGCCCCAGGTCGTTCAGCTTGGTGTCGGGCAGCGAGTTGCTCGACAGGCTCAGCTGGATGATCGGCACGTCGGTGGCGCCGTAACGCAGCACCAGGGGCGGGGTGATGTTGGGCGGCATGTACTTCAGCACCACCAGCGCGCTGCTGGCCAGTTGCGAGACCGCGCGCGTGACGTCGGCGCCCTCATGCAGGTAGATTTTCTCGACCCCCACGCCGGTGTAGCTGTTGGCCTCGATCCGCGCGATGTCGTCCACCAAAGAGGCGAGCTGCCGCTCGTGCAGCGTCAGGATCCGGTTCTGCATGTCGATCGCGCTCATCCCGTTGTACGTCCACACGACGCTGACCACCGGGATGTCGATTTCCGGAAAGATGTCCACCGGCATCCGCAGCGCGGCGCCGACGCCGAGAAGGCAGACCAGGATCAGGACCGCAGGGACGGTGTAGGGACGCTTAAGAACGGCTTCGACGAGATTCACGCGGTTCCCTGGCGGGGAGTCTCCGAACCGGGGCGGTTGGTTGCGTTGCACAAAACCATGCACGGTAGCCGGCTTCGACCTGGCACTGGAGGGACAGTTCCGGGTCGCAATCCCAGCCTCGGTCTGCTCGAACCAGTTGCCAGTCTACGACAGTGCAAAGGCCTTCTTGCCGAGGGGCGGGCCGGCGGATCGTCGCCGCCTGTGAAAAAAAAGGCCCCTGGGACGGGGCCTTGCCTTTGTCGCCCCTCCCGCTGCGTGCGGGACAAGGGCCCTGCATTTACCCGTCTCCGGCTTGCGGGAGACGGGTGGGGGGGGTGAGGGTGCTTAGAAGTTGAACCGTCCGCCGATGGTCGGATCGATGGAGAAGGTGTTGGAGTTGTAGGCCGGATAAGGGCCCACGGCCGAGGCAGCGGTGCCGGCGGCGAGCCCGTCGGCCAGGTGGGAATACATCGCACCCACGTACACGTCAAAGTGCCGGTCGAACTTGTAGTCCGCCACCAACGAGTAGCCGGCCTGCCGGCCGCTGCACGCGGAATTTTCATGGAACGTTGCTGCCAGGTTTCCGCCGGGGCACGTGATGGCCGCGCCATGCCTGAACTGATTCTGGAAGATGTAATACCAGGCAGCGTACACATCGAGCTTCCCGAAAGGCGAATACTTCACGCCCGCGAAGTGGTACTCCAGAATCTTCGCCTTTTCCGGGTAAG
>Ga0307479_10001593_pt1 | contig 20754 bp, 10 predicted proteins | sample atmos_gasesECM4C_FD_203743 | JGI IMG/M metagenome (GOLD analysis project Ga0307479, IMG submission 203743) | Hardwood forest soil microbial communities from Morgan-Monroe State Forest, Indiana, United States - atmos_gasesECM4C_515 | ecosystem: Environmental > Terrestrial > Soil > Temperate...
GCGCGCGGGCGAACACGGCGCCCAGCGACTCGACCAGCCGGCGCAGCGGACGGTCGACTCCGGCCACCGCCGCCACCACTCCCGCGTCGAGGCCGGCGTGCAGCTCGACCGCCTCGATGGCCGCCCGCCGGTCGGCGTCGCGCTCGAGCAGCGCCGAGGGCAAGAATGACGGCGGCTCCAGCGCGCCCCAGCCGTGCGCGCTCTCCAGCTCCTCGACCTCGCCGGGGCGGAGGATGGAGCGGTGCCGCTGGGCCACGCGCAAGAACGCGTCGGTGGCCGCCGCCATCCACGGCTCGCGGAACGAGGGCGAGAGGCGGAAGGGAATGCGCTGCTCGGCCAAAGACGCGCCCAGCCGGAAGCGCAGCGTCTCCGCTGCGGGGCGGAAGAGATCCGAAAGCGGAGCGCCTTTGGCCTCGTCTCGCAGCCGCCGCAAGAGGGTGAGACGCTCCTCCGCGTACGTCGCCGTGACGGCCTCCCCCTCGTTCGAGGTTCACCGAAGAATTTAACACAGGCCGGCCGCCTCAGAGCGGCAGGCGCTCGGCGAACTCGTCGTCGGGATAGCAGTATCCCCACTCCTCGCCCGGCTCGAGCGAGCGGATGACGGGATGGTGCACCGCCCGGTAGTGCTTGGTGGCGTGCTTGTTCTTGGAGTCGTCGCAGCAGCCGACGTGGCCGCACTCCATGCAGAGTCTCAAGTGCACCCAGCTGTCGCCCGTCTTCAGGCACTCCTCGCAGCCTTTGCCTCGCGGCTCGATCGGCTTCACGTCACGCAGGTGGCGGCACATCTTCGGCTCCCCGGAAGGTCATTCGGCCAGAACGCGGTGCACCAGCTGCACGCAGATGGACCCCTCGCCCACCGCCGAGGCGACGCGCTTGACGCTGCCGGCACGAACGTCGCCCACAGCGAAGACGCCGGGGACGCTGGTCTCGAGCAGGTGGGGCGGCCGGTCCAGCGGCCACTGGGCGAGGTCCTCGCGGGTCAGGTCGGGGCCGGTCTTGATGAACCCCTTCTCGTCGCGCGCGACACAGCCTTCCAGCCAGCCGGTGTTGGGGCTGGCGCCGGTCATGAGGAAGAGGTGGCGGACGGCAAACGCCTGGACACCATGCTCCGCCCTTCGGGCTCCGCCCGTCGCCGGCAAAGCCGGCTCCTCCCCCGCCGCGCGCGTGTCCTTGATCTGCACCCGCTCGAGGTGGTCGCTTCCCTCCAGCGCGGTCACTTCGTGGAAGGCGCGCACGGTGATGTTGGAGCTGCTCTCGATGCGCTGGATGAGGTAGCGCGACATGGTCTGGGCGAGCCCGGGGCCGCGCACCATCACGTGCACGTGCCGGCAGGTCCGCGCCAGGAAGACCGCCGCCTGGCCGGCGGAGTTGCCGCCGCCGACGATGATGATCTCCTCGCCCTCGCAGAGCTGCGCTTCCATCTGCGTGGCGCCGTAGTAGACGCCCACGCCTTCGAACTGCCCCAGGTTGGGGAGCTTCAGCTTGCGGTACTGCACGCCGCTGGCGATCACCACGCTGCGCGACTTGACTACGGCGCCGCTCGCCAGCTCCAGCGTGTGCAGCTGGCCGTCGCACTGCAGCTTGGTCGCCGGGCGCGCGATGGCCACCTCGGCGCCGAACTTCTGCGCCTGCGCGTAGGCGCGGCCCGCCAGCGCCTGGCCGGAGATGCCGGTGGGAAAGCCGAGATAGTTTTCGATCTTGGAGCTGGACCCGGCCTGCCCGCCGGGGATGTTGCTCTCCAGCACCAGGACGTCCAGGCCCTCCGAGGCGCCGTACACCGCCGCGGCCAGCCCGGCCGGCCCCGCGCCGACCACCACCATGTCGCGCAGCGCGGCCGGGTCGACCGCGTCGTTGAGGCCCAGGCAGTCGGCCACCTCTTCGTTGCTGGGGTTCTTCAAGACGCGCTGGTAGCGGCAGATGACCACCGGCACGTCGGCCGGGCTGAGCGCGAATCGATCGAGCAGCGCCTGCACGCCCGGGTCCTTGTCCACGTCGACATAGACGTAGGGCTGGCCGTTGCCGATGAGGAACTCGCGGATGCGCAGCGTTGCCGCCGAGTGCGTGGAGCCGAGCAGCACCACCTCGCCCATGGAATGGGAGATGAGCGCCACGCGCCGCAGGATGAAGGCGCGCATGAAGATCTCGCTCAGCTCGGCGTCGGACTGGACCAGCTTGCGCAGGGCATCGTGGGGAATGACGAGCAGCTCGCCCGGCTCGACCACGCGGATGCGCGCGATGCTGCGCCGGCCGGTGAGCATGTTGGCCTCGCCGGTGTATTCGCCGACGCGGTGGATGGTGATGGGCAGCTCCTTGCCGTCGCCGATCTGGACCACTTCCAGCGCGCCCGAGAGGACGATGAAGAGCTCCGGCGAGGCGGCGCCTTGCTCGACCACCACCTCGCCCTTGGCGACGGCCCGACGCCGGCCCAGGTGCTCGAGTCGCGCCAGCTGCGCGGCCGAGAGCTGGGGGAACATCTGCTGCTTCCGCCCGGTGGATGGATCCGCGGCGGCTTCGTCTCGTGCTTCCGGCATGATCCACAGTCCTATCCGCCGGCCGCGCGCTCTTCAAGCCCGTCGGCGCTGCGCTTTCCAGAATGCGTCGACCAGCTGTCCGGAAGGTCGCCAGCTGGCTGATTGACGGACCGGCCGACTCCTGATTAGAGGGCGCGTCCCAAAAATCGGGAACCGTCTACTGAGGGGTCGTCCACAATGATCATGCGCCGCTCGTTCCTGTTTCTCGCCGCCGTCTCCACCGCCTGCTCCTCCGGCCTGTTCGGCTCGTCCAGCTCCGACGACGTGCAGCTCGCCGTGCCGCACGCCAAGCTCGGCCTCAAGAAGGTGTCGCCGGTGGCCGACGGAAATCTCAAGATCTCGCAGGCGCCCAGGTTCGAGCAGCCGATGACGGTGGTGCTCAAGATGGCCGGCGACCCGGTCGCCGTGGCGCGCAGCAAGAGCGCCAACAAGCAGATCGCCGCCGCCGACAAGGCCGCCATCGAGAGCACGCTCTCCGCGCAGCAGGACGCGCTGGTCTCGACCGTCGAGGCGCAGGGCGGCACGGTGTTGGCCAAGTTCCAGAACGCCATCAACGGCATCAAGGTGACCGCCACGCCCGACAAGCTCGCGGCGTTCGGCACGCTCCCCGGCGTCATCGAGGTGAAGCGGGTGGCGGTGCACAAGCGGCTCAACGCCATCAGCGTGCCCTTCATCGGCGCGCCCCAGGTGTGGAACGGGACCCCGGGCTTCCGCGGCGAGGGCATCAAGGTCGCCATCATCGACACCGGCATCGACTTCACCCACGCCAACTTCGGCGGCCCCGGCACGCCCGCGGCTTACAACACCGCCTTCGCCGCCGACACGCAGCCGGCCGACCCGACGATGTTCGGGCCCAACGCGCCCAAGGTGAAGGGCGGCATCGACCTGGTGGGCGACGACTACGACGGCGCCAATCCTGCCAGCGTCCCGGTGCCGGACCCCAACCCGCTCGACTGCGGCGCGCACGGCAGCCACGTGGCGGGAACGGTGGCGGGCTTCGGCGTGCTCGCCGACGGCACCACCTACAAGGGCAACTACGACGCCACCACGCCCTCGCAGCAGTGGGCCATCGGCCCGGGCGTCGCGCCCATGGCCGACCTCTACGCGGTCCGCGTGTTCGGCTGCCAGGGCTCGACCAACGTGGTCGTCGACGCGCTCGACTGGGCGGTGAAGAACGACATGCAGGTGGTGAACATGTCGCTCGGCTCGCCCTTCGGCGCCGAGGACGACGCCGACGCCGAGGCCTCCGAGAACGCGGCGGCGGCGGGCATCATCGTGGTGGCGGCGGCCGGCAACGAAGGCTCGGCCAACTACATCACCGGCTCGCCCGGCGCCGGCGACAAGACCATCAGCGTGGCGGCGATGGACTCCAACGATCCGCAGAGCTACCCGGGCATCAAGCTGGCCGCCGACAGCTCGAACCTGATCGCGCAGAACTCGAACAACGCCAAGTACAACAGCACCGCGCTCGCGGTCTACGTGCTGCCCGACGGCAACGGCGGCGTCTCGCTCGGCTGCAACGAGTCGGAGTACGTCGACGCGCAGATCTCCGGCAAGCTGGTGGTCACCCAGCGCGGCACCTGCCCGCGCATCGCCCGCGCGCAGTTCGGCTTCAAGCACGGCGCCGCCGCGGTGGCCTTGATCAACAACGGCCCCGGCTACTCGTACTTCGAGGGCAACATCCCCACCGCCGACGGCAGCGGCATCGTCACCATTCCCTTCCTCAGCGTGCTCAAGAGCGACGGCCCGGCGCTCGCCGCAGCGGCCAACGCCACGCTGGGCGACAAGCTCGACATTCCCAACCCGGCCTGGCACGCCTTCGCCGACTTCAGCTCGGGCGGACCGCGCACCGGCGACGGCAAGCTCAAGCCCGACATCAGCGGCCCCGGCGTCAACATCACCTCCACCGCGATGGGGACCGGCAACCAGGGCGTGGCCTTCTCCGGCACCTCGATGGCCACCCCGCACGTGGCCGGCGTGGCCGCGCTCGCGCTGCAGGCGCACCCGGACTGGGATCCATGGGAAGTGCGCACCGCCATCCTCAACACCGCCGACGCCTCGAAGATCATCGGCTACTCGGTGCGCCTGGGTGGCGCGGGCCTGGTGCAGCCGTACCCGGCCTCGCGCACCTCGGCCATCGCGGTGGACATCGCCAACGGCGCGGCCAACCTGAGCTTCGGCGTGGCCGAGTTCACCAAGGACTTCCAGAAGACCAAGACCATCCGCGTGCAGAACAACAGCGGCGATGCGCTGCGCTTCAAGGTCTCGGCCGTGGGTGCCTCGGGCTCGGCCAGCTCGATCGACATCTCTCCCAAGACGCTGTGGGTGGAGGCCGGCGGGAGCAACACCGTCGACGTCACCTTGACCGTCCCGGCCGCGACCTCGGGCGACTCGAGCGACTTCCGCGAAGTGTCGGGCCTCATCGTCCTCACGCCTTCGCAGGGCTGGAACGGCGACGCCGTGCTGGTGATGCCGTACTACCTGGTCCCGCGCGCCCGCGCCGAAGTCCGCACCGAGATTGCGCACTCCTTCGGTCCGTCGAGCCCGACCGCCACCGCCAAGGTCTTCAACGACTCGCACGCCGTGGCCGGCACCGCCGACTTCTACGCCTGGGGCCTGCAAGGGACCAACAAGAAGGCCGGCGACGTGGGCCTGCGCGCGGTGGGCGTGCAGGCGAATCCGCTGGGCGGCGATGAGCTGCTCTTCTTCGCCATCAACACCTTCAAGCCGTGGTCGAACAATGCGATGAACGAGTTCGACGTGCTCATCGACACCACCGGCGCAGCCACGCCCAAGGCCAACTTCGCCATCGTCTCCACCGACCTCGGCTTCCTCACCACCGGCACGCCGGTGGGCCAGATGGTGACGGCGCTGATCAACCTTACCACCGGCGCGGGAACCATCCAGTACCCGGTGGCCACTCCCACCGACGGCTCGACGCTCCTGGTCCCGGTCTTCGCCAGCGATCTCGGCGTGACGGCGCAGAACCCGCGCTTCGCCTACAGCGTGCAGAGCTTCAGCGGCACGGGCGCCACGGATGTGGCCTCGGGCTGGGCCAAGTTCAACGCCTTCAACAACGCCGTCTCCACCGCGTCGTTCGCCCAGCTCGATCCGGGCCAGCACGCCTCGGTGCCGCTGACCATCGACCCGGTCGAGTGGGCGCAGACCCCGGCGCTGGGCGTGATGATCGTCGGGCTGGAGAACTTCAACGACAGCCAGGCGCGGCTGATCACAGTCGGTCAGTAGACGAACCGCCCCCGCTATCGCGGTACGATGGCGGGATGAAGCTGGTCGGGCGCGACGAGGAGGCGGCGCAGCTTGCGTCGCTCATCGGCGCGCACCGCGTGGTTTTGGTGTGCGGGCCGGCCGGCATCGGCAAGACGGCGCTGGTGCGCGCGGTGGTCGAGAAGCTCGGCCGGAAGGTGGCGGTCTTCGACGGCGTCGCGCTGCCGGCCGATCTGCCGCCGGACGCGAAGGCGGTGGTGATCGCGCGCGAGCGGCGGGAGCTCGCGGGCGTGCCGGTCCTGGAGCTCGGTCCGCTGCCGCGCGAGGCGCTCCTGCAGCTCTGCGAGCAGCTGGAGGCCGAGCGCGGGCGGTCGCTGCGCCACGAATTCGCTGAGCGCTCCGCCGGGAATCCAATGGCGCTGCGCGCGCTCTTGGGCATGGCGCAGCGGCCGATTGCGCCTGACGACCCGCAGGCGCTGCTCGCCGCCGCGCGCGCTGCGACTCCCCGCGAGTCGCTGGAGCTGCTCCGCTCGCACGCGCTCTTGCGCCGGGCGCTCGACCCGCGGCAGCTGGAGCAGCTGCTTCGCGAGGCGGCCGGCGATCCGCAGTGCGCCGCCGAGGCGCTGCTCCTGCTCGCGCGCGAGCAGCTGCACTGGGGAGAGTTCGACGATGCGCGCGCCACCGCGGAGGCGGCGCTGCGGCTCGACGTCTCGGCGGCCGAGGCGCGCCGCGCCCACGTGCTGCGCGCGGAGGCGCTGGTGCGGGCCGGCGATCCGCAAGCGGCCGCGCAAGCGCTACAGGCGGCGCGCGCGCCGGGCGATCCGGCGGTGGCGCTGGGGTTGCTCGAGCTGTCGGTCCTGCGCGGGGAATTGGGGCCCGCCCGGCGCGGGCTGCTCCATCTGCAGACGACCCATCCGGCGCTCGAGGGACGGCGCGCGACCATCCTCGCGCTCTCCTATCTCTTCGAGGAGCGCTACCGCCTCGCGCTGGCCTGGACCCGGCGGGCGCGGCGGGCGTTCGCGCGGCGCAAGGGCGCGGCCGCCGATCCGCTGACGGCGGTGGTGGAGGTCGCCGCGCTGCTCAACCTCGACCGCATCGACGCCGCGGTGCAGGCTGCGTCGCGGGAAGCGGCGCGCGAGGGCCGCTCGCGTTCGCTGGGGTCGGGTCCGCTGGCGCTCTTCCAGGCCGGCGTGCTGATGAGGCGCGGGCAGCTGCGCGAGGCGCTGGAATTGTCGGAGCCGAGCTTTCGCGCCCTCGACCGCCGCGCCGACCGCATCTTCCGCGCCATCGTGGCCCACTACTCGTGCCGGCTGGCGCTGGCGCTGGGACAGCTCGCGCGCGCCGAGCAGGATCTGCGCGCCGCTTCCGGCATCGCCGAGAGCCCGGGCCTGGGCGTGCTCCGGCCGCTCTGCGAGCTGGACTTCGCGCTCTTGAGCGAAGCGCGCGGCCGGCGCGAGGAGGCGAGGGAGCGCGCGCTGCGCGCGGTGGAAGCGCTGCCCCGATCGCCGGCGGCGCGCGCCGAGGCCTGGGCGCTGGGCGCACCCGTGCCCCGGCCGCGCGTGGCCGAGCCGTCGGTGGCGGCGTTCGTGGCCCTGCGCGCGGCCGAGCGCGCTCTCGAGGAAGGGCAGCTGCGCGAGGCTGCCGAGGAAGCGACGCGCGCCGCGCGCTGGTATGAGCGGGCGTCCGCGCGCTGGGAGCTGTCGCGCGCGCAGCTGGTCTTGGCCGAGGTCGCGGCGCGCGAGGGCGGCGATTCTGGCGGCGTGCTCGAGTCCAGCCCCTACCCGCCGGTCCGCGTGGCGGCGCTCCTGGTCCGCGCGGCCATCTGCGATCGCGAGGGCCAGTTCGAGCGGGCGCGCGCGGCGCTGGAGACGGCATTGCAAGTGGCCGGCGACGAGCTGCGCGATCCGTCGCTGTTGCGCGCTTGCGCCCGCGTCGGCATCGCGCCCTTGCCGCCGCCCGCGGCGGCCGAGCCGTTTGCCGCGCGCGTGCGCAGGCTCGGCCTCGATCGGCCCGTCGAGCTTCTGGCTGAGTCGGGCGAGCGCCGCTGGCTGCTCGCCGCGGACGATCCGCTGCCGGCCGGTTTCGATCTGCTGGTGCGCGCCGATCGCGGCCAGGCGCAGGGCGCGCGGGTTTCGATCGCGCTGCCGCCGCAGGGGCTGCAGCTGCTGGAAGCGCTGGTGCGCGCGGGAGAAGCGGGCGCTTCCGTCGAGGAGCTGCACCGCAAGGTGTGGCGCGCAAAGACCTTCCATCCGCTGCGCCACCGCAACAGCGTCTACGTCGCGCTCACGCGGCTGCGCGATCTGCTCCGCGGCGTGCTCGAGGGAGAGACGCTGGTGGAAACCGACGGCGGCCGGTACCGCGTCGCGCCCCACCTTCGGTCAGCCGTCGTATACGCGGCCGCTAGCGCCGCGCCGACGCAGGAGAATCGCCGACGCAACGCCGTGCGGCGACAGACGAAGTAAGCTGCGGCCCGCTGCCCGCGTGGCTCATCGTGAGGGCATGCGCTCTCTCGCCTGGTGCCTGGTCCCCGCACTCGCCCTCGGCTGCGCCGGCCGTCCCGAAGAAGACTTCGCGTCCGCGAGCGACGACATTGTCGTCTGTCCGCGCGGCACCACCGTGCAGGGCATCGACGTCTCCGACTACCAGGGCACCATCGACTGGGGCGCGGTGGCGCGCTCGGGCCGCGCCTTCGGCTACGCGCAGGTGAGCGACGGGCTCGGCTACCGCGACTGGACCTTCGCGCGCAACTGGGCCGGCATGAGGGCGGCCGGCATGCTGCGCGGCGCGTACCAGTACTTCGAGGTGGGCGAGAACGCGGTGGCGCAGGCCGACCTGCTCGCCGACGCGGTGGGCTCTCTCGGCGACGGCGACTTGCCGCCCATGCTCGACATCGAGTCGGGAGCGGGCTCGGCCGGCGAGATCCTGGGCGCGATGCAGGCCTGGTCCAATCGCATCCAGTCGCGGCTGGGCAAGAAGCCGGTGATCTACACCGGCGCCTGGTGGTGGAACCCGCACACCGGCGGCAGCGCCGCTTTCGCCAGCTACCCGCTGGCAGACTCCTACTACTCCGAGAGCTGCCCCAACATCGCCGCCGGCTGGCAGAGCTGGACGCTGTGGCAGTACAGCTCGTCGGGGCTGGTGCCGGGCATCGGCGGCCACGTCGATCTCGACTCCTTCAACGGCACGCTCGGGGAATTGCGCGCCTTCGCGGCCGGCGGTGGCTCGCCGCCGCCCACCGTTTCGGGCCCTTGCCAGGGCAAGGAAGCGGGCCTCTGGTGCGGCTCGGAGCTGGGGCTGGAGATGGCGACGCTCTACCGCTGCTCTGGCGGCCCGAGCGCGACGGCGGTCTCGAAGTGCGCGTACGGCTGCCAGGTGAATCCGCCGGGCGTGAACGACGCCTGCTCTCCCGCGCCCGGCCCCTGCAGCGGCAAGGAGTCCGGCCTCTGGTGCGGCGTCGAGCTGGGACTCGACCAGAGCAAGCTCTACCGCTGCAGCGGCGGCCGCGACGCGAGCGAGGTGCAGCAGTGCGCCTACGGCTGCCACGTCAATCCGCCCGGCGTGAACGACGCCTGCTCGCCCGCGCCCAGGGGCCCCTGCACCGGCAAGGAGTCCGGCCTCTGGTGTGGCGCGGAGCTGGGCCTCGACGCGAACACGCTCTACGAGTGCAGCGGCGGGCCGGGCGCAGCGGTCTCCGCCCAGTGCGGATACGGCTGCCAGGTGAACCCGCCCGGCGTCGACGACGAGTGCAAGGCTCCCACCGGGCCGTGCTCGAACAAGGAGCCCGGCCTCTGGTGCGGCGTGCAGCTCGGCCTCGACCAGAACACGCTCTACCAGTGCGACGGCGGCCCTGACGCCACCGAGTACGACCAGTGCAGCGTCGGCTGCCAGGTGAACCCGCCGGGCACCGACGACGCGTGCAAGGTGCCGCAGGGTCCGTGCACCAACAAGGAAGCGGGCCTCTGGTGCGGCGCGCAGCTGGGCCTCGACCCGACCTCGCTCTACTCCTGCGACGGCACGCCCGACGCCTACCAGGTCACCACCTGCGCCGAAGGCTGCCAGCTGATGCCGCCCGGCACCGACGACCAGTGCTACTCGGCCGACTGCTCATCCAAGGACGACGGCGCCTACTGCGGCAGCGACATGGTGGCCGGCAACCCGGCGCTCCTCTACTGGTGCGCCGGGGGCGGCGTGGATTCGTTCAGCGCCTGCGCCAACGGCTGCGTCACCCAGCCGCCCGGCACCAACGACGTCTGCAGGTAGCGTCAGTTCTCCGGCACGCGCGCGACGGTCGCGCGCGGGTCGAGCAGGCTGCCGATGTTGTTCACACTGGCGTCGCGCCCGTGCAGCTGGCCGGTGCCGTGCAGCCAGTTCCACTCGAAGAAGCGAACCAGCGACGAGTGCTCCATCTGCGTGTGCGAGACGTAATTTTTTCTCGCGAAGTGCCCGAGGGCGAGCAGCGGCACGCGCGGCCCGTAGGGCTGTCCGTCCACGGCGCTGGGCGGCGGCGGCGTGACGTGATCGAAATAACCGCCCGACTCGTCCCAGGTGACCAGCACCAGCGTGGTCGGCGCGTAGACCGAGCGTTCCACCAGCGAGAACACGGAAGCGACGAACTTCTCTCCCGCCGAGATGGTGGTGCCGTCGCCGGGGTGCTCGCTGTGGTAGCCGAGCCCCTTGACGAAGACCACGCTCGGGAGCGCGCGGGCGGCGATGTCCTTGGCGAGCCGCGCGAAGTCGCGCATGTGCGCCGGGTTGTCGACCGACGAGTGGAAATAGGCGGCGGGGATGTCGCCTGGGTCGTAGGTGCAGGGGTAGCCCTGCGCGCCGTTGGGGCAGTCGGCGGGTGCTGCGGGGCACGCGGGCGCGCTCTTCTGCGCCGCCGCGTAGCCCTCGATGTACCAGGTCCAGCTCACGCCGTGCTTGTCGAGCGTGTAGCCCAGGTTGGGCACGTCGAACTGCATCTGCGCGCCGCCCTGGCAGGAGGCGCCCATGGCGCGCGGCTCGTAGGCGTTGTCGACGAAGAGCGAGCGCGCGGTCGAGAAGTACATGTCGTTGGACGACGACGCGCCGAGGATGGGCTGGAAGTAGCGATCGGCCACGGCGTAGCTCTGGGCCCAGGCGCGGTACTGCGCGACCACGCTGGCGTCCGCGAGGCTGAAGTTGTTGGGCGAGCCGCAGCCGGGCGCGGTGACGTAGGAGTCCATCGCGCCGCCGTTCACTTCGCTGGCCTCGCACGCCTGCGAGTGGTCGGGGCTCCACGCGCCGTTCTGCGCATCGGTGAGCGGGACCGGCGCGTTGCCGGTGCCGGGGTCACTGTCGGGGGCGGCCTCGCAGCAGCCGGAGCCGCTGGTGCACGAGGGCGACGACCCGACAGGCGCCGTGCAGTACGTCCCGAAGTAGGTATCGAAAGAGTGGTTCTCCTGCACCACCACCACCACGTGCCGGATGGCGGAGGTGCTGGGAGCCAGGTCTTCGGATTCCGCGTCGAGCTCGGAGCCGCCGCACGCCGCGGCGGCCAGGAGGGCCAGCGCAATCATCGAACGCATTTCGAACTGCCTTTTCCGGGGACGATCAGGTCGGGCCAGGTCAGTAATGCCGCTCCAGCACGTACCAGCCGAACGACCGCAGCATCACCTTCGACAGCGAGTCGTCGAGCAAGGGTCCCGCCGCGGTCCACGCCGACTCCACCAGCTCGCGCGCCTGCACCACGCAGGCCTCGATGGCGCCGCAGCTCTCCAGCTCTTCCACCACCGCCGAGAGCACCCGCGCGTCGCTGGGCTTGTCCTTGAGCGTGCGCCACAGCCAGGCGCGCTGGTCGGCCGGCAGGCGGGCCAGCGCCTTGGCCACCGGCAGCGTGACCAGGCCGTTCTGGATGTCCTCGGCGCGCGTCTTGAGGTCGCCGGTGAAGCCGCGCAGGTTGAGCACGTCGTCGACGATCTGGAAGGCGAGCCCCAGCGCCTCGAAGAAGTTGCCCACCGCCTCGATCTGCGCCTCGCTGCCTCCGCCGGCCACCGCGCCCATGCGGGCCAGCGCCGCGGCGGGCGCGGCGGTCTTGAGCCGGTGGGTGGCGAGGATGCGCAGCTCCAGCGGGCCCGAGTCGCCGCTCTCCACCGCGGCCGGCATCAGGTCGGCGAGCCCGTCGAGGTCGAGCGCCTGGCCGGCGTGGCCGGCGCGCATCGCCTCGAAGTATAGGTCGTACAACTTGAGCTTGCGCGGGCCGGTCACCTCGGCCTGCGCGAGCATGCTCTGGCTCATGAAGTACGCCGCGGTGCCGGCGTTGATGGCCAAGGCCTCGCCGTAGATGAGGTGGCAGGCGGGGCCGCCGCGCCGCACCGCCGACTTGTCCTGCACGTCGTCGACGATGAGCGAGCCCACGTGCATCAGCTCGGGCATCGCCAGCCAGGCGGCGAACTTGCGCGAATCGCCGCCCACCACGTCGCAGCAGGCGAGCGCGGCGTACGAGCGCCACGACTTGCCGCCCCGGTCGGTGATGGAGCGCAAGGGCGCGATCAGCGCGCGCGAGAGCTGCGGCAGGTGGACGCCCTCGAGGAAGTGGGGGCGATCGTCGGAGCCGATCAGCTTCTGCGCATCCGAGGGCGTGGGCTCGAGCGGCGCCATGCGCGCCACCGACTTGCGCACTTCGTGGCCCACCGCGCTGAAGAACTCGTCCAGGTCCTTGACCGGCTCAAATCCGCTCCGCTCGAGATACGCGAGACCGGCGACCGGCGAGCCTTTGACGGTGCCCGAAACCTCGCAGCGGCCCTCCCAGAAGGCGGGCTTGGAGAGCGTGGTGACCAGCTCCTGGTCCTCGAAGCTGGCCTGCAGGCTGAGCTTGAGATCCGCGGCCGGGACCGACAGCGTCCAGCGCGTGGGGTAGTCGAAGAAGGTCCGCAGGCTTCGCCAGGTCCGGTCGGGGACCAGCTCGATCTCGGCGTGCGTGGTGGCGTTGCCCTGCGCGTCGATGAGCACCGCGCGCTGGTCGAGCGGCTTCTGGTCGCGACAGCGCACCAGCGAGTAGGCGGTGAGCTCGCTGCCGTCGGCGAGCTGGGCGGCAATCCAGTTCCAGGCCACGTCCTCGCGCGGCCCTTCGGCCGCGGGCTTGGCGTCGGTGACGGTGGGGGTGGCGGTGACGGCGCCGAATTCGTGGTCGAGCCAGCCGTCGCCGCTCTCCACGGCGTGCGCGGCCCCTTCCAGCGTGATGGTGCCGGTCACGGCGCAGCGGGGGATGAAGTAATAGAACATGTCCTCGCCGCCGGGGCCGCGCACCAGGCCGTCGTCGCCGTGGCGGACGGCGGGCTTGCGCGGCGCGAAGACCAGCTCGGCGGCGGATTTCGTATGCGCGTCGGTGAGCGAAAGCCGGTAGCTGCCGTCGTCGAGGCGCTCGTAGCGGAGGCCGCCGAAATCCAACTCCAGCTTCTCCTCCGAGACCCGCACCTCGCTCTCGAAGAAGCGGTCGGGCGAGGGCATCGCCCCGCGCTCCAGCACTTCGGCCATGGCGCGGTTGACGCGGCCGTCGCGCGAGCCCCGGCCGCCCTTGATGCGCTCGAGGCCCATCCGCGGCGCGCTGCGGTCGAGGCGCGAATGGCCGTGGTAGTGCTTGCGCTCGACGTCGGTCACCGCCCAGGTGGCGGAGTGCGTGTAGCGGTTTTCGCCCGTCTTGGGATCGCGCCCGGCGAGCACGCGGAAGAACGCGGCGAAGATGGAGATGCGCCGCCCCCCGGCGCGCAGATGCGCGTTGGCGTACCACCACTCGGTCGACGAAGAGCGATGCGGCAGGTCGTGGAGCGCAAGATCGATGGGGCCCGGCCGGGGCCAATCGGAGGGGGGGCCTCGCATGCGGCGCATCCTGTCAGCCCCGCAGCTCGCCGTGCATCGGGCGGATCGATGATCCCGGTGCCCAACGTCGCAGAGATGTGGTATAAGGTAGGACCAGGGGGAGTGCCATGAGCTGGAATCGTTTCGCCGCCCGATGCGGAGCCGCATCGATCGTCGTCCTCTTGTCTTCGGGATGCGGCCAGAAGCCCGCCGACGAGAGCGCGGTGCAGGTCCAGGATCTTTCGTCGGCGCCCGAGGTCTTCGTCCTCCAGGCCGACCTCTCTTCTCCGCTTCGGGAGATCCCGCCGGGGCTGCCCAGCGCCGACACGCACCGCGAGAAGCCGCTCTTTCCTTTCCGCGAGCAAGGACCGACGCAGAACGTGCCGGACCTCGTCCTCCAATCCAGCCCGGGCCCGCTCATCGCCACCTCCTCCGGCTTGAACATCCCCGGCGTCGGGAACGGCGACTACGGTTTTGCCCCCAACGCCGCCCCCCCGGACACCAACGGCGTCGCCGGCGCGACGCAGTACGTGCAGTGGGTCAACGAGTCGTTCGCCGTCTTCAACAAGTCGACCGGCGCGCTGGTCTACGGACCGGCGGCGGGCAACACGTTGTGGAAGGGATTCGGCGGCGGCTGCCAGAACAACAACGACGGCGATCCGATCGCGCAGTACGACAAGGCGGCCAACCGCTGGGTGATGACCCAGTTCTCGGTCTCCACCACGCCTTATCTGCAGTGCATCGCCGTCTCGCAGACGTCGGACGCGACCGGCGCCTGGTACCGGTACTCGCTCTCGATGCCGAACTTTCCCGACTATCCCAAGCTCGGCGTCTGGCCCGACGCGTACTACATGAGCTTCAACATGTTCAAGGGCAACCGCTTCGTCGGCGCGCGGGCGTGCGCCCTGCAGCGCAGCCAGATGCTGATCGGCGCCGCCGCGAACGCGGTCTGCTTCCAGCTCTCGAACGCCTATGGCGGCCTGTTGCCGTCGGACCTCGACGGGGCCACTGCTCCGCCCGCCGGCTCGCCAGATTATTTCCTCGACTTCGGCACCAGTTCGCTGCGGCTGTGGAAGTTCCACGTCAACTTCGTCACCACCAGCAACTCGACCTTCAGCGGCCCGAGCACCATCTCGGTGCCCGCCTTCAGCGAAGCCTGCTCCGGCGGGACCTGCATCCCCCAGCCCGGGACTTCGCAGCAGCTCGACTCGCTCGCCGACCGCCTGATGTACCGGCTCGCCTACCGCAACTTCGGTGACCACGAGGCGCTGGTCGCCAACCACAGCGTCGTCGCCGGGTCGTCGGTGGGCGTGCGCTGGTACGAGCTGCGCAGCCCGGGCACGACGCCGGTGGTGTACCAGTCGGGGACCTTCGCGCCCGACTCGGCCTACCGCTGGATGGGCAGCATCGCCATGGACCACGTCGGCGACATCGCGCTCGGCTACAGCGCCTCGAGCAGCTCGATCTACCCCTCAATCCGCTACACCGGCCGCGCGCCGACCGATCCGCTCGGCACGCTGGGCGCCGAGAACATCATCCTTGCCGGAGGCGGATCGCAGAATGGCGGACTCAATCGCTGGGGCGACTACAGCGCCATGGCCATCGACCCGGCCGACGACTGCACCTTCTGGTACACGAACGAGTACTTGAAGGCGACGGGCAGCTTCAACTGGAGCACGCGCATCGCCAGCTTCAAGTTCCCGGGCTGCGACACGCCCACCGTCAAGACGCCGGCCTCGGCCACGCCCAATCCGGTCACCGGCACCAGCACCAGCGTGAGCGTCCTCGGCGCCGACGACACGGGCGAGCCGAGCCTGACGTATTCCTGGTCGTCGAGCGGGCCTGCGGCCGTGAGCTTCAGCCCCAACGGCACCAACGCGGCCAAGAACAGCACGGCGACGTTCACGCAGGCCGGCAGCTACACCCTCACTGCGAAGATCACCGATCCGAGCAATCTCTCGGCGTCGAGCAGCGTGGCGGTCACCGTCAATCAGACCTTGACGTCGATCGCGGTCTCGCCCTCCAGCGCGCCGCTGGCCTTGAACGGCGTGCAGCAGTTCGGCGCCGCGGCGAAGGATCAGTTCGGCAACCCGATGAGCGCGGCGATCTCCTGGTCGGCGACCGGCGGCTCGATCACCTCCAGCGGGCTGTACACGGCCGGCTCCACGCCAGGCAGCTTCTCGGCCACGGCTTCCAGCGGCGCCGTCTCGGGCAGCGCCATCGTGACCATCACCGACGCTGCGCCCGTCATCACCGGCGGCCCGGCCGCCAGCCCGAGCTCCGTGTCCGGCACGACCACCAGCCTGAGCGTCACCGCCACCGATGACGGCGGCGCCGGCAACCTGACCTACAGCTGGTCGTGCTCCGGCGTCGGCTTCAGCCCCAACGGCACGAACGCCGCCAGCACGACCACGGCGAACTTCTCGGCTGCCGGCACCTACAACATCGGCGTCACCGTCACCGATTCAGCCGGCCACACTGCGACGGGCAGCGTAGCGGTCACCGTCAGCCAGACCCTGACGCTCATCGCCGTGACGCCGGGCAGCGCGACGCTGGCGGTGGGCGGCTCGCAGCAGTTCTCCGCCACGGCGAGCGATCAGTTTGGCAATGCCATGGCCACCCAGCCGGTCTTTGGCTGGACCGCGACGGGCGGTGTCATCAACGCCAGCGGAGCCTTCATGGCCGGCTGCGTTCCCGGCAGCTTCGGCGTCGCCGCCTCGGTTGGCGGCCGCTCGGGGAGCGCCGGCGGGACGCTCACCGACCTGGGCCCCACCGTTTCGGCCTCCGCCTCGCCCAATCCCGTCTCCGGCAATTCCACCACCGTGAGCGCGTCCGGCGCCGGTTGCGGCTTGAACTATTCGTGGAGCGGCCCGACGGGAGTGACTTTCGCCAGCAGCACCTCCGCGAGCACCACCGCCACCTTCCCGCAGGCGGGCACGTACGGTCTCGTGGCGACCGTGACCGACGGCGGCGGCATGTCGGCCTCTTCCGGGGTTTCGGTCACGGTCAGCCAGACTCCGACGTCGATCGCGGTCTCGCCGGCGTCCGCGGCGCTGACGGTGGGCGGCGCGCAGCAATTCACCGCGACGGCGAACGATCAGTTCGGCAATCCGATGACCGCGCAGCCGGTCTTCAGCTGGTCGGCGACGGGCGGCACCATCAGCAGCAGCGGATTGTTCACCGCCGGCTGCTCGCCCGGCACCTTCGCGGTCACCGTCTCGGGCGCCGGTCTCTCGGGCGGCGCCAGCGGCAGCGTGACTGAGTCCGCGCCTTCGATCTCCTCGGTCTCGGCGACGCCCAACCCGGTCTCGGGCAATTCCACCACCGTGAGCGCCTCGGCCAGCGGATGCGGCCTGACCTACGCGTGGTCGGCGAGCGGCCCCGCCGCCGTGACCTTCGGGAGCACCACGGCCGCGAGCACCTCTGCGAGCTTCTCGCAGGCCGGCACCTACGCGTTGACGGTCACCGTCACCGACGGTGACGCCATGACCGCCACCAGCGGCGTCTCGGTGGTCGTCAACCAGACGCTGACGGCGATCGCTGTCTCACCGGCGAGCGCGACGTTGGCCACGGGCGGCGCGCAGCAGCAGTTCACTGCCTCGGCCACCGATCAGTTCGGGGCTGCCATGACGGTCACGCCGAGCTGGACGGCGAGCGCGGGCAGCATCGACGCCACCACCGGCCTCTTCACTTCCGGCGCCACCGGCGGCACCGTCACGGTCACCGCCACCAGCGGCAGCGTGTCCGGCACCGCCACCGTCAGCGTGGTGCTGCGCGCGCACGGCCAGTTCTTCCCGCCCGCGCCGGCCGCTCCCGCCGACTGCACCGCCGCCACGCTCGTGGCCAGCGGCTTCACGCAGCCGGAAGGCCTCGCCGTCGACAAGAGCGGCCTCGTCTACGTCGTCGACACGGCCAACAGCGGCGCCGGCGCGGGGACCATCTCTCGCGTCGAGTCGAACGGCTCGCTCACCTCCATCGCCGGCGGCCTCTCGGGACCCGGGCAGATGGTGCTCGACGACGCCGGCAACGCTTTCGTCGACGAGCGCGCCGCCAATCAGGTGACGCTGGTCCCGCTCAGCGGCTCGCCGAGCGCGGTGGCCAACAACTCCAGCGCCGCGTACTTCAACGGCCCCTGGGGCATCACGCTCGACGCCTCCGGGAATCTCCTCGTCTCCAACCAGTTCGGCACCTCGATCAACAGCGTCACCCAGGCCGGCGCGGTCACGCCCGCGGTCATCGACGGGCTCAGCACTCCACTCGACGTGAAGTTCGACGCCGCCGGCAACTTCTACGTCGGCGAGTTCGGCGCCTCCGACGTGCGCGAGTTCGACGCCACCCTCGCTGCCGTGCAGACCCGCACCGGTTACGCGGGGCCCATCGGCATCGCTTTCGACGCCGCCGGCAACCTCTACGTCGCCGAGTACACCAACGGCGACGTCCTGCGCACCGCCCCCGACGGCACCACCACCACCTTCGCCTGCGGCCTGAACGCGCCGCACTCCATCGCCTTCGACGCTCGCGGGACGCTCTACATCGTCAACGAGGGCAACGGCACGGTGGTCAGCGTTCCGTAGCCGGCAAGAGGTCGCTCCAGAAGCCGAAGCCCGCCGCCAGGTACGGGATCGCGCCGCTCGTGTCGGCGCCGGTGCGGAAGCGGTGCTCGAGGTACCAGCCCGCCACCGCGAACATCGTCGGCGACCAGAAACGCCGGCGGTCGTCGTGCTTGAAGAAGGTCCACGCCGCGAGCGGGCCCAGCCGCTGCTGCCGGTTGAGGTTCGCCTGCGACTCGCCCGGCGCGAAATCCTCGCTGCGGTAGAAGGCCGAGGCGAACGACCAGCGGGCGCCGACGATGAGGTGCTCGCCGGCGAAGTAGACCAGGTCGGCGTCGTCGGCCACCGTCCATCCCTGTCCGGGCGACAGGATGTCGAGCACCGGATCGTAGAGGAGCCGGTCTCCGGCCCTTAGCGCGTAGTCGTGACGGTCGAACACCAGCCCGTCGACCAGGGCGACGTTGCCGAACTTGAGCTGCAGGCGCGCGCCCAAGGACAGCTCGCCGCCGTGGCCGCCGTAGTTGCGCCGCGGATCGCCGGAGGGAAGGTTGCCGAGCGCGGTGAGGGTGGAGTCGCTGTAGTCGGCGCGCGCGGAGGGGAACGACTGCATCTCGCTGAAGTTGCCGTAGAACTGCACCTCCTCGTAGAGCGCCCACAGCTTGAGGATGGTGAGCGGCTGCAGTTCCACAAGCGCTCCCACCCGCGCGATGGCCGGGCTGACGGAGAGGGTGGCGCCGGCGGCGAAAAAGTTGTCCTGCAACGCCAGCTGGTCGCTCGGATAGAGGCGCAGCCGGTATGTTCCGCGCAGGTCGGTTGCGAGGCCGAGCGGGTTGTAGCGCGCGCCGGTGAAGCTCACCAGCACGATGCGGTGTTGCGGGGGAATCCCGTCCAGCATCTGCGCCCCGGCCGGGCCGGCGAGCACGAGGGCAAGCAGAGCAAGACGCGCCATCCAAGGAGGATATCGCAGCGCGCAGATCGGCGAGAGCCGTCGGGCGTTCAGACCCGCGAACCCTCACACGAGGTCCACAGACATGCGAATGGTCCTGACCGCGCTCTTGCTCGCAGTTCCCGTCGTCGCCGCCGGCGGCAAGCCTGCCGCGGCTCCCTCCTCGCGCGTCGAGCCCGACGTCGAAAGACCGCTGGCCTGGCTGGTCGCGGCCCAGAATCCCGACGGAAGCTGGGGCGCCGACGCGCGCTCGCAGGCTCCCGACGTGGCCACCACCGCCATCGCCGGCATCGCGCTGATCCGCATGGGCCACACCGGCTCGCAGGGCGAGTTCCAGGAGAACACGCGGCGCGCCGTGGAGTCGGTGGCCTCCGCGGTGCTGAACGCTCCGCCGGATCAGATCGCGGTCCAAGCGCCGGGCACGCTTCCGCAGCGCAAGCTGGGCCGCAACATCGACACCTTCGTGGCCGCGCAGTTCCTCGCCGAGGTGGTGCCGACGCTGCCTTCGGGCAGACGCGCTCGCGCCCAGAGCGCGCTGGCCGACTGCATCCGCCGCATCGAGCGCGCCCAGGCCGCAGACGGCAGCTTTGCCCAGGACGGCTGGGCCCCGGTGCTCGCCAACGCCTTCGCGGCCGATGCGCTGCACGCGGCGGCCGCGGCCGGCGCCGCCGTGGACGAGAAGAAGCTCGCCCGCGCCGACGCGAGCCTGATGGGCAAGTACGACGAGAAGACCAAGAGCTTCGACACCCGCTCCAGCGCCGGCGTCGATCTCTACTCGGCGGCAGCCAGCATCGTCGCCGCGGCCCGCGTGCACGAGGCGGCGCCTGCCTCGCCGGAAGCGGACCCGCAGATGCAGCGGAAGGCGGAAGCGGTAGCGCAGGGCGCCGGCGCGCGGTTCGCCGACGAGCGGATGATGCGCGGCTTCGGCAGCTACGGCGGCGAGGAGCACGTCTCGTACATGCTCACCGCCGAGGCCAAGGCGGCAGTGGGCGGCGATACGTTCGCGGCCTTCCGCAAGCAGATGCTCTTGCGGCTGGCGCAGATCCAGCGCGAGGACGGCACCTGGCGCGGCGACCACTGCATCACCAGCACCACCTTCTGCACCGCCGCCTCGCTGATCACCATGGCGGTTCGGGCGCACGCCTCCGGGCACCCGTCTTAGTTGCCTTGGTCGCCGAAGTACTTGCCGCGCAGCTCAGCCAGATAGCCCTCCTCGCTCAGCTTGAGGAGGGCCTGGTTGATCTGCTTGCGGTACTTGCTCCCCTGCGAAAGGCCGATGCCGTAGTTCTGCTTCTCGAACAGCCGCCCGACCACGTGCATCTGGCCGGCGCCGTCCTTGGCCGCGCGGTAGAGCAGCACCGGCGCGTCGTAGACCACGGCCTTGACGTGCTTGTCGGCGAGCGCCGCGGCCGCCTCGTCGACGTTGGCATAAGAGCGGAACTCGAGGTGGTGGTCGGCGAGGTACTTCTCGGCGGTGCTCCCGGCGACGGTGGCCGCCAGCTGTCCCGGAAGATCGGCCGGGCCGTTGATGCCGCCCGAGAGCGAGCGCACCGTCATCGCGCTGGTCACCGAAGCGGTGATGTACGAGACGAGCAGGATTCCGGTGAGCATCCACACCACCGCCACCAGCCGGCCGCCCACGCCGGTGGGCGTCTTGTTCTCGCAGCCGCCGGTGATCATCACGCTC
>Ga0307479_10001594_pt1 | contig 20754 bp, 18 predicted proteins | sample atmos_gasesECM4C_FD_203743 | JGI IMG/M metagenome (GOLD analysis project Ga0307479, IMG submission 203743) | Hardwood forest soil microbial communities from Morgan-Monroe State Forest, Indiana, United States - atmos_gasesECM4C_515 | ecosystem: Environmental > Terrestrial > Soil > Temperate...
CATCGGCATCACGAAGCGCCAACACGTGAATCGCAAGTCCGCGCGGGTCTTCCGCAGGCGCACAGACGCCGGCTCCCGACTCGACGATGATCGAAGCACCCTCGCCATCAAGGGCACCAACTATAGGCTTGCCGCAGGCCAGGTACGACTGGACCTTGGAGGGTATGGTGAGTGCGAGCACCGGGTCGCGGCGAAGAGTGACCAGCAAGGCATCCGCCCCGGCGAAGAGTTGCGGCATGTCATGCACGGGAAAACGGCCGAGCAGATGCACGGTGGAAGACAGGCCGCGCCGCTCGATCTCATCCCGGACCCACGCTCGCATGCTGCCGTCGCCGACGATAACCCAATGTATATCCTGCTGGCTGCGTGTCAGGTCCGCAGCGGCAAGTACGGTGGGCAGATCCTGCACGGAGCCGACGTTTCCAGCGAACATCACGCGGAAACCCTTTGGGACCGGCGCGAGGGCGGCATGCGCGCTCGTGGGCGACAACGGCTCGTAGAGAGACTCTGCGGTGTTGGGGAAATAATGGATGCGATCCGAGCGCACGCCGTGCGATTCCACGTGGTTGCGGAAAGCGCGGGACTGGATGAGCACCAACGCCGATGCCCGGTACAACAAGCGCATCATGAAGTCGATCGGCCACAGCAACCAGCGCGCACGGATTGCGCCAGCCGCGACAACGCTCTCCGGCCACAGGTCCTGTACCCAAAAGAGAATCGGCGCACGCCGCACAGTCTTCATGACGACCGCTGCAATGCCCATGGTCGCCGGGGACATCTGAAAGACGAGAATGGCGTCATATCGGCCGCGGCACCGGACCGGGCCCAGCAATGAAGCCATCACAGCATACGACAGGTAGTTGGCCGCCAGGCGCCAGCCCGAACGCTGACCACGCGGCACGACGGGCACCCGAACGATCTCGACTCCATTCCACCGTTCGCGCGTGCGCCGGAACCAACCATAGCCCGGAAAGATTCGTCCCGCAGGATAGTTCGGCGTACCGCACAACACGGTCACTTCATGGCCACGCCGCACGAATTCCTGTGCAAGGTCATTGATCCGAAAGGTCTCCGGCCAGAAGTACTGTGAGACGATCAGCAGGCGCATCGAGGCCGCCGCATGCCGGTCAACCTGGAGCGTGCGGATCGAACCACACCGTGCGGCGGACATAATCGACATAGCTCATGATGATGCGCAGCATTTTCTTGGAGACCAGCTCTGAGCCGTAGTCCGGTGGCGTGCGGAACTGCACACCGTCGCGCAAGCGCTGATTGGTCACGACGCGTACCGCATCCAGCACCCGGCCCGGCGTCAGCTCAGACATGATGAGGGTGCCCTCATCCATTCCCTCGGGCCGCTCGTGCGCCTGGCGCATCGTGATTGCCGGAAAACCGAGCAGAGCGGATTCCTCGGTAATGGTGCCACTGTCCGAGGCGACGCAAAAAGACTCCACCTGCAGCTTCACATAGTCGAGAACCCGGCTGTCGAGCACCAACCCGGGGGCCGACGCAAGCCGTTGCCGGGTGCGCGGATGGATCGAAAATACGACCGGCATGTCATAGGTGGAAGCCAGCGCATTCACGGTACCGACCAACTCGGCCAGGCGCGCCGGTACGTCGACATTCTCCTCGCGGTGCGCGCTGACCACGATATACCGCCGGGGCTGCAGTTTCAGTTGATCCAGGACCTGCGAGGCATCGATGCCGGCACGATAGTGGTCAATGACCTCCCGCATCGGGGAACCGGTCTTGATGACCGTTTCCGGACGCAGTCCCTCGGCCAGCAGGTAGCGGCGCGCGTGCTCGGTGTAAGTCAGGTTGATATCACTGAGGTGATCCACGATCTTGCGGTTGAGCTCCTCGGGCACCCGCTGATCGAAGCAACGGTTGCCCGCCTCCATGTGGAATACGGGGATTTTGCGCCGCTTCGCCGCGAGCACCACCAGGCAACTGTTGGTGTCGCCCAGGATCAGGAGGGCCTGGGGCTGGTGCTTCTGCAACACCTCGTCACCGCGCGTCAGCACCTTGGCGATCGTCTCCATCACCGAGCCCGCGGCCGCATCGAGAAACTCGTCCGGCCGCCGGATCCCCAGCTGATCGAAGAAAATCTGGTTGAGCTCGTAATCGAAGTTCTGCCCGGTATGCACCAGGACGTGCTCGAGGCTTCGATCGAGCTCATCGATGACCCGGCTCAGCTTGATCAGCTCCGGGCGCGTGCCCACGATCGTCATTACCTTAAGCATCAATGGCCTCACGAACGATGGCTAGCTGCAGCAGCACCTGCTTCACCTGCTCGAGCCCGAGCCGCTGCGTATTGTGAGAAGTGAAATCGTCGATCTGCGAAATCGAAGTCTCGCCCTCGACGAAATACGAGTTGTAGTTGAGATCGCGGACGTCGGCGGGAATGCGGTAATAACGCCCCAGGTCTTCGGCGCGCACCATCTCCTCGCGTGACACCAGCGACTCGAACAGCTTCTCGCCGTGGCGGGTGCCGATGATGCGCAGCTCATTGTCGCGGCGCAGCAGCTGCCGCAGCGCTTCCGCAAGATCTCCCACGGTGCAGGCGGGCGCCTTCTGGACAAAGATGTCACCCGGCCGCCCGCGCTCGAAAGCTTCCAGCACGAGATCGACGGATTCATCGAGCGACATCAGAAATCGCGTCATGGCAGGATCCGTGACCGTCAGGGGCCTGCCGTCCCGCAGTTGTTGCAGGAACAGCGGAATCACCGAGCCGCGCGACCCCATTACGTTGCCGTAGCGTGTTGCGCACAATGTGGTGCCCTGCGATCCGGACAGGCGCGCCTTCGCAACCATCACCTTTTCCATCATCGCCTTCGAGATACCCATGGCGTTGATCGGGTAGACGGCCTTGTCCGTGCTGAGCAGGACGCAACGGCGCACGCCGTTCGCAATCGCGGCCCGCATGACATTTTCCGCGCCGAGCACATTGGTCCGCAGCGCCTCCATCGGGTAGAACTCACAGGAAGGTACTTGTTTGAGAGCCGCGGCGTGGAATACGTAGTCCACACCCTGCAGCACATCGTCAACGCTCGAGTACTCCCGCACATCGCCGATGTGGAACTTCAGCTTGTCGCTTGCGAGCGCGAGCCGCATGTCCTCCTGCTTCTTCTCGTCGCGGCTGAAAACCCGGATTTCGGCGCAATCAGTCTGTAACAGGCGCGTCACCACGGCGTGGCCGAACGACCCGGTAGCACCGGTGACGAGCAAAACCTTGTCTTTGAGCATCGGGCGGAAGTCCCTGGTTCGAACAGTCAGGCGCGCTATCAGCGGAACTGGTGCATGGCACGCACGAGCTCCGGCCAGCCGGGGGCGACGTAGCCGGTCAACTCGCGGAAGCGGGTCGCATCGAGTGAACGGTCGATGACCAGTGCACCGTCCGGCTGGATGTCGATCGAAACCTGGTAGACGCTTGCGATCAATGTCAGCAGGTCGTGTTTGCTGATCGGTTCGGCCGCAACGTGCAGGACCCCTCGAAGCTCCGGGTGAGGGATGACGACATCGCGCAGCACCCGTGCGAGCTCGACTGTCGGCAGGCCGGAAAAAATGGCGCGTGTGAACCCCTTTACACGGCCCTTCTGCGCGAGAAACCAGTTGAGCAGACCATGCGCGCTGTTCAGCTCGTGGCCTATCAGGGACGTGCGCAGCGTCACGGCGTGGGCATCGTCCACCTCCCCCAGCAGTTTGCTCACTCCATACAGATCCCTCGCGTCGGCAACATCCTCTTCCCGATACATGCCCTTGGTGCCGGCAAAGACACAATCGGTACTGATGTGAATCAGGCGCGCATCCATCATCTTGCACGCGCGCAGCAACCTGTGCGGCAACAGCGAATTGATAGGAAGGGCCGCAAGCGGATCATCCGCCTCCGCCAGCTGCTTGACCACGCCGACGCAATTGATGACGACATCGGGCCGCACCCGGTTGAACAGCTCGAGAAGCCCGTCGAGGTTGTCCACGCTCACGCCGCCAATGAGCCGGTCGTGCAACGCTTTGGGCAGCTGCGACAACACGCTTGCCGAGCGAACCGAGCCGAACACCGCATATGCCGGGCTTGCGCAGAAGGAGCGCAGCACCGCATTGCCGAGCATCCCGGATGCTCCCAATACCAGGACAGTCCGCGGCTCGCCCGCGGGTTTGGAATCCACCTTTTGCATCAGTATACGCTCGATAGGGTAGTCAACGGCCCGGAAATACTTTATTGAACTCGCTGATCATCCCGGCAACGACCGTATCCCAGGATTTCAGGTTTGTGCCGGAGAGACTATCGCGTTTGACGTGCAGCAGCGGCCTCGGCAGACCCGGCAGCCTGACGCGCTCGACGGGCATGTTCGTCAGCAGCTCCTGGTGCGGTCCGATATCTGAAATATAGGACTCGTCCGCACAGAACACGCCCTCCGAGGCGGCGTTGTAGGAGTTTTCCACGTAGGTCGTCGAGATGTAGAACTTCGACCTGCGCAACCGCGCGACCAGCTCGGATCTGGGCAGGTTTCCCAGCACCACCACATCCTGGAGTCCGCGCAGGCCTTTCGGTATCCACGCCTCGTTGCCCGCAATCAGCAGCTTCAGCCGGCTGTTGCTCCCGCGCAGCACCTGGAACACACGTACCGATTCAGCAAGAGCCTTGTACCGGTACGTCCCCACGACGACCGCGGTATCCCCGGGACTCTCGCGGTGATTGCTGCTCAGAAACGCCAGCTCATCGTCGCTGCCATTGACAGACAATACCAACTTCGAAGCGTGTCCCGCGCCGATCAGGCCCAGCGAATAGTCCGACTCGGCCGAAATCACGTCCGCGTGGCGGAAACCCGCCCGGATTCTGCGGCCGAGAAACCCGAACCTCAGCCGATCCAGGACAGTGAGCGGCGCTTGCGCGGCGCCGAGCGGCAGCACGTTGCTCAGGTGAAACCAGTTTACCGTTCCGAAGCGCGCGTAGAGCGGTATTCCGTAGGAATAATACAGTTGCGGCGTGCCGATCTCCCGTTCGATGGCCCGCAGATAACCGCAATCATCGTACAGGCGCCGCAGCTGTGACTGCTCCACGGTGAAGAAGCGGTTCGCCGCAAACTCGCCCTGCAGCCCGCGGCACTGCGGATGAATGACGAACCATGCCCCGCCGTGAGCGTCAAACCACCGCGCATACTCGTACAGCCGCTTGTAGCCGCCGCTGGAATAGGACGCCGCAAAATTGAATAGGAATCGATGGGCGACTGGCATGTATGAAGATCACTCGGGGACGAGCGCAGGGGGCGCCTCGCCGTGCGTCTCGCGTACGCGCTTGATCGCGAAAAAACGGGCATACAGGTACATGGCCACGACCAAAGGTATCACCTCGAGGAGCGTCCAATCGATGCCGAAGCTTTCGATGCTTTTGACGAAGAACCACAATACGATGATTCTCTTCATCGCAAAGATGAACGGGTTCGAGCTGTAGACGCGCCTATAGAGCTTCTTCAGAAACGCGGCCAGAAACGCGAACAACGGCAGGCTCGCGTAGCCGAACAGTGAGTAGAATTCGCCGTAAATCCCGATCTGGTCGGATTGATACGACTCTTCCACCAGGGACTTCGACGGTTTGCCCATATCCATGTACACGAATCGCAACGCATTCGCGAGCTTGGGCTGATCGTAGACATCGAAGCCGGGAGTGAGAATGTTGTCAACGATGCTCTTGCCCAGCGACCCTATGCTGAGGACTTCTGCGTACTGTTCGTGGTGAGCGATGACCTCGGCGGAATAGTCGAAAAATCCAGCACGGCTGGCGACGGGAGCCAGCACCAGGTCCAGGCTGGAAGCCACCGGCAGGCGTCGGCCCGCTTCCACAGCAGTGTCGATCGAGCGACTCACATCGAAGGAGTTGGCGCTTTCCTTGGCCGTGCGGTTGAAGGTGCTGATCGCGAACATGCCCACGAGCAGCGCTACGCCGACCGGCAATAGCGCTACGCCGATGATGATGGTGCTGCGCTTCAACCTGAAGTAGCCCGTCAGCGCCAGTACCACGAACAGACAGACCTGCATGAAGGCTACCAGGGCGCTTCGGCTCCCCCACAGAGTGTGCGCCACGATGTCAGCCACGATCAGCGCTCCGATCGAGACGGCAATGCTCCTTTGCAGCGATCTGCGGAACAGCAGGTAGTACGGCAGCGCCATCAACACGGTAATACTGGGGCTCAGGAACAGAATGAGGAAATTGAGACCTCTCGGTATGGTATCCGCCGTCCAGTAGGTACCCCCGAAATACGCGAAAACAACGGTGACCAGCAGGAGGACGACGACGCTCCCCGGCGTGGTTGCGCGCCACTGACTGGCATCGATGCGTTGCTCGCCCTTGAGACTCACGGCATACAGGCCGCCGTACAGAAACAGATTGGCGACGATGATGAACAGCAGCGCGAAGTTAGAATCGGCCGGAGTGTAGGGATAACGATCGAATACATCCGAGAACTGCAGTTCAGCCAGGGTGTAGATGCGAAATGCGTAGTAGAAGATCGTTTCAAACGCCAGCAGAACGACGAACGGATCGCGTCGCCTGCGCTCCAGGCGCAAGGCTATTTCCGTCTGGAGGCACAGGAGGATCCCGAGCGCGAGGGTCTCCTCGTCCATGTACGGGTTGCCCGGCGTGGCAGAAAAAGCCGACACCAGCAACCCAACGACGACCAGATTCGCCAGCCGCAGCACGCTGTTGAAGTCGATCCACCGGGTTCTCATAGTGAGGCGCCAAACCCGCGTACGGCCTGCACGACGGATTCAGGTGGCCTGAAACCCGTATCGAACAGTTTCTGCGAATCGTAGATCCGGGCGATGTCTGTGTCCGACCGGCCGCGCATTCGCAGCAGCAGCGCAAGCGCACTGGCAGGGACCGGCAGCAGCGGCAGTCGCCGGGGACTCAACCCCAGGGATTCGCGCAGAACGGTCTCGACGCTGCGGAAGTTGTTATCGGGATCTTCGTCCGCGGATACGTTAAAAATGCTTCCTCCTGCGGGAGTCCCGAGCGTCGCCACGTGTAACAGCGCCGCCGCCACAGTGCGAACCGGGACCAGGTGCATCGCCCTCGTGCCGAAAAGGCTCGCACGCGAGTAATTCACGAACGGATTGCCCGACCGCAGGGCGTCGGCGAGCTTCACGAGATTGCGTCCCCCGGGACCGACGATCACGGTCGGCCGCAGAATTGCCGCATCCAGGCCTTCCGCAACGGCGCCCAGCACCCGTTGTTCCACCGTCCACTTGGTACGCTCATACGCTGTCCTTGGCACACATACAGTCGATTCAACCACGCGGGTTTCGCTCGTCTTACCGGCGACCATCGCAGTCGAACAGTGCACGAGTCTTGCGACACGCCTGCGCAGGCAGGCGGCGACGACATGGCCGATCAACTTCACATTGTCAGCTTCGCTGGCGTTGATCCCGTAGGCCAGGTTGGCGACGACATCGCCCGGCTCCAGCACCTCATCCAGCGATCCCGGAATCAACAGATCCGCCCGCAGGCACCTGACCGCCTGCTGCGGCAGTTGCGGGACGCACATGCTGGCGCGGGACACGGCTGTCACGGGCATCGGCAGGCCAGGAGCCGCCAGGACAGCCCGGCCGACAAAACCGCTGGCTCCCAGGATCACGAGCGACGCCATGTCTGCTGCATCAGCACTTCCAGAACTCTCCGACCGATTCGTAGCGCTCGCCATTGATCCCGAGCTTGAAGGCCGCGATCCCGGGTGCGCGCTCCTCGCTGAAACCTCCCAGGTCGAGCCACCGCAGCCCGCGTTGTTTCAGGTACAGGATCGACTGCCACAACAGGTACTGGTTGGCCTTCAGATTGCGCCCCTGGACCCCGTTCCAGCCCAGCAGATACGTTGCTGCATTTCCATGCGTAACCAGGCACACACCCGCAACCGGCTCCCCCGCGGCGACCGCGCGCAAGACGACCAGTTGCGAATCGGCATCGAGATGCTTGCGCAAGGCCAGCAGAACCCCGAGCGGCACACCCGTGAAATTCTTCGCGAGCATGAGTTCCCGGTAACGGGCAACCATCCAGTGGAAGAGCCGGTCGTCGCTGCCGATTTCCAGTTCCAGCCCGGACTTTTCGGCGGCCACCAGCATGTTGCGCCATTTGCCGTCGAGCCGTTTACGCAGTATATCGGGCTCGAGCGCGAGGTCGATCCAGGCCGACTCCCAGGCGCGCACGGAAAACTGCCGGAACCCGAGCCGCACCAGCAACGCCAGCGAGGCGCCGCTCAGACTCAATTCCGGAGCTGCGCTGACCAAGCGTCCGTGCCGCAAGCTGCCAAGCCGTCCCAGCTCCGTCCACACTGCGCGCTCCTCCTGTGGCAGCAGCGGCCGCAGGTAGATGGGCCCGCGGTTGATGCGGAGGATTCCAAGCAGGCCCGCGATCCTTCTGTGCAACGCCTGGACGAGGGCAATCGGTTCCTCACCTGCGAAAACGACTGCGCGCGTCACCTTCCAGCCTGAGGAATCCGCCTTGGCCGCACCATAAGCCCAGCTCTGCAACAGGCTCGAGCGGCCTGCCTGGGTCAGCCATTCGTGCCATTGCGCCGCTGTCGCCCGGTCCCAAACGAGCTTCAGGTCCGGCCCCTCCTCCGCGGCAACCTTCGGTTGACGCGCATGTTTCAGCATCCCGGCGACGTCCAGACTCTGATGCACCGGCAGATACACACGGTTGTGTCGCAGGCGCCAGGCATTCTCATGGCGGCCGCGATCGGCCATCACCTCTGGGGGCAGGTCGGGCCAGGTCATGGCCGGCAGTCCCTCGAGCCGCCAACGCTCATAAGCCGCTTCGGCGGTCTCGGTGTCGGCCTGGTAGGCGCATAGATAGGGTGTCCAATCGCGGCCCACCGGTCGGTCTGCCGCCGACAGGCGAAACGGGACCGAGTGCGTCTGTCCGAGCAGTAAAGTGTCCCACAACAGCTGCGAACGTTCTCGCCTGCGCGCTACGTCGGCCAGCTCACCGACCAGGCCCGCCAGCAGGCGCCGCGCGACCGCGCTCTGGGCTGGGGCGGCCAATTTCACGGTGCTGGCGGCCGCCGAAGCGGATGCCTCCGGGAATTCAACCGGGGGTAGTGCCGCACGGCGAACGCCCAGCTTCTGCAGCACTCTCTTGAGCAGCCACGTGAGCGCCTGCCGATATATAGAGCTCGTCGAGCAGCCGAGCGCCTGTTGCAAGGTCTCGAGGCGCCCGGGCCAGCTGGCCGGCGCACCGAAGGAGGCGATCAGGTCCGGCGCGAGCCGGGCAGGTCCGCGATTGCGCACCACCAGCACTGCCCCATCCGGAATGGCCAGATGCTTGTGGGGACTGTAGAGGACAAAGTCCCCGTAACCCCCTACACCCTCCACCGGCCTCAGTACATGAGCCGCGTCTTCGATGAGCCAGGCACCGCAGCGCGCACAAAGATCGCGTGCAGCCGCTGCCGCAGCGGGCTGACCGAAGTAATGCACCAGCAAAAACAGATCGGGCGGCGCCAACTCGAACATCGCCCGGCAGGCGGCCATGTCCGGCGACAGCGTGTCGGTCAGGGAATAAAACACCAGGCGTGCGCCGGTACGACGCAGCGCGACCAGCGCTGAATCACAGAAGAAGTCAGGAACCCATACCGTGACCGGCTTGTCTGGTGTACGACTCCTGCGCCATGCGGCAATGAGGGCGAGCGACCATGCCGACCGCGATAGCCACCCCCCCACGTCGCCCACCCGGCACCACGGCGCCGCAAGGATTTCATCGGGCGGCGGGGGGCGCAGCAGGGCGCGAAACAGGTTCAGCCAGGTGGGTAACGGCGCTGCAGTCAGCATTCGTACGCGACGATCGACACGTAGCTGACTTTCAAATCCAACTGGCAAGTCGGGCACGGGAGCGGGCGTAGCGGAAATCCGCGACTCCCTCCACGTACGCGCCCAGAAGAGCGAGCGTATCCGCAGGGTCCACTGCCTCGCGTCGCACCGCGAACGGCGAAACTCCGCCTGCATTGTCACCGCGCAATCCCGAGTAGATGCAACTAAAACGTTTCCGGGCGACCGCCATCGCCTGTGGGCTGAAGCTCGCAAGGTCGCCAAAAGTGTACGCAAAGTGATCGATGGGCACGCCGAGGCGGTGCGCCAGCGAGTCTGCACTGCCGATGATTTCGTCCTCGAGACCGGACTGCGTATCAATCTGGGTCAGCCGCGTGTGAGTGCGCGTATGGGCGCCGATGCTGTGACCCTGCTCCAACAGCGCCTCGAGATCCGACCAGCCCATATTGTACGAATGGGCTGGCAACTCGTCGGCACCGACCAGTGGATAGATGTGCCGAGCGATGAATTGCCGTGCGGCGGCGCGATCGACTACCGATACGAAATCCAATACGACGAAGAACAACGCGGGGATGCCCAGTGGATTCAAAACTTGCTCCGCCGCCCGGCGATGCGAGGCATAGCCGTCGTCGAAAGTCAGGAGCACATGACGCCCGTGCAGCGGCTCAACGCCGGTGACCAGCCTCGCAAATTGCCCGGCGGTGACAAATTTCCATGACTGCGCCAGCCAGCGCAGCTGTACCTCGAGGTGTGCCAGGTTCTCCGGCGCAATATCGTGGTAGGTGAGCACGCGCAGGGAGTTCGCAGAGACCAGGCCCAGGGAGCGGCCGATGGACTTGCCGACCCTGTGAACCCGATAGGCATGGGCCAGCAAGCGGTGATGAAGCGGCATCTGAGTCCTAACGTCCGAATGTTCTCTTCAATCTCGCAAAAATGAATCCCGCGGTGGCGCGGGGCGAGTCGCGAAGCGCTTGCAGCGCCATCCGGAGCGCCGCGGTCCATTGCGAAGCCGCGGCAAGCCGGGTCGCCTCCGCGAGGCGCAAGCGGGCGGCGACCCGTTTCCACAGCCGCTCAGGCGTACTTTCGAACCGTTGCACGGTGAATACATGATCATGCAGCAGACGCTGCGCGTTCTTCAAATGATTCGCGATCCGGGCCGAGCTGTTGGCACCGTGGACGACGTACTCGCCGTGCACCTCGGGGATAAATTTGAATCGGGCCTCGTTGCGGGCCAACTCGAGCCAGAATGCGTAGTCCTCCACCGTCGCGTAATCCTGGCGCTCATCGAACTCGATCCCGTGCCGGACCAGGAAGGCCCGGCGCACTACGGTCGCGGATGGAGACAGTCGATTGCCCTCGAGGAGCAGCACCCGGTAGAAATTGCTGCAGTATGGGCCGAACCGGATAACCCTGCGTGTGCCGTTCCGGACGTCCACCAGCAGCTCGTCGTTGCTCAAGACATCGTATGCGTCGCCGCTCGTGGCAGTGCCAACGACGATTTCCAGCTTGCGCGGATACCAGCAGTCGTCCGCATCCAGGAATGCGATCCACTCACCGTGGGCCGCGCGCATGCCGAGATTGCGAGACGCTGCAATCACTCCATGATTGTGGATTTTCAGCAGTTTTATGCGCAAGTCGCCGAAGCCGTTGACCACCTCGTCGGTGTTGTCCTGGGAATGATTGTCGATGACGATTGCTTCCCAATTCGCATAGGATTGCTCCATCACCGAGCGCAGCGCCCGATCCAGGAAGTGCGCGTGGTTATACGTTGGAATGACAATCGAGACCAGAGGCGGCATCAGCGTCGTATCTGCTGGTTTCATTGAAACCATTCCCGGCAACAGGCGAGCAGTCGATCGATCTCCTGGAGCCTGTCGGCACGAGGCTCAAAACCGCTATGCATCAGGGCATCCAGGCGATAGTGAAGCTCGGCGCCAGCCGCGCCGGCCGGCGGCTCGACCCGCGTCAGCTCGGGCCGGAACCCCAGCGACAGGACGCACCGCTCCTGAATGATCCGCGCCATTTCCCAGACCGTGGGTGACCAGTCCCCGCCCACGTTGAATACGCCACCTCCCAGATTTTGCGTGGGCAGGCGCAGCAAATGATCAATAGCGGCGCACACGTCCGGCAGCGGCACGAAATCGCGCCGATCCAACCCCGGCGAATGCAGCACCAGGGTGTGCGTCAGCACGGCCTGGCGGCACAAATCATTCACCAGCAGCATCCACGAGTCGGTGTCCTTATGAGCGGGTGCGCCGTATGCATTTGAGAGGCGAATGACGATTCCCTCAATTGCGCCGCCCTGCAGGGCATATCGAACTGCATCCTCACCGGCACGATGGCTCGTGGCATAGGGATGCAGAGATACGGGACACGTGTTCTCAGTTATTACACCCGCCAACGGGCGGCCATACACGTGCGCGGTGGAAAGATAGACAAAGCGCTTCACCCGCATCCGGGCCGCCGCACGTACCAGCCGCGCGGTGGCGGCCGCATTGAATTCCAGCGCAGCGGCTGGGTCTGCGGCGCACGCCTGGGCGTTCATTCCCGCAAGGTGCACGACTGAATCGACACCGGTACAGACCTGCTCGAGCGCGACCTCGCTATCCCACTGCATGCTGACCGTTTGCACCTGTGGCAGCCATGGGGGCGAAGGCAAGGACTGTCGCGACCCGAGTACGACCTCACTGCCCGTCTGTGACGCCAGGAACTGGGCCAACCGTCCGCCGAGGTAGCCGAATCCGCCCGTGATCAGCACTTTCATCAGGGCTCTGCCGGGGAGTCGCCGCCGACCCACCGATAGGGAATGGCCGGGTCGCTCAGCGGGCGGGTCTCGCTCTCGCCGGGTGAATGCGGCAGATCGGCGCAATTCACCAACAGCGCCGCCGCAGGTCCCAGGGCCTCAAAGCCATACCACAACCCCGGAGGTATCGTGACTCGCAGATAGGCGTCGGGGCGTCCGAGCTCCTGTATATGCAACCGGCCCCGCGACGCTGAGTGCTCCCGCTCGTCGTAGATCACCAGGCGAATCCGGCCAACCGGCACAGCGAAGTTCTGAGTCTGCAACCGGTGGCGCTTCCAGGCCTTGACGGCCCCCGCCCGCACCTCGGAGAAGTAACATTCTCCAAACCGGCTGAACCCAGGTGCATCACTGCGCAGCATGTGCAGAACCGCGCCGCGCTCGTCGCTGATCTGCCGCAGGTGGGTGATGATGACACCGTCGATCGGAGTCAGGGTCATTACGGCTTTATCCAGGACATCCCGCGGTCGCGCGCCAGGCGGCAGTACTGCTCGATCTGCCCGACCGTGCAGGAGTAAATGTCCACCTGCCTTTCATGCCAGGCGCGATACCAATCCACCGTGAATGCCACGGTTTCCGGATACTGCAGCGCTGCCCGCCAGTTGAGATGGAACAGCGCCTTGTCGCACGATAACTTGAGCAGGGTGGCCTCGTGGCCGCTGTGCTCGCGGCCCTGCGGCACGACCCACTGCGCCCCTGGCCAACGCGCCGCCATGGCGCCCAACAGCTCGGCGACGCTCTGGTTGACGTGAGCATCCGGTCCGAAGTTGAAGGCCTCGCCATTGAGACCCGCCTGCTTGCGGCACAGCCGGGCACCCAACCACAAATAGCCGCTCAATGGCTCGAGCACGTGCTGCCAGGGTCGCGTGGCCTGTGGGCTGCGCACTTCCACAGGTTGCCCTGCGCACCACGCGCGGATGCAATCAGGAACGATCCGGTCATCCGCCCAATCACCTCCGCCGATGACATTGCCGGCCCGGGTCGTTGCGATCTGCAGCGGTGAGTCACGCAGGAAAGAATGGAAATAGGAGCTGGCAACCAGGTCGGCGCAACTCTTCGAGCCGCTGTACGGGTCGCGGCCCGCGAGCGCATCGGTCTCGCGGTAGCCCCAGCACCATTCATCGTTGCGGTAGACCTTGTCACTCGTGATCAGCACCGCCGCCTCGATCCATGGCCGGGTCCGCAGCGCTTCGAGCAGGTTCACCATTCCCATGATGTTGGTTTCGAAAGTAGCCGCGGGGTCCGCATAGGAGCGTCGCACGAGCGCCTGTGCGGCCAGGTGAAACACCATTTGCGGGCGAAACTCATCGCAGACCGCGGCCAGCCGGGCGCGGTCGCGAATATCGCCCCGATAGTCGCGCATCCGGCCGGCGAGGCCCAGCAACTCAAAATTGGCCGGCGAGCTCGGTACATCCACGGAGTAGCCAGCCACTTGCGCCCCCAGCTGCAGCAGCCACAGTGACAGCCACGAGCCTTTGAAGCCCGTGTGACCGGTCACCAGCACGCGGCGCCCGCGATACACATCGGCGAACAGGCTCATCGGTCAGTTCTTCCAGGGCGCCTTGCCGCTCGCCCACAGTTCCTCGAGTTGGTGCTTGTCGCGCAGGGTGTCCATGCACTGCCAGTAGCCCTCATGGTGATAAGCCATCAGCTGCCCCTGCTGCGTCAACCGCTCGAGCGGCTCTCTTTCCAACATCGTGGAGTCGTCCGCTATGAAATCGAATACCTGCGGCTCGAACACGAAAAATCCGCCGTTGATCCAGCCCTCCCCCGTCTGCGGTTTCTCCTGGAAGCTCGCGACCCGGGACTCCTCGACGACGAGCTCGCCGAACCGGACCGGCGGCCGCACGGCGGTGACCGTTCCCAGGCGGCCGTGCGCGCGGTGGAATTCGAGCAGTCCCGTGATATCGACATCCGACACTCCATCTCCGTAAGTCAACATGAAGGTGCCCAGGCTGTGCAGAAGCGGCTTCAGGCGCAGCAGGCGGCCGCCGGTCATGGTGTTGGTCCCTGTCTCGATCAGTGACACGCGCCAATCCTCGGATGTGGGGTTGGCATATTCCACCCGGCCGCTGCGCAGATGCACCTCCAGGTCGCTCTGGCGCGCGTGATAGTTGAGGAAGTAGTCCTTGATGACGTCACCCTTGTACCCCAGCGCCAGCGTGAAGTCGCGCAGGCCATGGCGCTCATACATCTTCATGATGTGCCACAGAATGGGGCGCCCGCCGATGTCCACCATGGGCTTGGGTTTGATCTGCGTTTCCTCGGCGAGCCGGGTACCGAGGCCGCCACACAGGATGACTGTTTTCATGCAATGACTTTCGTGTATGGATGTTTCAGGTGAGCCCGCCGCAGCCGAGCAATCGTTGCCAGCGCGGCAGGCCGGGATCGAGACAGAAGAAATCCTCGCGACTGCGACTCACCGGCGCCTCGTCACTGGCCAGCAGCGCCGTGGCCAACTCCTTGGGTGTACTGACAAAGTGCACGCCGCGCCGGCCTCGCAACGGACTGATATTCAATTCCGCCTCGTCCAGCATGACTATCACGCGCAGGCCGGCCAGGTAGGCGTCCACAGCCGCCGAAGTCGAGTTGCTGCAATAGGCAACGTCGAAGTCACATAGGATCTCGCCGATACGATTCGTCCGCAACTGCAGATGCAGCGACGGATGGTTCTCCACCGCTACCATGCAATTAGGGTGCGGCTTGATCGTGAAGTTGGGACCTGCGGCTTGCGGCACGCGTGCTTCCTCAAGTAACTTCAATGCTTCCTCAAGTAACTGCAACAATTTGTTCGTGCTCGCGCGAGCCACATCTCCCAGAATCAACACTTCGATACGCCCGCGCGGCCCGCCCGACCTCGACGGCAGATCGTGCAGGTACTGATAACGCAGCGCCTCGCATTCGGTTACACCGTCCGGTGGATAATCTGCTTCCAGGTAGGCCTGCAGCGCCGCCCTCCCATTGACAGCCGTGACGTCGGGTTGCGGCATGGAACCGGGACCGGACCGCCGAACGCTGCGCGGATCCGCGAAATAACGCAGATCCCAGAAACGCACTGTCGAATGTTCAACGGCGATCAGACGGCCATGGCCATGCTTACGCCAGGCGTGGATGAAGGCACGCTCCCACCCCTGCCCCTCGCACAGATACAAGCCGGTTGCCTGGCGAGGTATGGCGCGCAGCACCGCATCAAACAGCTCGATCCACAGCAGATTGCCGATCGCAGCCGGGCCGGCCAGGGAGTCCTGCCAATCGGCCCGCGCCAGCGGCCACAACCACAGGCTGGAATCGGCCGGACGGAACGCAGCGCGCACCCGGCGCAGCCGCAAGTTGATGAAGTTGAGCCGCAGCCAGCGAGTCAACACACGCAACACGATCGGCCACGACAGGTAGGCATCCAGAAAACAATGGAACGACGCCTTGGCGCCCTGCAGGTTGAAGCGCCGCACCCACTCCTGCGCGACCGCCGTGTGCGGCACGGCGCTGCTCGGCAGAAAATGCTGCAACCAATTGGCGCCGTACCCCATGTCGTGCACGAGTTTTGGCAGCGCCTCCCACTGTCGCGAGTGGAATTCACCCTTGGCGCACGACTTTTCATCCAGGTGGATGAAGTATGAACAGAAGAACCACGTGCGCTCGCCGCTCAACCAGCCGGAGCGGTCGCTCGAGCGCAGCGGCCAACGGGCCCATACGTGACGGCCCAGAAACAGGAGTGCGCGGACCGGCTGCGGCAGCCTGCGATACAGGTCCGCGACCCTCCATGGGCGAGACGCTTGCGGCGCTATCCGCCGCCATTCATACCCGACTCCCAGGTTACGGCACAGAGCCCGGATCGCCGCGGCCACCGGCTGGTTTGCGCTCACCACCCGCAGCGTGCCCGGCCGGAGGTCCCGGACGATCTCCTCCAGGGCCAACAGGCGTATGGCGGCATTGATCGACGGCGACTTCCACGGACTCTTTTCCACCAACAGCGTCAGCCACCAATAGCTGAGCCCGTCTTCGAGCACCAGGTGATCGATCAGGCGCCGACCCGCTATCCGGCTTTCGCCCAGATCGTGTATCCAGGCCAGATACTTGCGCCGCAGGCGTTCGCCATGCGTCTCGGCATACCGCAACAGGCTGCGGACCTGGTTCACCTCCCCATGGCCGCTCCAGCGATAGATGACTCCCTGCTCGTCTGACGGATCGTTTGACGAGTCCCAAAGCGTGACTGTCAGACCTGTCAAACGGCTTTTGCCATCAGTTGCTCCACATTCGCCAGGTCAGCCGGTGTGTCCACCGAGCTGGAACTGTGCACGGTGGGCACCATGCGCACCTTCAAACCATGTTCGAGTACGCGCATCATGTCCACGGACTCGGCGATCTCCAGTGGAGTGGGAGCCATGCGGGTGTACTCGATCAGAAAGTCACGCCGGAACGGAATGACGCACACCTGCTTGCCCATCGGAACAACCGGCACTTTGGCGCGAGTCGGAATCGGCTCACGCGAAAAGTACAGCGCATTGCTCTGCAGGTCGCACACGACCTTGATGCAGTTGCGGTCTTCGAACTCGGCGGTGGATTGGATTTTCCCGAGGAGGTTGACGATCTGCAGCGAGGGATCGGCCAGCATCGGCTCGACCGCTTCGGAGATCATCTGCGGATGAGTCATCGGCTCGTCGCCCTGTACCATGACGACGATGTCGTAAGTTATGCCGTCTTCCCGTTCCATGATCTCGAGCGCTTCCGCACAGCGGTCGGAGGCGCGCTCATGGTGACTGCCAGTCATCACGGCACGGCCGCCGATGCTTTCGATGTAGTCGGCGATTTCCCGGTCGCAGGTGGCCACCGCGGTCACCGTCAACAGGCGGTTCTGCGACACTCGCTCATAAACATGGCCGATCATGGGCTTGCCCAGCAACGGGGCCAGCGGCTTGCCCGGAAACCTGCTGCTGCCCATGCGGGCCGGAATGAGAGCGGCGATATTCATCATGTTTTCCTATGCCTTGCGACAAACCACCATCATGTGAGAGCTCCAGCCGGACGCGGCGATCAGGCTCTGCCACTGCGTCCGCGCCGCCTCGGTGGCGGTGGCGGCGAAAGTGCGCCAGAACCTGTCTTTGATCTGGGCCTGGTTGTTCACGAGAATGTCCACATCGAGCTTGCCCGGAGTGGTCACTTCCAACATCTCCAGACCAATGCGCCCGAGCAGAATGTCGACCGACCGCGGGTTGAGAAAATTGAGATGGTGAGGGGGCGACACCGACTTGGAATCCTGCCAGAGCGCCTGGATATCCACGCCCGCACCCGACAGGGTGGTGAACAGGAACAGGTCGCCTGAGCCCATCAATCCGCGCAGGTGGCGCAGGAATGCGGCGGGGTCGTGCAGATGCTCGAACAACTCGAAGCTGACAAAGGCCTTCGGACCGGCGGGCAGATCCCCCGGCGTGACCTGCTCGAGAAACTTCTCGATGACCGGCAGGGATTTCTCCCGGCAGACGCTGGCGAGATGCGGCCCGGGCTCGATCACGGTGACCGTACGCCCCGTAAGACCCCGCATCTCTTCCCCAAACAGGCCAAACCCGCCGCCGATGTCGATCACCGTGTGGCCGGCGGCCTGGTAGCGTTCCAGGCAATCGTTGATGAGCCGCGCCTTGGGCTTCCAGAGCTTTTCGCGGCGTGCCTCGGCCGTCTCCTTGTAGAACGTCGTTGCCCAGAACCTCGCCGAGGGCGACTCGGTATAGTATCTGGAGAAGGCAGCGGCGACGGGGCGCGGATTGACAAACAGAGTATGGCATCGAGAACAGGTCTCGTAGTCGAAGCCGTCCTTGTTGAATGCGTGTTGCCCGGCCTGGGTACACGCGGGACACGGGCCCGAATCACGCGGCACGGCGGAAAAAAACGTCACGGCGTCCTGCTGTGCCAGGCGCAGGTACTCATCGAATATCTTCCTGGGGCGGATTTCTTCTTCTTTCACTGACTTTTCTCCGGCTCCGGCACCGTCGCAGCGTTGTTCAACATGACGGCATCGATCGAGTACGCCAGAAACCGGTACCCTTCCGCGATCCGCTGCTGCAGTTGCTGCACAGACGGCGCGACAACATGTATGCCGCACGCGACCTGCCGGCGGTTCGTATGCACGCGAATGCGCTCCATGACCTCGTTGAAGCCTGGATGATCGAATTGCGCCGTGAGTCCCATGGAAGCCGACAGGTCGTACGGGCCAATCAGTATCGCGTCCAGCCCGTCAACTTGCAGGATCTCATCGAGACTGTCGGCTGCACGGATGTGCTCGATCATGGCCACCAGCAGTGGCGCCTGCGCCTCGTCGCGATAAGCGTCGAAATGCTTGCCGAAGAGGTTCGCGCGTGAGAACCCCACTCCGCGTCTGCCGGCCGGGGGCCAGCGGCAAACGTCTCGGACATCGCTCAGTTGCTGCGCGCTCTCCACCATCGGCACAATCACTCCGCCGGCGCCCGCATCCAGCGCCTGCTTGCAGTCCTTGGTGGTTCCCTGCGCCAGGCGCGCCAGGGGCAATGTGCCGCCGAGCTCGAGGGCACGGAACAAGTCCGGAAGTTGATGCGGGGCGACTGATCCATGCTCCATGTCAACGGCCACCCAGTCATAGCCGGCCTGACCCATGATTTCAGCTATCGAAGCATGGGGAAGCTGCATCCAGCTGCCTATGGAACGGCCGCCGTTACGCAGACGGCCACGAATCTCACCGATTTTGACGAGTCTATTCATAGTTCAAATCATCGAACGCGGGACCGGGATATCGAGTCTGAAAAGCTTGGTTGATCGCCGTGCGTCGCAGCAGAAATGGGACGCCATTGGCCTCAGCGGCGTGGAAGTCGGTCTCTGAGTCCCCGACCGCCAACGCTCGTTCCGGCGGGCACGCCAGGCGTCCCAACATCTCGCGCATCGCTGCGGACTTCGGCGTAGGCGCGCCGTATACCGCGTGAAAGCAGCCGGCAACCTTCAGCGCCAGCAGAATCTGTTGTATTTCCACTTGCGGCGTAGCGGTCATCAGCGCAAAGCATTGCCGGGCGTGATGCGCCTGCAGGTATTCGCGCACCCCCGGCACCCACGGCGAATCGATGACGGCCTGCAGCACCAGCCGCGAAAATTTCGCACAAAAGTCGTCGATCCGGGCTGCCGTGACCGGCTCGCCCGCCCAACCCAGGTAGATCGGCATCTTGTCGAAACGGGAAACCCCGCCGTGGGCTTCATGGTGCTGCCGCACTCTCGTGGCGACCTCCCTGCCGTACGGCAGGAAGAGCTGCTCGAAGCCCACCGACTTGGCCGCAACCGAATCCTTGATTACGCCGTCAAAGTCCCAGAACACAACCGCGGCCCGCTGCAAAAGGACCTGCGCGGGGACGTCCGTGTTGTGTCTCATTGCATCGCCGGCCGGTGCCATATCTGGTTGTAGCTGCTTTTGAAGGGGGAGTTCTCGAACATCTGCGCGTGGCGCTTGTCTTTCAGCACCAGGCCCGCATCGCCCAGGTAGCGCGCCGAATCCACGGCCTGCTTCTCGAACTCCTCATTGATCTCCACCAGCACCCCGGTGACCTTGCGCAGGACCGCCGCTCCGCCCTGGAGAATCAGGTGCTCGATCCCGTCCACGTCCATCTTGATGTAGTCCGGTTGTGGAATCTTGAGCAGCAGCAGCGCATCGGCCATGGAAATGCCGACGGTCTGGAATTCGAACAGCTTGTGCAGGGCGTTGCCATCGTGCCCGAAGGACTGACCGAAGGAGGACAGCGCCCCACCCCACTGCGTAGACGTCATGTTGAGCGCGCTCACGGACAAAGTGTCGGACAGCGGCAGCGGCACGATGACCGCCTGGCTCGTCAGGCCGTTTAGAAAGATGTTGCGCGCCAGCAGCTCCAGGTTGAAGACCGACGGCTCGAACGCGAACACCCTGCAGCCAGCCGCCTTCGCCGCATAGCAGGTATACAGGCCGACATTGGCGCCAATGTCCCAGACCACCGAGCCCCGGGGAATGCCGTCAATCCACTCGAGCGTCTCCGGCTCCTTGGTGGCGAAGGTGTCGACACGAAAGTGATTGAGACGGTTCGGCACGGCAAACGTCAGCTCCACACCCTGGTGCCGGACGGACTGGGTGTTGGTCGTTGCCCAACTGAGAACCTCCTCAA
>Ga0307479_10001595_pt1 | contig 20753 bp, 34 predicted proteins | sample atmos_gasesECM4C_FD_203743 | JGI IMG/M metagenome (GOLD analysis project Ga0307479, IMG submission 203743) | Hardwood forest soil microbial communities from Morgan-Monroe State Forest, Indiana, United States - atmos_gasesECM4C_515 | ecosystem: Environmental > Terrestrial > Soil > Temperate...
GACCATCACGTATACCGAGTCGGGAATCTCCTTCACGTAGTTCTGCAAGGTGATGTCCGGGCGTGTGTGCCGCAGTTGCGTCTGCACGTCCTTCAAGGAACCCTTGCGTTCTCCCACAGCCAACGTGGCGAACGTGCGCCGGAGAATCTGAAAGTTCAGCTTGGGCAGACCCAACTGGACGCGGATAGGGTCGAGCACCCGTGCTTCAAAATTCTCATAATCCAGAAACCCACCTTGGCTGTTGGGGAAGATGAAATCCCGGTCAGCAGGTTTGGTCGTGAGTCCCCGCCACTGCGTCAGTTCTGCCGCTAGTCGTTTCGGCAACGGGACGCAGGCTTCGCTTTCTTCCGTTTTCGCCCAGGGGCGCAGCTTGCACTTATAAATCGTTTCCGTGACTCGCAGCGCGTGGCGGCCACTGGGCAACTGCTCTAGGGAACGCCAGCGGAACGCGAACAATTCACCGGGGCGCACGGCGGTGCCGGACCCAACCTTGATGGCCAGCTTGTCCCGCAGAGTCTTGGCCGCGTCAATCACAGCCTGATACTGCGGCCATTCCAGCACGGTTTCGTCCGGCTTGCGGGTCTTGGGCCGCTTCAGCTTGCGTCCTGGGTCTTTCACCAGAAAATCTTGTTCGACCGCTTCCCCGCACATGGATTTCAGATAAGTGTAGCAGTGGAAAGTCAGCGAGCGAGAGTAGTCGCGGGCCAGCTTGTTGAGCCAATCTTGCAGTTCCACCCGGTCTAAGTCTCGCAGTTGTTTGTCGCCAAACTGATTCAGAATCCGGCGCACTAGCTGTTCATTGGTTCGCCGAGTGGATGCGCTCCAACCGCCCTCTATGGTGGGCAGCCAGCGGTGCTCACAAAACCAGCGGAGTGAAACGCGGTCGTCACGCCGGGAAGAATGCTTACTGTTCAGCGGCCCAAGGATTTCGGCCAGCTTCTCTTCCGCTTCGAACTTCCGGATCTTGTTCTTTTCCCCGAGTACACGGCTGCGGTGTGCGCGCCGTTCTCTGCCGGTTTCAGAGTCGCAAATGTATTCGTACCAGTGCGCCTTCCAAGTGCGGGCACCGGTTTCCTCTACCCATCCTCTCTGGCATCGTGTGCGCATCTGGCTCCCCCTGTCGGTTTGGAATGTGGCACGCACTATACGCCTCCTTGCTGCACCTGAAGGTGGGCGTTGATGAAGTTTTCGATGTCTTGAGGTCTAAAACGCAAAACGGCCCTTTTCCCACCGAGGCGAACGACCGGAATCCGAGGATTGCGACGAGTCGCGTGGTCCCGCACCCAAGCTCTCGAGACCCCAAGACGCGCGGCCACATCGGACAGAGATAACAAACGCCCGCTCACGAGATTCCCTCCGATCTCCGCAGTCGCTATCACCATTCCGCTATTCATAATTCCGCCCATCTCCATTGCTCGGCTGGTACTCGCGTTCCATGGATCTCGGATAAAAGCGCAGCTTGTGCGGGCTAAACATGACCGGAACCGGACCCCTAACACCGTTTCGGTTCTTGCCGATGATAATGGTGTCCTCACGCGTCGGCTTTCCGTCCGGCCCGGTTGGCACATGCAGCAACAGCACAACGTGCGCGTGTGCCTCGATGTCACCAGATTCCTTCAGATCGATCATCGTGGGAGCATCGTTTACATTCTGTGGCCGACGCAGTTGCGAGAGCAGCACAACCGGAACACGTTCTGATTTGGCCAGTTGCCGCAGTGCATCAGCGACCTTACCGACTCGTTCTCGAACATCTCTGGCGTCTGCCTGGACCAGCTGCAGGTAATCCATTACGATCAGTTTCACTTTCATGCGCGTGATGAACAGGCGGGCCCTAGCAAGCAATTCCGGAATGCTGATGGTCCCGCTGTCATCGAACCAAACAGGCCACTCGGCAATTTCGGCTGCACCCGTCGCCAGTTTCGGCCATTCTTCCTTCGTGATGTGGCCGGGATGACGGATTTTGGTGGCTGTGACAGAAGTCACAGCGGAGAGGAACCGTTTGCCGAGATCCCAGCGGCTCATCTCAAGCGAAAACACTCCAACCGGATTGCCGGCTTTGGCGTTCGCTGCCACGATCTGACAGGCAAGGGCAGTCTTACCGGCTCCTGGCAATGCGCCAACTACGATCAACTCGCCCTTGCGCAAGCCACCCGTGAGCATGTCGAGTGCATCCACACCGGTCGGTAATCCGACCAGCCCACCTGCCTGCGCTTGGAGTTCCAGTTCCCGCAACACTTCAGACATGAAACCATGGGGCGCGATGGCCTGGCTTTTCTGCGCTTGTGCTTCTACGTCCAGAATGGTCTCAAGTAGTCCGCCGGCGATGTCAATGGGCTTCTCGCCATCCATAGCTCGTGCTATCGCAGCGTTCGCCGCAAAGATCAAGCCTCGCAGCTGCGATTTCTCTTTCACGATTTTGACGTAGTGCTCAATGCTTGGCCGGTCCGGGACGCCATCCACGAGTCCAGCCAGCCAGGCCGCGCCGCCGATCGCACCGAGTTCCTTTTGCCCCATCTCTTCAACGAGCGTGAGGGCATCGATCGGAATATTAACCGCAGCCATCTCCGACATTCGCCGGAACACCCGCCTATGCGCATCGAGTGAAAAATCATCTTTAGGTGAGAGTTGCGCGGCCTCGCTGTAGGCTTCACTATTGAGCAAAATCGCCCCGAGGACGGCGCGTTCCGCCTCAAGACTTGCCGGCAGGCCACGGTCCAGGGCCATTTCCAGCACACGTGCCGCGCTCACTGAACCCCGTCCTTCAGCAGCTCGCGGTGATAATCCAAGGCGTTTCCGCTCGGCACCTTCACCGGCTCAGCCTTACCGTTGCCGGCGGGAGAACCGCGTCTGAACTCTCGCGCGTTTCGCAGCCACTTGTTGAGAGCACGGTCCCAATCTTGGAACGTGCTGCCATGGCTGACATGATGGTCTCTGAACACTTCAAATTCGCTCGCCAGGTCCACACCAAGTTCAATAGCTAGCCTCCTGTGGCTGTCCTTGGGAGCAAAGGCTTCTGCCATTTGGGAAGCACGCTTCACCTTCGCCCGCGAAGGCGCGAAAGCGCTCTCGCTCTTGTCTTGTACGTCTTTAGTCTTTAAGTCTTTATTAGGTGCCACCACCGTGCCACCACCGTGCCATGACAGTGTCTCCACCGTTCCGCCACCGTTCCGGCGCTCATATTCAGGCTGGGCTAGTCCGTTGTGTTTCCACGCATTGAGGCGACATCCCCGACAGTTCTCCGACCGTTACGTCAAACTTGTTTATGAGGATTGGATAGGCCCCACGCCTTCCGTCACCGTTCCGGTAGTTGAGGTATTTCTTGTCCCGAAGCCGGCGTAGGCTTTTTTGTAGGTGCTCTTTCTGGGATGGGTCCCCGAACTGGCACGCGATCGTGAGCGCGCAGCCCTCGTAGATTCCAGTCGAATAGTTCGCCCGCATGATGAGGAAAACATAGAGCCCAAAATCTACGGGCGACAATTTCCCGGCGAGTGCGTGCTCAAGCAGTCCGTTTCGAATGGCTGTGAAGTTATCCATCAGCGCCAGCCCTCTTGCGTGCGTCGCGAGTTCATAACGCCCCTTCCTCGCCATTTCTGAGGCGCTGCACGCTCTTGATAGCTTGCTGCTGCCCGGCAATCAACGAACTTAAGACGCGACGAGCCTGCGTGTTCCTAGCGCTTCGCCTGGCCCGGCAGAGATGCAGGTGTGACTGGCCGGCGAACATCGCGGCTTGATGTAGATCTTCCAAGAGATTCGGGACTACAGAAGGTGATTGAAACTGCGGTTCTGGTGTGGTAACTATGTCGTCGAACATTGTTTTCTCCTTTTGGGCCGCCTTCTTAGTCGGGGACGGCCCGAAACTTCCTAAAGCTAAGTTGTTGCCACTTCTGCGAACTCTCCTGAGAGAGAGTTGAGGCGATCTGCGATCAAGCTCAGCAAAGAAGATTCGATTCGTCCTAGCTGCTCGTCGCTCAGGTCAATCATCCCGGTTTCCCACTGCGAAAAGACGGATCGATCAACGCGCGCATCTTTTGCAAGCAGAGCCTGGGTTATCCCGAAGAGCAATCTCCGGTGCTTCGTTCGGTTCCGAATTGTGTCCTGTGGAATCATTTTGTGGGCTCCATCGGCAACACATCTGTTGTGTCACACAGAGGGTCAGGTGTCACGGGAACGGCGGGAATGGCGGGAACGACGGGAAGATTATTTTGGCTGGGAATTTCTAGCGGCTATGACGCTTACTGTGCTCCACAGTCGCTTGCGTAGACCAGCTATAGACAGATCTTCAAGCCCTAGGTCGCACACCGACGTAAGACTGATGTCTAGAAACGCAGCGGCTTCACGCGTGGTCATGGAGGGGTATTTGGATGGGTCGGATGCCTTCAGGTTCGCCATTGTCCGATCGCGATCATTGGGTCGCTTATCCCCAGTTGCCCTGGGCCTCCGGTCGCTTTCGGGCTGAACACGGTCCAATTCGCCGGTTGCCGTTGGGTGCGCCGTCGCTTCTGCTGTCGCCAGTTGTGACGCCGGTGCAGTCTGCTGCGCAAGGAACTTGTCCAGCTTACTTTCCACCCGGACGATTGGCTCAAGATCGCGAGCTTCTGCCGCTCGCACTCGTGCTTCAGCATCCAACCGTCCACCCTTTTCGTCGCGTGCTTCGGCTTCTTTCAGGCTGTACGCACTACGTGTCTTGATAAGCTCAATTGTGTAAGGTTCGGTCGCCCTTGCTTCCTCGGTATCCCAAACCTCCCACTGATGAGCACACTTGTTGCAATGAAACTCATCACACTTTCGCCAAGTGCGTGGAAGACGGACAACGCAAACTGCTTGGCACTCCGGGCATGGTGGCACTGGGTTAGGTTCTGGTAGTTGCTGGGAAGGTTCTGAAGCGGCGGCCATCGTTCACCTCCAAGGAGTGAACGAGGGGTAGCTTGGAGTCCACCCCTCAGCGACCGGGGGATCAAGCCGGCAGCTTTCACTTTACAGCTCCACTGTTGCCGAATTGTGGGGCAGTGTCAATAGCCCCATACCTAGCCATACCGCGCCGTGGCTCGAATGCTGTCTCGCTAGCTGCTGCACTGGCATGGTCTTGTGCAGTAACTGTTTTCTTGAGTACTAAGACTATGAAACGAAAAGGCGTGTTTTAGAGCAGCGGTTCCGGAGAACAGTGCTCTCGGCTGACAGGTTGCGTAATGCAGGTATGCGAAACAGGCTCGTAGCGGCACGCAAGCAAGGCTGGGGCATGTAACGAATGAGGCCTCCATCTCCGTTTCGGTGATCGACACGGCGAGCAACACTGTGGCTGCTACGGTCGGGGTTGGGTTCGACCCCGCGGGGGTGGCCATCACCCCGAATGGAACCCCGAGCCTACGTGGCGAATGATGGCTCCGCCACCGTTTCTGTCATCGACACCGCGACCAACACCGTGGTTGCGGCCATTCCTGTTGGGCTATTTCCTGAGGGGGTAGCCATCACGCCGGATGGAACCCGAGTCTACGTGCCGAATCTAGGCTTCGACACCGTCTCGGTCATCGACACTGCGACCAACACCGTGGTTGCGACCATTACTGTTGGGGGAGGGCCTCTTGCGGTAGCCATCACGCCTGCCCCACAAGCTCCGAAGAGCAAACAGCAATGCAAGCATGATGGGTGGAAGAATTTTGGTCCGCCTGCCGGACCTTTCAAGAATCAAGGGCAGTGCGTCAGCTATGCCGAACATCATTAGCATCACGAGGGAAAGGGAGTGCTCACGGACGCGCATCCTGTCCTACGTTGTCCGTGCTCCCATTACGAAATGCAGGATCAAAGAAATTACCGCAAATACAAGTAGCAGGTGAATGAGTCCGCCCGCGACGTGAAACACAGAGAAACCGCCGATCCAAGCGATCAACAGAATCACAAACAATATCGTCCAGATGCTCATAGCGTCTCCTATGTTGGTTGTTAGGTTTGAGGAAAATTGAATTGTGCCTTCTATCCTCCAGAAGTCCCAGTTGCAGTCTGCGGTTTTTTCCCAGTGGTGCGCTCGCGGACCCTTTCGCCGAAGTCCGAAACCTTGTCGGCGATGTCGGCTCGCGTTTCGTCACCGCTGGCGGGTGCGATTAGCAGGCCCACTCCTACGCCTATGCCCACTCCGATCAGCAGAGCACTTACCTTGCCGACTATTTGGGAATCTTCTTTGCCACGAAGAGCGTCGGCGGCATGGCCCAGGCGGTCGGACGCCGTTTCGAAAGTCTCCCTTGCTCTGCCTTTGATGTCGTCCATGTTGTCTGGAAGACGCTCACGTAGGTTCTCAAGCAGATAAAGGCCGGTACCGAACAGGGCGTTCAGAAGTGATTCTCGCCTCTTAAACCTCATTTGAAATTCTCCTTATACAGCGCTTGCGGAGTGATGGTCGAATGATGGTGCATACCTTGGGTGCACAAAAGGCCTGCGCGGTTGTGCCGCTTTATCAACGGCGTCGGGCACTTTCTCAGTGATCGAGACGCACACGACACAGCGCCATTCGATTAGGTCGCCAGTATAGGGAGAGTCTGAGTTCGGAATCTGTGCAATTCTGAACAGATGATCGGGATGGGAAAATGCATTCTATTGACATTCCCAAACGAAAAAGGGCTGAAACCCCTTACCCGCTGACTAGACTGTCAGCGGGTTTCCTTTTGAGACAGTTCTACAGACGTAAGGGTTCAGGAGGGCAGGTAATACGCTGTTGACCCGATGGCTCGTCGGCGGCTCTTGAAACATCATTGAAGCACGGGTCGTGCTTTATGCCCAAGTGCATTCTCATCGTCGATGACAGTGCTTCTATACGGCACATGCTGCGGACGACCTTCGAGGATATCTCCGGTTGGGAAGTATGCGGGGAAGCAGAGAACGGACGCGAGGCAATCGAGAAAGCCAGCGAATTGAAGCCTGATCTAATCGTGCTCGACCTTGCAATGCCAATTATGCACGGTCTAGAAGCAGCACCAGTACTGAGACGCATGCTGCCAGCCGTTCCAATCATCCTGTTTACGCTCTACGCTAATAAATTTCTGGAGCAGGAAGCATTCTCTGCAGGCGTCACTGTCGTAGTTTCGAAGGACGTTGCCGTGGGGACGCTAATCAAGCAGGAGGAGGGTTTGCTACGCGCCGCTTGAGCTGGATTCCCAATCGGGAAACGCCAGTCTGTCCCGTTTGATAAACCGCAATGCGTTGATCGCATCCTGGATGGCCTTACGCTCGGCTTGCCCGTCTTGACTTTGGCTCAATTGCTGCAGGCGTTCGAAGATCGCGGCCTCTGCCTCCGCTACCCGTTCCGACAGTTTCTCGCGATCAGTTTCGAGCAGCGCTTCCCGGTATTTATGCGACCATTCGGGATAACGTAGACTATGTGAGCTGCCAGACAGTGAAAACTCTGAAGTTGTCATTTTTGAAGATCTCCTGCCCAGATACGTTTCACGCGAACCTACTTGCTCTCGTTCCATACGTATAAGAAAGTGGCGTCGCTAGCAGTGGACACATGCCTCCCGCCTTTGTGAATGGCGCGATTAAGCGCCGACCGCACTCTTTCTTTGCTCTCGGCTAATTCTGCCAGCGGCACTTTGAGCGCAACCCCTGCGGGCAGGTGATCGAGGTCCGAGAGAATCTGGCTAACGACCTCTTTGTGCTTTCCATTTCGACCTTGGGGAACATCCGACTGCGCCATGGTCTTGAAGTTCATCAGAGCTTTATTGGTTCGAGGGCTCATCGCAACCTCCTTTTCGAGAACACAACGATAAACTAACGTTACGCAATCGTAATGCAACCATGAGATATCGTCAAGCAAAAAATCAATCCCGTTAAACGAAGGCTAAAGGCCCGACAGGGCTGCTGCCATATGCTTAAACAGGCGGACTTACAAGTTATGTTAATTGAGTAATTTAGCGTGCACTAAGCAGGCAGGACGGCGTGCAAAAGATATGCCCCGTACGAACCACAAGCTGCTACTGTTTGGGACGGAAGGAGCAAATTGAATGAGAAAATCAAACACTTATTTCGAGCAGATTCCCGTCGAGACGGTGAAGAGGATTGTTGAACAACTTCCGGAGAACGGCATATCAACCCAGCAAGACTGGCGCGAACTGGCGGAACGGGTCCAACAGGAACAAGACCCGAACAGGATGATCGACCTTGTACAGCAACTCATTACCAAGCTCGACGAAGAAAAGCTCCGAAACGGCCTGGCTCCTATTTAGTAGGCCGAATAACGATGCGGCGCTTAGCCATTTATCTAAGTAGGTCGCCCCGGCTCAGCAGCCTGCTCGCAATACAGTGTGTAACGTATCGAATAACGCCTGAAAGTGCCTTTGTCGTTGAATTGAGCAGCGGCCCTACAACCTCTTAAGAGTCTCCGTCCCTCCAAAAGAAAGCCGGGGGTACAAAATGCCAAGTCTTCCCGCCCTTCAACTCGAAAGCAAGGCAACACCGACACGGTACGCTCTAGCGGTGCTGGCTGCACTGGTCGCTCTTCTGCTACGGCAGATGCTTTTGTCTTCGGTTCCCATAACAAGGTGCTGAGAACCGTTGTTTTTTGGGCTGACCTTCAGCATGAAGTCCCCAGGAGGAGGTTCTCTCCAAATCCGCCGCTCACCCTCATTTTTCTCCAACAGGAGTGATTTTGGAGCGGCCTGGGACGTGGTTGCGGAACTGGATTGTGCTGATCGAGTTTGAAGGACACAAACCGCAAGGAGCATCACAGCTATTGTCGCAAACGTTGTCCTAACTGAATTTGAGTTCATCGCACGTCCCCTTTCGTGGGTGGCGCGACCTGATAGTAACACTGCGGGCTCTCCGGGTCCTGCGTTGGTACAAGGACTCAACGCGGTAGTTGTGCCTTGGGCCTGGTCACCTTAATGGCTTGGGTCAGAAAGTTGCCGCGAATTCCGAGCTTCTGCATGCGAGAGTACAGCGTTGTGTGTTTCAGCAGATTTGTGCTCGGCAAAGAAACAGGTGGTCTTTAACTTAAACTTACATCCCGTTCTGCGACACCGTCCGTCATTGTGCCGTCCACAACGAAAGCGCCGGGTTTAGTAGGATTCTGGCAAGCGGAAGGCACTTCAAAGCTGCTAAGTGCTGTGAACGACGACCCGGGTACATTCCAGAAGTGCAAAGACGAAGTCATTCGAACCTGGTGACGCAGGGCGCGAACAGGCGCAAGGGCTTACATCACGTCTATCGATGACTCGTATTTCCGACAACCCAGGATTAGTCTTTCAGCAGGGTGTTACGCACTCGTTCCATCAGACGAATGGCGCGTAAAATGCACGGAATAGGTGCACTCATGGCGAAAGCAGCAGCAGGAAAATTGGCAAAGAAGAAAAGTATCGCCACGAAAAAGAAGAGAGCCGCGCCGAAGAGGAGGAAGACGAATGTTCAGAGGGCCAAGAAACCATCTACGCCTCAGCCTCCAGAAGCCGGCGACAAGCTCAGCTTCAATCACGCCATGGTATACGTCAAAGATGTGCAACGCGCACTAGATTTTTATCGTGACCTGCTGGGTTTCAAGATGGTGGACGAGTTCCGCCACGAAGGTAAACCGGTCTACGCGAGGCTGCGCGCCCCTGGCGGCGACGGCACGGTCGCTCTGCACATGGCAGGACCTGGAACCTCGCTCGCCAGCGAGGGCGTACGTTTGTACTTTGAGATTCGGGAACTCGACGACTTTTGCCGCAAGTTGCAGGCGAAGCACTTTTACATTACGCAAATGCCGCGCATGATGCCGTGGGGCTGGCGGCACGCTTATCTCAATGATCCTGATGGTCACGAGATCAGCTTGTATTGGGCAGGCGAAAACCGCATGAAGAAAACCGTGATGGAGGCCGCGCGAAAGGCCGCTCGGACTTGAACTTCAGCATTCGCTGTGGTGTGTCGAAACATTTCCGTTTCGACTCAGCGGGCAAATTCAGAAGCCTGGGGTGAAGGCACACCGCGAGTTCGTAGTGTGCAAGAATCTGAACTCGACCATTCTTGAGCCTGGAAAACGGCCGGGTCTGGCAAGTTGGCGGCTAGAACGAGAGTTCTAAAATCGTCTGCTAGGCCGTGGAGGGGACAGCGGCACGCGTGGTCTTTCTCCATCCGGATAGAGTCAGCAACCGAAATCGCTTACAGGTTTGTACGCTCAATCATCATCGCCAAACAGCTTCTTCCTTACCACGTCGATGTTTAAGGTCACGCTCATAGTGGCAGTATCGTCCCCAAACGCTTGCCCCATGCCTGACGCCAGTCCTGCGAATTCGGCGACGATATTGCCCAAGTCAGCTAAACCAAAGACGAACGAGACAAAGAACGTCGCCCGAATACCAAACTCTTCTCGGATGAGATCGTGCAGACCCTTGCCCGTCACCGCGCCCATGCGGGCTGCCATTTCCTGAACAACGATCAGAGCGATCGTGGTCGGGATTAGAGTCCAGAGCAATGCATACCCAAACTTTGCACCAGCTTGGGAATAGGTAAGGATTCCTCCGGGATCGTTATCGACATTAGCGGTAATGAAGCCAGGGCCAAACACCTTACACAGTTCTATTTACACCCTCTGCCAACCCTATCGCGATTGGTTTCCCCGGCTAGCAGTTCATACTGTTTTACGCTCGCGCTCGCCCGCCTCTCACAGCGTGATATAGAACCAAGACGAGAACCGCCCCAATCACAGCGACAAACAGGCTATACAGGTTTACACCTGTGACGCCGTGGGCTCCGAACATGCTGAACAGCCAGCCCCCAACCACCGCACCAACGACTCCCAGCACGATATCCAGGATGACGCCTTCGCCCGTCTTATTTACCAGCTTGCTGCCTATGAAACCAGCAATCAAGCCCAACACAATCCATGCCAGAATCGACATAATTTATCTCCTTAGTTTGGTGCCGTTCCGTCAAAGTAACTGCGCGAAATTCGCCGGTCCGGGTTGCCCCTACTTCGGAAGCAACCCCCGGGCCGGGCCCGACTCGACTCTCAAGCAGCCTGACTGTAGGCATCTGAGCCGTGCTGCTTTACCATTTTGTTATAAACACCCATTAGCAGAAACGCCGCCGGCCACTGTCCTACAAACAGCGCCCAGTCATCCTTGCCCACGATCTTGAGAATTGCTGAAGCCGTGATAGCGCCGAATGCTGCGGCCATGTAGCCCGAGCTTGGGATTCTGGATGTTTGCGATTCGATGGCTCCGGTGAAACGGTCCTCTGCAACTCCACCACGAACTTTGTCTTGCATGCGTTACTCCTTTTCGTTAGCTAATCGTTGATTGTTGCGCCGACTTCTTTACTCTGCTCTTCGCTCTCTCCTGTTTTGTCCTTCGCAAATGACTGCTCTTGCGTTGACTACGCTGCACGGCTAGGCGTCTTGCGTACCGACCTGGGTGCACCCTGCTGTTCTTCGAGACCCTTTTCGTTGGCTTGGGCATTGATCTCTTTGGCGAGGTCGGCAAGTTTGTCGTCGGCTTGCTTTTCTTCCGCCAGAGTCTTTTCAAGCAACGAAGCGTGCTTGGTTTGTCCCAGTACCTTGGCAAACTCACAGACCGCTCCGTATGCAGCCATCTCGTAATGTTCCACGCGTCGGGCTGCACCGATCAATCCCGCGTCCAACACCGCGCCTTCAAAGTCGCCTTTCATAACCTCGGACCCTTCTTTAACCAGACCCTCCATGCCCACACACTTCTTGCCTTTTGGGCTTTCATCCAAGGATTGAAAGATCTCTTCCAGACGTTGAACGTGGCCTCTGGTTTGTTCCAAATGTTTTTCAAAGCTGGCTCGAAGTTCGTCGGAGGACGCGGCTTTGGCCATTTTCGGAAGTGCTCTGATTAATTGGTTCTCGGCGCTGTATAAGTCTTTCAATTCACCGACATACAGTTTTTTCAAGCTATCGTTGGCCATGGTTCCTCCAGAATCAATTAAGTTGCATGAATGAAAAGGTCCCGGCCAATCGCAGCCGGGACCCAAATCAGAGCTTAGGAAGCGCGGCGCTGGCCGCCCTGGTCCTGTTGCCCCTGCTTATTATCGCGCTCCTTATCCCTATCCCTGTCCTGAGAAGGGTCCTTCTTTGAAACATCTTGCGGCTTTTTCTGTTGCTGTTGTCCCGATTGCCCCGGATTCTGGCCCTGACTCTTCTGAACGTCATCTGTCATTGTGCATTCTCCTTAATGCCGCTTGCGCGGAGTGATGGTTGAATGATGGTGCATACGTTGGGTGCACAAACGCACGCGCTGGTTGTGTCACGCCACTTCACGAATGCGGGCCTTGTCGCCCTTTTCGCCAGTGGCTTCACCCGTTGAGGAAATATCCTGGGCGCCTGTCCGCTCCAGAATCTCCTTCGCTTTCTTTGTCCACTGCGAATCGTCAGAGTGAACCGACAACAGAATTCCGCCGTCCTTGACTCGGCCTTCGTACCGCTTGGCTTCGTACTCTGGGATTCCCATGCCGATTAGAGCACCCGTCAGGCCGCCCACTGCGCCACCTACTCCCGCCCCTGCGAGGGCCGCCATAATAGGTCCCGCAGCTATGAACGGCCCCAGTCCAGGGATTGCGAGGGCCCCGATGCCGACCAACCATCCCAACCCGCCACCCAGCAATGCGCCTGTTCCGGCACCCGTTGTGGCACCTTCAGGTGCTTTAGTGCTTTTGTCGTGAGCAAAGTCCTTCGTGCCTGCGCTCTCGGGAAAAAGTACTGAAATATCCGTGTTGCGAAACTCCGCCGCCTTCAAAGCATCTACGGCGTTATCCACGCTGGTGCGATTCGGATAGATGCCAAATACCGCTGTATTTTTACCTGCCATTGTGATTCTCCCTCTGCTTTCTAATTGTTTTGTTGCGGTTTGATGTTCAACTCGCTGGTTACCTTGTTCTGACCAGCGACTTCAGTGGCCTTGGCCTCGACAGTCTTCTTCTCTTCTTCCGATCGCACCGGCCCTTTTAGCGTAACCTGACCATTCTGGGTGATGATCTTGACGTTGTGCGCGTAGGTGGAAAGCGATTTGTCTTTCATAATGGACTGACGTATCTGCTGAGTGATGTCTCGGTCAGAACGATTATCTTTTTGCTGATCTGCCGTGGACTCGTCCTTGCTCCGATCTCGCTCATTAGTCTTGGTATTGTCAACAGCTGGAGAAGCCTGCTGACTAGTTGGTTCTTGTGCATGTGCCGCTACTCCACCACCGAGTAGCAGACCGGTGCACAGGAAGGTGAGAACAACATTCCTGCAGTCGATTTTCATCATCATTCCTCCTTAGCAAAGTTCCGAAACGTTTCAGTTGTTTCTGACCAGGTGCCGAGTAGGTCGTACCCGTCCGTTCGAGGCACTCCTAAGGGCGCGTGCCGACTGGCTCGAATCGCCCGACAGTGCAACTAGTTGGGCGTCTGAATTGTCAAATGATCTTGGAGGCTTTTGCACGTCCTGCCACTTGGAAGGTGATCGGAGGCACAGAGCGCAATTGACGCCAGTCTCTCTTCGGCAGGAAGGATAGGGACGTCTGCAATAACGATAGCAATCTCAACAAAGAGTTCCATCGACCTGATACCGTAGAAACTCATCCGCTTCGCTGTAGGGAAAGTCAGGAGACCAGCTTCTCGAGCGCGGGTAGTAACATTCGGGGCGCTTTTCGAGAGTGGTCAATATCGACGTAGACGATATTCCAATGAGAGAGCAGGAATACGAAGAGGCAGAAAAATTCAATGACAACGTGTTCCCGACTGGTCGCTAACCCACGAACGAAAACCTCAGGATGTGGTGGTGCTGCCGTCGAACTTCCGGATTACCGCGTAGCACTCACAAGCTGCCTCTTCTAAACCCTTTCGATCAATGATCTTCACGGTGCCACGGGCATACTGAATGAAGCCCGCTCTCTGCAGCACGGCGGCAGCCAGGCTAACACTCGGCCTTCCAGTTCCCAACATTTGCGCGAAAAATTCGTGAGTCATTGGCAGCAAGTCTGAACCTATTCTGTCCTGGCACATGAGCAGCCAGCGGGCCAGACGCTGATCAATTTCATGGAGTCGATTACACGCGGCTAATTGTGCCACCTGCATGCCTTGAGCCTGCGCATACTGATTCAGCCTAAGACGTAGACTTGGAGTCACGCTCAGAGTGACTTCCAGAACTTCGGCTTTAATTCTGAATCCGTTTCCCTTCGCCTGCACGACTGCACGATAAGGAGTCAAGGTCAAGCCTGCCGCCAGGGGTACTCCCACAAAGCCTTCCCGGCCGACAATTCCCACTTCAACGCTCCTGCCGTCCTGCGTCTCAATCACCAGGGAGGTGAGTCCTAAATTCAAAAAGTAACCATATTCAAGCCCGTCAGGTGACTCGTGCAAACTCTGGTGCAAAGGCAAATCGATAAATTCCAAGTGAGGCAGGATGGCCTCGTATTCGTCATCTGGAATGGACAACAGGATACGGCTGTACACCGCGTTCCCGTGAATATCGCTCCGAACGACGGACAGCGGAGATGATGCCATAACGTGAAGATTCACGTCGCTCGGCTTCGGATGTGGTCTCGGTGTCATAACATGCCTGGGTCAGCCTTGTAACTCACGGGTATTTTGTCCCTGTTCGCTTGAACTGGTCAAGCAAAGCCGCTAACTCCATCTTGATCTGCTCCAGGCGTGAGAGCCTGGCTTCGTAAACTCCTTTGCTCAATCGAGGCTCGTCGGGTCCAACGTTTACAACCTGCAAATCCTCCATCTCCTGCTTGAGGACAGCAACTCGATCCAGAATGTCCTTCGCATCCATGACTGCGGAATCATATGCCAATGGACGACAATTTGATGTCCGATGTCGGACCATAAAGGCGATGCCCCGAGGACAACTCTTGGCGAGTTCAATGGAGCGAGCTGGCCACTGAGGAGAAGGCATTATTCGCGTTCGAGCCGATCAGCCGAATTGTGCCGACCACCAGGACCAGAATCACAGCCAACATCACGGCATACTCGGCAATGTCCTGACCGTCGTCCTCGCACCAGAACTGAGAGATCGAGCTGACCATATTTTCTATCCTCCTGCTCTTTCTGGTTCTCAAGGGTCGAAACCACTATCCCCGAGCGTGTTCCCGCCGCCGTGAACCGTGTGAACTTTTTGAACCAAGCTGTTCTGTTTGATAACTTCCAACGCACTGAGCGCCTCCTCGATGGCCTGGCGCTCGCCCTGCCCGCTTTGGCTCTCGCTCAACGCCTCCAAGCGTTTGAAGATCGCCGCTTCAGCCTCGGCTACACGCTCACGTAGAGTTTCGGGATCAAGTTCAAGCAGCGCATTTAGGTATTGACGCTGCCATTGGGGATAACGCAAAGCAAATTCGCTGCCGAGGAGTGCAGGCCCTGAAGTTGTCATCGCGAAACCTCTTGCCCAGATAGGTTGCACGCGAATCCAGGAGCACATTGTAACGCTGATGGTTTAACACGTCTGCTCAAGTTTCATTACTTTAATCTCCTCTGCTCGCGGAACGCAACGCGCCACCTCCCAGCCCTGCTTGCGCGACGATACGATTCTCCCATTGTTCTGCTTCTGCGGTGGTGTCAATAACGAATACCGAGACACTCCGGGACGCGTGTCGGAACTGTCTCACGAGCCTGCGCGTGTGCAGGGCCTTGTGCAGTTACTGTTTTCGTTGGCAATGAGACTATGAAAATAAAGGGCGGGTTTTAGAGCAATTGCCTTCCGAAACACGAGTGCCTGCGCGGACACGGTGCGAGGCCTGTCACGTCTCGCACCTAGACCAGTGAGGCGGCCCCAGTTGATTATGCAGCAGATTTTCGGTCTGGAGAGTCTCGCCTAGGCTGACCGCTTCTCCGCGGCATTCTTGCAATCGCCCCCCGAGGACATCTTCGCGGTGTCTACGGTGTGCTCTGTTAGCGAACATAATTCCCAGGTAAAATCCAAGCATCGCCCCGAGAAATGCGGCGGTGATCATGACGCTGAGCGAAGACACACTCTTGGTGTCAGCCAACAAGAAGGCCGCATACGCCATACACAGAGGCCATATCACTAGGCGGAGATTTGCAAAGACTAGGCGGAGGTTCATAGCGGGGGTTACCTCCTAGGTGAAATAGCTTTACTAGGACTCGCGAATGGCCCGCGCTCGTTAGGACTCTTCTCATCGGTCTAGGCCGCCGACCAAGAGGATGTTGTGGGTTCGACGTAACTCAGCATCGCTTGCTTCAATTGCGAGTCCACTTCATCTGCGATGGTCATCACGTCCAGCAAAATCTTACTGAAATCAACTCTGGCAAGATTATTTTGCAGAGTGTTAAAGATGCTGACCTGAAGGATTCGAGATTCTTCAACCACCATTGCAGCACTGTATCCTTGTTTGCGTCGCAAATCTCCATGTTCGCGTGCTGCGATGGAGATTTCTGCCTTTGTTGCTATTGGTAGTCGTAAGCGGTAAATCAGGTCAGCGAGTATGCCGGGAAGATGCCCGGTGCGGTCTTCAAAGTTCAGCCTTATACAAGTCAGCTCGGCGTCCTTCTCCACCAATGCCATCCAGTATTGAATCGTAGCATCAAGGTCATGCTCCAATATGTCTGCCACGCTTTCAGTCGGAACCGGACAGTGAGCAACAGGGTGCTCTAGCTTTTCGTGGATGAGTTTTCTGAGTGATGCGATTTCGATTGGTTTGCAGAGGACCTCGTCAGCTTGCAAGCGGATCGCAGCCAAGCCTTCCTCCAGAGCGGGGTAGCCACTGAGTACCAGACTTACCGCGTTCGGGTGGGTGTGACGCATAGCGGTGACGACGGTAAAACCATCGCCAGCGTGTGGCATGTGCAGGTCGGAGAGCAGTACGTCGAATTTCTCATTCGCGATACGACTGAGAGCTTCGGTTACGTTCATTACTGATACGACTTCAAACCCGTCGCGTTCCAGAGCCGCTTGCAGCATGAATCGTACTGAGTCGTCATCGTCGGCTACGAGAACTCTAAGCGTGCCCCGTTGTTCGCTCGGAGTCATACAGCACCGCCTCTCGTCACGAACAGTGACATTTTAACTCCGACACTATCGTCACGAAAGTGTTAAATTTTGAACAGTTGCCACCTACGTACGTACCATCGCCAGCGACCGGAGGTGGACTTTCCAGGTCCTGCATTTGCGAGGCGGTACAACGTGGCTTGTGGTCTCACGGCGCACCGACTATCAGCCTTGTCTGCACAGGGCAATGCTCTGAAATCTTCCCTTTGCCAGCACTCACTTACGGGACAGGTTGCATGGCGGTTGCACTGGCGGGCTTACTTCGGGAACGTTAGATCGGTCCTTGCACCTCGGGGCAGGAGGTGAGTTCAGTTCTTAGGACCCGAAACAAAGCGCCCCCGAATCCACCCGATCTGAGGTGCTTGGCGCTTCCGAACGCTCTCCCCAGAGCAACTGCGGCGACAAAACTCTAGGCCGCTTCATTGCACGCGTAAACAGCCGACTCGAATAGGTCGCGCTAAACGAATGGTCGGGGAAGTGCGGCGTTTCGTTCCGCAAGCAGAGCTGGGGAGCGGGGAGCGTCACGGCCCACCTGAGTTATGCGGCATCCTTGAACATCTCTGCGTGCTCAAGCAGTTCAGAGATTCGCTTCTCTCTTGTCTGGTATTCACTCAGTTCTGCATCTGTCAACCTCACAAAAGCAGCCAATTCCATGAGTTCGATTTGTTGCTCCAGTAGTCGGATAATCTCAGCATCGAGTTTTGAGTCATCATAATGAGGCACGGCGCACCTCTATATTGGACGAGGGCGCATTCCTAGGATGAGGAGAGGTGGCAAAGGTTTGCATCAAGAGTGCCTCGGACCATGCAGTCCTTGCTCCCAAACCCATGAGAACCTGCAGAACAATGCCAGGATCGTTTCGTCTCGCGGGCAAGGCAGCCACCTCTCAGCCAACCTGCTCCACAACCGGGCATCTCAAGAGCCAACGTACTGCCTGTGGGCAGAGGTCTCATGCCCAAGTGCATTCTCATCGTCGATGACAGTGTCTCGATCCGGCATCTGTTGCGGACGACTTTCGAGCATACCTCAGGTTGGAAAGTATGTGGGGAAGCAGAGAACGGTCGGGATGCAATCTATTCTGCTTTACAACCCTGACAACGGGGTCACCCGCAACTTCATGCCCCACCTCTGGATGTTTTTGAACTTCGTGCAGGATCGCATTCGGATGCACGGGTACGCGGCTTTCCTGAGAACCTAAGACGAGTAAACTTCAGGTGGACTGACTTAGTTCAGGGGGACCTGAAAAAGGGTTCCCGGGTCTATCTCCTTCGAACGCTCAGCGCCACAGACTAGGGCCAGCGCGGCCAAGCATTCGTCCTGTAACCGGGCTAACCGCGCCAACGAGAGTATCCCCAGCCCCCGCCACCGAGCAAAAATACCACCAAAAGAACAATCAATACGGTTTCCATGTTGTACCTCACGTGTTAGGAGGAAGCTGGACTGGCCTGTGTAACGGTCGTCTCACTTCTTCACTAGGCAACATGATAGAACTGGCGAAGGCGGATGTCTGGTCACATTGGACCACTTTGGCGCTCGATTTTTACGGCGCACCTTCCAGGATCGTGACCGGATTCGCGCTTTGATTCATAGGGAATTTACACTTCAACTCTTTTGTGCTGACATTTGCCCCAGCTCGATGGACGCGATTGCTGTGGAAGTCGCTCGGCCCGGGCGTTATCACCGGGGCCGCCGACGATGATCCATCAGGCATTGCCACATATTCCGTTGCGGGCGCGCAGCTTGGAACCAAGCTTCTCTGGACTGCACTCCTGACGTGGCCACTGATGGCCGCGGTTCAAATCATGTGTGCCCGAATCGGCATGGTGACAGGGCAGGGTTTGGCCGGTAACTTCAAGCAGCGATTTCCAAGTTGGCTGCTACCCGTCTTCATTGTGGCCCTGCTTGCAACAAACACGATTAACATCGCGGCAGACCTCGCCGTTATGGCGGATGCAGCTGAAATGCTGTCCGGGATCAATGCGCACTGGTTTGTCGTGGTTTTCGCAATCTTGATTTCGTGGGCTACGGTTCGGCTCCCCTATCACCAGATAGCGAACGTACTTAAGTGGCTGGTGCTGGTGCTCTTCGCATACCCCATAACAGCGTTTGTGGTGGGAGCTGATTGGGGCCAAGTGGTACGCGCTACCCTCATACCGTCGATGCCGCATACCAGAGATGAATGGTCGATGCTGGTGGCCATTCTCGGCACCACGATCAGTCCGTATTTGTTTTTCTGGCAAGCGAGTGAAGAGGTTGAAGAGGAAAAGGCGGCCGGTCAGAGTACGCTTGCTAAACGGAGAGGGGCGACGGTCAAAGAACTTCAGCTGAGACGAATGGATGTAGGCGTGGGAACGTTTTTCTCGAATCTGGTCATGTTCTTTATCATCCTGACAACCGCCATCACACTCAACCGCCATGGCGTCACCCACATCGAGACGTCTCGCCAGGCCGCCGAAGCGCTTCGGCCTCTCGCAGGCAAGTTTGCTGCGAGCCTGTTTACCGTCGGCATTGTCGGTGTTGGATTTCTTGCGATCCCGACGTTGGCGGGGTCCGCGGCATTGCCATGTTGGTTGTCTAGACTGCCGATCTTCCTGCCGTCGAGCACGCTCGCTCGACACATACCTGCGTCATTGTCAGAACTGTGCAGTTTGGACCAGCCGGACCATTCTTTCCAAGCCTATGCTGTATCTATATGAGCAGATAAACAGTCGTGGCGAAACGTGCTGCTCCGACCTTTTGGAAAAGAAGCAATGGAATATGACCCATATCACGAACAAGCTGATACTCAAATTGCATAAAGCTTCCCAACCGCCCCTGTCATACCCCGGGGCGACCCCTGACTCAGACCGTGCCAAGAAGCCACCGCTCGCCGAGCCCGCTGCCACCGAACAGGAGTTGAATCCTGGAGATCGGGTCGAGGGTTTGGGCGACTTCGGAAAGCCGACTGGAGAATTCGGCACAGTTGAGCAAGCTAACGAAGATGACGCGATCGTCAAATGGGATGATGACGGTCGTATGAAACTCCACCAACCATCGCTCAAGAAAGTCTAGGCCGTCTGGTCAAGCTGGGTATCGACTGGAGACGCTCGCACTGGGTGCCTTCGCCGAGGTTGAAGGAATATAAGGAAGGAAAGATCAATGCGACATAAACTCGCCCTTTGGTTTGTGTTATTGATTGCTGGATTTCTTACTGGGCTCATCCTGCAATACGCCAGACTGCAGCGAGTACAACAGGAACTGTCGGCCTCGACAAAACAATTGGGCTCCTGTCAGTCCAGCCAACAATTGTCGCGGCTTCGCGACACAGCCACGATGATGTATCTGGAGGTGGTGCAAAAAAACTATGGGAAGGCCGGGGAGTATTCCAGGGAGGTTTTTGATCAAGCTCAGCAAATTGCGAGTAGCACGGAGGACGCCGCAGTCCGCAACTTGCTTCGTGACACCTTGGCAACCCGCGATCAAGTAACGGCGGACCTGGCGAAGGGAGATGCCGCTGCACTTTCGGAAATACAGCCACTCTTGTCTAAACTCGAGCAGACTGCGAAGCATTGACGGACTGGCGCAGTAAACCTACGCGACTCTCCGAGACACTCAGAACCGGTTCAACCAGGTCGTCGGGGATATCAGCGGTGGTATGAGCGTGGCGGTAAACGTCGACGTGGAACCTGGCGAAGGGAGATGCCGCTGCACTTTCGGAAATACAGCCACTCTTGTCTAAACTCGAGCAGACTGCGAAGCATTGACGGACTGGCGCAGTAAACCTACGCGACTCTCCGAGACACTCAGAACC
>Ga0307479_10001596_pt1 | contig 20749 bp, 21 predicted proteins | sample atmos_gasesECM4C_FD_203743 | JGI IMG/M metagenome (GOLD analysis project Ga0307479, IMG submission 203743) | Hardwood forest soil microbial communities from Morgan-Monroe State Forest, Indiana, United States - atmos_gasesECM4C_515 | ecosystem: Environmental > Terrestrial > Soil > Temperate...
CACCAGAACGCGCAGCTCTTCTTCCTCGGCGACTACTTCGGCTTCGTCTGGGACGGCGCCAAGCTGCGCATTTCCTGGAGCGACCCGCGCGACGGCGTCAGCAGCCAGGCCTTCTACGCGGGTGGCGCGCCGTAGCGTTCGGTGTTAGAGGCGGGCCGATGCCGTCGAGTCCGTCGCAGCGCGTGGAGACGTTCGCGAATCCGAAGCCGGAGCGGGACTACGAGATCCGCTTCGAGTGCCCGGAGTTCACCTGCCTGTGCCCGATGACGGGGCAGCCGGACTTCGCCACCATCCGCATCTCGTACGTGCCCGACAAGCTGTGCGTCGAGCTGAAGTCGCTCAAGCTCTACCTGTGGTCGTACCGCAACGAAGGCGCCTTCCACGAGGCGGTCACCAACCGCATCCTCGACGACCTGGTCTCCGCGCTGAAGCCGCGGCGCTGCGAGGTGGTGGGCGACTTCCTGGTGCGCGGCGGGATCCACACGGTTGTGGTAGCACGCCATCCCTGATGTTCGGCGGCGAGCTCCATCCGTTCGTGATCCACTTCGCGGTGGGGCTGCTCCTCATCGCGCCCATCTGCGACGTGCTCGGGCTCTTCCTGCGCCGCGAGGCGCTGCTCTATGCGGGGCGATGGACCACGCTGCTCGGCGTGCTCGCGGTGCTGCTCTCGGTGTGGACCGGGCTGAGCGCCAATGCCGGGCTCGGGCCGCACAGCGCGGCGGGCGAGGCGCTCCTGCACCTGCACCAGGCGCTGGCCTATGTGGTGCTGCTGGTCTGGCTGCCGGTCGCGGTCTGGCGCACGCTCTCCAAGCTGCCGCTGCCGCTGCGCGGGCGGACGCTCTATCTGGCGGCGGCGTTCACCGGCGGAGTGGTGCTCACCGTCCAGGCCGCGCTGGGCAACGCGCTGGTGTATCGGCACGGAGTGGGGCTGTCGGCCTCTGCCCGCGCCGAACCAGTCGTCCGCCCTTCGACTCCGCCGCGCTGAGCTTTAGACGTCGTCTGGAGTGACGCGCGGCGTGTGCAAGAGCAGTTTGCCGAGCAGGAAGCCGGTGGCGAGGCCGGCGAGGAGGAGCTGCCCCGGATTCTCCTCGGCCCAGGCCGCGACCTTGCGGGCGGCTCGCTGCGCGACATCCCTCCCCAGGAGCATGCCATTGGCGAACGCCGCCTGGCCCTGGTCGATGCGCTCCAGGATCTCGTGCATCGGCAGCTGCGTCTTGCTCCGGGTCTCGCCCATGCATCACCTCGAGGTGGCGCGAGCCACGAACAGGCCCGCCATCAGCGCTCCGGCGAAGCACGCGCCGGGGTGGCGGCGCACGAAACTGCGCCAGCTCACGTTCCTGCGCAGCTCGCTCACCGACTGCTCGATCTCCTGCCTCGCTCTCTCGATCCCGGCGCGGATGGCCGCCGGATCCCTGGTCGCGCTGCTCATCGTTCCCTCGCCAGCGCCGAGAGCCACTGCCGGTCGCGCTCCAGCTCCTCGCCGGTCCGCGACAACTCGACGCGATTGCGCATCACCTTGCGCGCGCCCGCCAACGTCAGCGCTCCGCCGGCGCCGAGATTCACCAGCGCGACGATGCCGAACGCCGCCCATGCCGGCATCCACGACGAGAGCAACAGTGCCGCCGCGGTCATCAGGAGCAGGTAGCCCGCTGCGAGCGCCGGAACTCCGGCGGCGCCGACCAGCGCGTCGCGGCCCATCACCCGCAGGTCCTCTTTGATCTCGGCGCGAGCGAGGGCGAGGTGCTCGAGAATCAACGTCTGCAGCCCGTCGATGAGGCGCTGGAGCGCGTCCTTGGCAGGCGTCGAGGTCCGGACGGATTGCATGCAGAAGGCTAGGCATCGCCCGGCGCCCGAGCCAGCAGGAATTGACAACCCTGCCGACGGGTGTTTGATCGCGGTCAGACACCGGAGGGGGTTGGGATGTTCACCGGCGTGAAGGTGTTCTCGGCCACCAAGGCCAAGGAGCGCGACGACCTCGGCGAGCAGGTGACGCGTTGGATGCGCGCCAATGCAGACCTGGAAGTCGTCGACCGCACCGTCATCCAGTCCAGCGACAACGAATTCCACTGCCTGACGGTGGTGATTTTCTACAAGCCGAGGGCGAAGCCGGCTTAACGGCGGAGCGGCTTTTTCGGTGCGCTGCGGGCGGCGGGGATGGCCGGGCGGTGCGCTCCGTGGTCCTCGGCCATGCGCAGCGAGACCACGCCCAGCACCACCGCCACCGCGGTGCCGATGCCCAGCCACGACCAGAGCTTGGAGGTGGCGGCATTGCGGCGGGTGCGCGGCGCCAGCGCCATGCTGCCGCCGGTCCCGGCCAGAGCCTCGAGCGCGTGCGCCAATTCCAGCGCGCTGTGCGGACGGGCCGCAGGGTCGAGCTCGAGACACCGCTCGGTCAGGCCGTCCCAGCGCGGATCGAGCCCCGCCACCAGCTTGGAAGGCGAGGGGAACTTGCCCACCGGCAGCTCTCCGGTGAGCAGCTCGTAGATCATCACGCCGAAAGAGTAGAGGTCGGCGCGGTGGTCGGCGCGCTTGGCGTCCTTGCGCTGCTCGGGAGCCATGTAATTGGCGGTTCCCATCGCCACGTGGCTCTGGGTCAAGCACTCGGCGCCGTCAGCGTGCAGGCCAGCCAGCCCGAAGTCGAGCACCTTGGTGCGCAAGTCCGAAGTGACCAGCACGTTGTCGGGCTTGAGATCGCGGTGCACCACCGCGCGCGCGTGCGCATAGGCGAGCGCGTGCGCGACTTGCGCGAGGAGCTTGGCCAGCTGCTTCGCGGTGGGCCGGTTCTTGTGCGCCCAGAGGCGCAGCGAGATGCCCTCGATCAGCTCCATGGCGATGTAGACGTGCGCGCCGGCCTTGCCTCGCCCGAGCAGCCGGACGATTCCGGGATGGTCGAGCTGGGCCATGGCCGCCGCCTCGCGGCCGAAGCGGCGTACGTAGTCGGGGACCGCGGCCATCTGCGGGGTGAGGATCTTCACCGCCACCGGCACGCCGTCGCTCTGGCGGGTGCAGCGGAAGACCTCGCCCATTCCGCCCTGGCCGATGCGCTCGTGCACGTTGAAGCCGTCCAGTTGCGGGCAAGGCTCGAAGGTGAGCTTGACCTCGGGCGTCTTGGGCGGCGGCGGCGGCTTGCTGTCGTCGCGCTTCACCTCGAAGCGCACGTTGCAGTGGCCGCAGCGCGCCAGCGCGCCCTCGACGAAGAGGCTCACGTCGCAGCGGATGTCGCAGTTGGGGCAGCGCTGGACGGCGCGCTTCTTCGGGGCAGGAGGCTGAGATTTCGCGATCGCGGGATCAGCCATTCCGCTACTGTGGCCCACCCGATCGAGAGCGCAAGTTTTCGGTCAGCTCTCTTCGAGCGCCTCGAGCACCCTGTAGATCTCCACCGGCGCCTCGCGGTTCTTCACCTTGGCCGGCGGCAGCGCCTCGAGCACGAACTTGTCCTTGCCGGCGCGGGCCGCGCAGTCCTCGGAGATGACCACCATGTCCTCGCGCGCCACGCCGCACAGGCGCGAGGCCAGGTTCACGCCGTCGCCGATGGCGGTGTAGCTGAGGGCCTTGGACGAGCCCATGTTGCCGACGACGACCTGGCCGGTGTGGAGACCGATGCCGATCTTGAGCGGCGTCTTGCCGGTTGCGATGCGGTCCTCGTTCCACTCCTTGAGCCGCGCCTGCATCTTCACCGCCGCGCGCACCGCCTGCGTCGCGTCGTCGGGCCGCTTCACCGGCGCTCCCCACAGTCCCATGATCGCGTCGCCGATGAACTTGTCGAGGATGCCGTTGTGCTCGAAGAGGATGTCCACCATCAGCTCGAAGTAGTCGTTCATCATCTTGACCACTTCTTGCGCCGGCAGCTTCTCGCTGATGCTGGTGAAGCCGCGGATGTCGCTGAAAAGTATAGTTAGTTCACTCAGCACGCCGCCCTTGGAGAGCTCGATGCTGCCGCGCGCGGCCTGCTCCACCAGCGCCGGGGACAAGAATCGCGAGAGCTGCGCGCGCTGCGTCGCTTCGTGCTCGAGGGCGCGGGCGTACTCGCTGTTCTCCAAGGCGACGCTGGCCTGCGCGGCGATGGCGCTGAGCACTTCCAGGTCCTTGGTGGTGAAGGCCGCGATGCGCTCGCGCGAGTCGAGGAACATGATGCCCTTCACCTCGTCGCCCGAGGAGGAGAGCAGCGGCACCGCCATCGCGCTGCGCACGCCGAGCGCGATGATGGAGTGCGCCGACTGGAAGCGGTCGTCGGCGATGGCGTCGCTGGTGAGCACGCCCTCTTTCGTGGCCTGCACCTGCGTGAGCAGCGTCTCCGAGACCAGCACCTTGCCCTGCCCCGGCTTGCGCTGGCGCATCGACTGGATCACCAGCTCTTGCGACTGCGCGTCGCGCAAGAGGATGACGCCGTTGTCGCAGGGGATGAGGTCGAAGGCGATTTGCAGAATCCGGCCCAGGAGCTCGTTGAGGTCGCGCTCCAGCCGGACGTAGTTGGAGAACTCGTGCCCGACCCGCAGCCGCTCGTAGTCGCGCTTGAGCTGGTTGATGTCGCTGACCTGATCGACCGGCGCGAAGTTGGCCTTGGCGCCGACGCGCGCCACCACGCCCTCCAGCTCCTTCTTGGCGTCGTCGGTGTGGACGATCTCGGCGTTCTTGGGCTTGGCCCCGCCGCGGCCGAGGCGGAACTCCATCTTCGAGGTGCCGATCACCACCTCGTCGCCGTCTTTTAGTTTTGTGGGCCCGAAGATTCGCTTCCCGTTGAGGAACGTCCCGTTGGACGAGCCCAGGTCGCGCAGGACGTAGTCGTCGCCTTCCTTGTCGATCTGGCTGTGCTTGCGCGACACCTCGCGGTCGGCCAGCCGCACGGAAGCGGTGGTGCTGCGGCCGAGGATGCTGTTCTCGCCCAGCGGGAACTCGGTGACGTCTCCAGCGGCACCTTTGAGGATCATCCTGGGCACGGCGGCGGGCTGGGGCATCTTGGCTCGGGGAGGAGTCTGTTCCTCTTCTTCGTAGGTCCTGGTCACGGCTGACGACTGGCGCGGACGCTGCATCGAAGGTGCGGTGGAGGGCGCCGGCCCGCGCGGCTTGGTGTAGTTGGTCGGTTCGTCATCGACGGGGGAGCCGGCGGAGTGCGCCACCCGCGGCGGCGATCGCGCGGCACCACAACCCGGGCAGCGGCCGCCGACCGGTTCGTTCTCTCGGTAGCAGACTGGACAAACGGACATCGCGCGATGGTTTCCCCCGTACAGTCCGGAGGGTACAGCTTACCACCGGCACTTCGCCTTTACGAGCCTTGCTGGTTCTGGTACGCGGCGCGTCGTGAAAATCAAGCAGCGACCGGAGGATTTCGTGGTGCGCGAAGGCTACCGCTTCGCGCCCGATCGCGAAGGCCCGGTCTGGGTCTACCGCATGGACAAACAAAAGGTCTCCACGCTGCAGGCCCTGGAGCGCATCTCGAAGGAGTTCGCCGTGCGGCGCCGCGACCTCTCGGTGTGCGGCCTCAAGGACAAGCAGGGGCGCACCGAGCAGCTGGTGGGCGTGCTCGGCGGTGCGCTGGGGCCGGGCGAGGTGGTGCAGAGCGGCGACCTGAGGTTGCAGCTCATCGGCCGCACCGCGCAGCCGCTGAGCGCCGAGAACCTCTCCGCCAACCGCTTCGAGGTCACGGTGCGCGACCTCTCGACCGAGGAAGCGGCGCGCGTTCCCGAGAGCGTGGCCGAGGTGCAGCGCACGGGCGTGGTCAACTACTTCGACTCCCAGCGATTCGGGTTCCTCAAGCACGGGCAGGGATTCATCGCCAAGCAACTCGTGCGCGGCGACTGGGAAGGCGCGCTCAAGGCCTTCTTCGCCACGCCCAGCGAGCTGGACAAGAGCGACGATGCGAAAGTGAAGGCCTTCTGGCGCGACCACTGGGGCCAGTGGCAGGAGCGCGCGCCGCTCGAGGCCGGCAAACGCTACGCGCCGTTGTTGCGCCGCCTGCGCGAGGACCCGCGCGACTTCAAAGGGGCGTTCCTGCACATCGACCGCCGGGTGCGGATGATGGCGCTCTTCGAGCTGCAGAGCTTCGTCTGGAACGAGGGCGTCAAGCGGTACCTTGGTACCAAGGTACCATCGGCCGAATTGATCGGCCTGCGCTACCAGGCCGGCGCGCTCACCCTCCCGCGCTCGTTGCCGCGCGAGCTGCGCGACGAGCTGTGGACGAAGACGTTTCCGCTGCTGGCGCCGGATTCGACCTTCGAAGATCCGCTGGTGCGCGACGCGGCGTTGGGCGCGCTGCGGGTGCAGGGCTTGCGCCTGGAAGACCTGTGCGTCCCGCAGACCCCGCAGCTCTTCTTCAAGCAAGAGGAGCGGCCGCTCTTCGTGGTGCCGGGGAAGCTGCGCGTCAACGAGCCGCGCCCCGACGAGCTCAACCGCGGGCGGCTCAAGGTCAACCTCTCTTTCACGCTGCCGCCGGGCGCCTACGCCACGCTGGTGGTGCGGCGGGTGCTCTGGTTCGCCGCCGAATCGAAGAGCGAGTCGCCCGTTGGACGGCCGTGGGGACGGCCGCTCGCGGCGAAAGCACCGCAGCCGCCCGCTGCCCGCGCTCCTCACGAGCCCGCGCCCGGATTCCTGGAGAGGCAGCGCCGCAAGAAGGAAGCGCGTTCCTCGCGTCGCCGGACAGCAAAGAAGTAACCGAGCCCCGCCCAGCCCGCAGCTTGCGTGCGCGACCGATGCGTCAGCAGCTTTACGGAAAGGAGGCTTCCATGCTGAAGAGAGGATTTCTCGCCTGCGCGCTGGCGCTCGGACTGGCCGTGCCCGCGGCGCGCGCGGAGACGAAGCGGCTCCCGGACGAAGTGGTCGAGTACACGTCGCCCCACCGCAGTGCCGGCGGCGTGATCGTGGCCGACGCGATCGGCGGCGGCCTTGTAGGCGGACTGGTCGGCGGCGGCGTCGCGGCCTACCACAACTACGTCGACAAGACGGGCTGGGGCGACTGGCAGCGCGACGTGTTGGTCGGCGCCGGCATCGGCCTCGGCATCGGGCTGATCCTCGGCGTCGCCGACGCGGCCAGCTACAGCGACCGCGGCCCGACCGGCGCGCTGGTCGACCGCCGTGACAGCGGCTTCGTGCCACCGGTCGCCGCGCGCGCGCTCCGGTTCTAGGCGATCCGCTCCGGGTGTGAGTAGACGCTCATCCCGCCGTTGCGGACGAAAGCGCAGAGGGTGATCCCGGCCGAGCGGGCCAGGTCCACCGCCAAGGACGACGCGGCGGAGACGCTGGCCACCACCGGCACTCCCGCGGCCGACGCCTTCTGCACCACCTCGTAGCTGGCGCGCCCGCTGACCACCAGCAGCGCCGCCTGCCGTCCGGGGATGATCCCTTTCAGCACCAGCGCGCCCACCGTCTTGTCCACCGCGTTGTGCCGGCCGATGTCCTCGAAGGTAGCGAGCAACGCTCCCTGCGGGTCGTGCAGCGCGGCGGCGTGGATTCCGCCGGTGCGGGCGAAGTTGGGCTGGCGCGCGCGCAGGCCTTCGACCGCTTGCGAAATAGTTGCCGAAGCAATAATTGCCGTGACAACTTCTTGCGGCCGGCAGCGCGCGATCACGTCCTCCACGCTGCGCCGCCCGCACACGCCGCAGGCCGCGGTGGTCAAGGTCCCCCGCCGCGTGGCCGAGAGCCGCTCGATGTCCAGCGAGAGACCGGCGCCCGGCGTCACGTCGATGGTGTTGCCGTAGCCCTCCTGGTCGGGACGGCCGCAGTGCGCCACGCTGCCCACCTCGTCGCGCGAGGCGATGATGCCCTCCGAGAGCAAGAAGCCGACGGCCAGCTCGCGGTCGGCACCGGGCGTGCGCATGGTGATGGCCAGCGTCTCGCCCTGCGCGCGGATCTCCAGCGGCTCCTCGGCGACGACGTCGTCTGCTTCGGCCGGCCGCAGCCGCCCCTCGGCGACGCGCCGCGCCTCCCGCCGCTCGATGCCCTTGGTCACAGTTCCTTCAGCCGCAGCTCGCCCTCGTCGTCGACCACGGCCTTGTAGGAGATGCCACACCAGTTGCAGAGCACTTCGTCGTTGTTGCCGAAGCTCTCGCCCCAGGGATTGTTGGCGCTGCAGGCGGGGCACTCGAACTCGTCGAACTTGCGCTTCACGCCCAGCGCCTTGCCGGTCTTTTTCTCGTCTTCGTCGAAGCCCTGCTCGTGTGGGGGAGCCATGCCGGTACTCTAAAACGCGGGGCCATCGGCTGGCGAGAGCGTGCGGTACTGCTTGTCGATCAGATCCATCAACTCGAACACCGCCTGCCCGTAGGCGGTGTGGTCGGTGAGGCCGTAGCCCGCGCGGTCGAGGTAGAAGCTGCCGCGCGCGCACTCGCGCACCCAGCCGGGCTGCGCGTCGGCGTCGTTGCAGGTGCGCTCGCCGTTGGGGCCGGTCTGGCAGCAGCGGCCCGAAGGGTAGACGACGATCAGGTCGTGCATGAGGCCGACGTTGGAGAGCACGTTGACCACCAGCCCGGTCCCGCTCATGTCCTCGGCGCTCTGGCCGTAGCCGTGCAGGAGCAAAAGCACGGGGTAGCGGCGCGCGGCGTTGGCGGCGTCGTCGTAGTGCGGCGGCAGCGAGACGGCGTAGTCGATGTCGGCGCCCAGCACCGCCGACTGGTAGTGGAGGAGCTGGGTGGTGCCAACGCCGCGCGAGCCCGCCGGCAGCATCGGGTCCCAGCGGCGCGAGAGCCAGCGGAAGAACACCAGGAAGCGATTCACCGTCTCGCCCACGGTGCCGACGTGATCGCCGTCGCCCGAGCGGATGGCCGCCAGCGTCGCGTTGGGGTCGCCGTAGGCGAGGAAGAAGCGCGGCGTGAGCACGCTGGGGTCCAGCTCTTGCGGATCGAACCCCGCCGGCCAGCCGGTGCCGCGCAGCGGAGGAATGGAGGGGAAGTCGAGGAAGCTGCCCACCGGGCCCAGCATGCGGGCGCTGCCGGCGATGTGCTCGGCCATGGCCCCGAGATCGAAGATGTCGCGGATGCCGCCCTCGGAGTAGACGTCCACCGACTCGGGCAGGTGCAGGTGCAGGTCGCCCGCCAGCCAGCGCGAGAGGCCGGGGCTCATGGTGAACTTGCCGTCGCCTTCGCCCTCGTCGCCGGTGCCCGCCACGCCGTCGAGGCCGACGTCCTGGAACGGCTCGCCCGGCTCCCAGAGGAAGTCTCCCTCGGTGCCGGCGGGGTTCTTCACCGGATCGTAGTTGTCGCCGTTGGGGTCGGCCACGCCGTGCGCGAAGGGGCTCGAGGCGGGATCGGTGCAGCCGCCCTTCCCGTCCTCGTGCGCGTCGTCGCAGCCGTCGGCGCCCACGTCCTGGAAAGGCTCGTGGGCCTGCACCAGGAGCGGCTCGTGGTAGTCGCGGCGGCCGTTGCCGTTGATGTCGATGGCCAGCACGAAGGGCACTTTGTTGGTCCCCGCCCAGCAGCCGGGGACCTCGCCCTCGTGCGCCCAGGCGGCGTTGGCCGACACGGGGTCTGCCGACTTGGGATCGGCCGAGTGCGCGTTGCCACCATGAGCGGCGGCGCAGAAAGAGTCGGCGTCCGACAGCTGCGCGAGCGCGCGGCCGGCCTGCTTCGCGGCCGCGCACCAGTCGACCAAGGTGCCGTCGCCGCAGATCATCACCGGCGCGTCGCCGTCGCAGAAGGTGATCGCGCTGTGTTCGCCGTGCGGGCTGTAGACCGGATCGTAGACGTGCGGGACCACCAGCGGCTGCGCGCAGGTGGCTGCCTCGAACTGCGCCGGCGTGAGCGGCGCGGCCAGCGACGGCGAGTTGGGATTGGACGAGAGCGGGTTGCCCAACGCCAGCGTCAGGTCGCGAAAGATGTCGAGGTGCGCGCCGCGATCGAAGGTGCCGCCGTTGATGGTGAAGGCCCAGTGGTCGAAGCGCTGCGAGCGGCTGTAGTGCGTGATCGGCGGCGGGTTGGCCTGCGTGCAGCCGGCGATGCCGTCGGGGCGGTCGAGCCGGTTGCCTCCGTCCTGCGCATCCAGCGCGGCGGCCGCCTCCAGCGCGGCAGCCGGGCAGAAGCCGCCGAGGAACGCGGTCTCGATGGTGCGTGCCAGCAGCGGCGCGTCGAGCGGGCCGCCGAGAAAGCCGGCGGCGTCGAACCTCTCCGGGTGCTGGACGAGGAGGCGCGAGGCGCCCGCGGCCCCCATCGAGACGCCCGAGATGGCGCGGAAGGTGTAATGGCGAATCGGCGCCGCGCACTTGGCGGCGGTGCAGACCAGCTCGGAGTTGCAGTCGGCCGTCGCGGCGCAGGGGTCGCCGAGCTTGGCGGAGCCGGGGGCCTTGCCGTGCGAGCAGGCCACGGCGAGGAGCAAGGCGAGGGCGCGGGTCCGCATGAGCGGCGCAGATTAACCTGAGGCGGACACCGCTGTATCGGTCAGGTTGCTCCGGCGCCGCGGAGGACGCACCTTGACGCGCCATGGTGCTCTTGCTGGCGGCGCTGCAGATCTGGATCGCCAGCGAGTCGGTGAAGGTGCGGCCCGACGCGCGCCCGCCGGCCGCTGCGCAGGCGCTGCGCATCCGGTTGGCGGCGGCGGGCGGCGAATGCGCCGGCGCGCAGATCGTGGTGCGCGGTCCGGTGCAGGATCTGAGCGCGGCCTCGTCGGGGAAGCTGCCGCTCGATTTGTACCGGGTGGCGACGATCGCGCTGCAGCACCCCTCCGGTCCCGACGGCGCCGCCGGCGAGTGGCCCGACGCGCTGATCCCGGCGCGCGATGCCATCTACGGCGAGGAGCGGCGCGCTTTTCCGGTGGACGTGGCGGCCGGGCGCGCGCAGGCCATTTTCGTCGAGGCGTGCTTGCTGCGAGGTGCGGGACCGGCGCGTCTGGCGGGAGCGGTGCGCGTGTCGTTCAAGGGCGGCGCCGTGGAGGTGCCTGTCGAGGTGCGCGCGCGCGGCTTCGACTTGCCGGTGACGCTCACCACCGCCTTCGGGTTCTCCGGCTACTCGGCGGCCAAGGGCCACGGCCGCTCCGCCGACGCGCGGAGCGAGCTCACCCGCGTCTATGATCTATCGGCGCTGCGCCGCGGGATCACTCTCTTCGGCGGCACGCAGGATCCGCCGGATTTCAGTCTGGAGGGCGACGAGGTCCGCATCGACTGGCGCGCCTACGACGCGGAGGTCGCCCCTTTCCTCGACGGCACGGCCCTCCCCGGCTCGCGCTGGACGGCGGTGGAGCTGCGCGAGCCGGCGAAGCTGGAGCGCCCGCAGCGGCGGTCGTGGCGGCGGCAGTGGGTCGAGCACTTCCGCCGGCGCGGCTGGCTCGACCGGCTCTTCCGTTACGTCGAGGACGAGCCGGCGGAGAAGGACTTCGCCCGCGTGGAGGAGAAGGCGCGCGAGTTCCTCGAGGACGCGCCCGAGGTGCGCCGCCTGGTGACCACCGCGCGGTCGGCGCGGTTGCCCAGCGTCGACCTCTTCACGCCGGTCATCAACTGTCTCGGCGAGCCGGACGCCACCTGCCCGCGGGCGGCGCCGCGCAGCGAATACCAGCGGCTGTGGTGGTACCAGAGCTGCCTCTCGCACGGCTGCGCCAAGGGCGACGAGCCGGTGCTCGACCCGGCGTTTCGCGGCTGGCCCAGCTACATGATCGACGCGCCCGCCACCGCCGCGCGGGCGATGGGGACGCTGGCGTTCGCCAGCGGCGTCGAGGGAGAGCTCTACTTCGACACCGTCTACGCTTACGACGGCGGCGACCCATGGAAGTCGCAGTGGGCGTTCGGCGGCAACGGCGACGGCACGCTCTATTATCCCGGCACTCCCGAGCGCATCGGCGGCCGCCACGACGTGCCCGTCGAGTCGTTGCGCCTGGTGCAGATTGCGCGCGGGCTGGCCGACCACGCCTATCTCTCGCTCTGCGCGCGGCTGGGCGATCCCTCGCTCGCCCGCTCGGAAGCGCGCGCCCTGGCGCCGTCGGTGCGCGGCTTCTCGCGCGATCCGCTCGCCTATGAAGAGATGCGCGAGCGCCTGGCGGCGCGCATCGAGACGCTGATGCGCGACCGCAAGCTCGGCGCGCGCTAAGATCGACGCATGCCGATTGCCCTGCTGCTCGCCGTCGCACAAGTGTGTCCGCAGCAATCGCTGCAGGCGGCGCGGTTCAGTCCCGGCGAGATGCTCTCCTTCCACCTCGACGTGCTCGGCGCCGACGTGGGCAGCTTCGAGGTGCGCACTTCCTTGCCCACCGTGCGGGAGAAGCGCGCGGCCATCGAGCTGTCGTCGCGGGCGCGGACCAGCGCCTTCGTCTCCACCAACGTGGCCCACTACGAGGCCTTCGCCACCTCGCTGCTGGCCGCGGACCTGTCGCCGTTGCGCTACCGCGAAGACGTCGACGAGGGCGAGGTCCACCGCGGCACCGAGGTGGACTTCCCTCCGGCCGCGGGCGGCGTGCTACCCGTGCGGGCGACCAAGAACGGCGAGCCGGAGCGCGTCGCGCTGCAGGCCGGCTCGGACGTGCGCGACATCCTCTCCAGCCTCTTCGTCTTCCGCGCGCAGCCGATGAGGACCGGCGCGCCGGTGTGCATGGAGGTGTTCGCCGGCCGCAAAATCTGGAGGGTCACCGGCCAGGTGGCGGTGCGCGAGACCATCGACACGCCGCTGGGCCGCATACCGAGCATGCGCATCGACGCCGAGGCGGTGCGCACCGACGACGCCAGGGTCAAGCGCGGCGCGCACGTGTGGGTGAGCGACGACGAGCGCCGCCTGCCGCTGGTGGCCATCGGAGACGTGCGCGGCAAGGTGATCCGCGCCACGCTGGTGAGCGCGACCGGCACGCGCACTGCGCGGCGACGTTAGACGAGGCCCTTGTTGCGGCGGATCTGCTCCACCGTCTTCTGGTACTCGACCTCCCACGCCTGCGTGCCCTCGGAGAGGTGCTTGAGCCGGGCGCGGGCCTCGCGGTCGATGTCCTCGTCGACGTCGAGGTGCTTCTTGAACACCTGGTAGATCTTCTTGCGGATGCTGTGGTCCTCGGCGAACACTTCCTCGACGTTGCGGCTGATGAGCAGGAACTCGATCATCTGGTTGATGATGTAGTCGATGCCCTCGTCGCCCATCTTGAAGCCGCGCACGTCGGCCATCTCGCGCTTGACGGTGTTGAAGCGGGAGTGATCGTAGCCGCGCCGCTCGAGCGCCTCGCGGGTGGCCTGGTTCACGCGCTCTTCCGAGGCCAGGTACTCCTTGAGGATGGCCGCCATGTCCATCTCGGCGTCCGCGACCCGCATCGTCTCCACCTCGACGTCGCCGTCCGCCATCAGAGTGGCGATGACGTCGCGAGCGATGGCGGGGATGATCTTCGGGTAGAGCTTCATCGACAATCCTTTCACTGCGGGCCGAGCGGGGCTTGACCTTTTAGGACAACGATGGGGTGCGGGCAAGGAAAAACGAAGAGCTTGCGGACGACCGTGCTCGACTCGTCAGTTCCTTTTTTGGGGCGCTCCGGACTCTATCTCCTCCGGAGTAACGTCCTCTTGCTCCAGCGCGTCGAGCTCTGCCGCCGCCGCGTCGAAGGCGATGTCGTCGCGGTCGCTGAGCAGCGCGCCGTCTTGTGGGCCGGCTTCCGGCGGCGCGCCGCCGTCGAGTTCGGCTCCGCCTTCAGCCGCTTCCTGCGCCTCGACGACGGCTTCCTTCGCGGCGAGGAAGCGCTGGACACGATCGGCCAGGTCCTGGTTGAAGCCTTCGACTTGCGCGATCTCTTCGGCGGTCGCGGCGCGGATGCGTTTCAAGGATCCGAAGTGCGAGAGCAGCGAGCGCTTGCGCTTGTCGCCGATGCCCGGAATCTCCTCCAGCACGCTCTTGAAGTTGCGCTCGCGGCGCAGCTTGCGATGGAAGGTGATGGCGAAGCGGTGCGCCTCGTCGCGCAGTCGCGCGAGCAGGTGCAGCTCGCTCGTGTTCTGCCGCAGCACCACCGGGTTCTTCTGGCCGGGGAGGTAGACGCGCTCGGGGCTGCGCTCGATGTCGCCCTTGACGAAGCGGCCCTTCTTGCGCGAACGCCCCTCGCGCGGCGCGGGAGCTGCGGCGTCGGGCTTCTCCGCCCAGGCTTCGGCGACGCGAAAGCCTTGCCGCGCCGCGAACCGCTGCTCGTCCTCCAGCACGCGAGACTTCGCCAGGCCCGCCAGCGGCACGTCGCTCACCGAAAGCCCCAGCTCGTTGAGCGCCGCGCGGGCGACGTTGAGCTGTCCCTTTCCGCCGTCGACCAGCAAGAGGTCGGGCAGGTTGCGCTCCTCGAGTCCGCGCTTGAGCCGCCGCGACAGCACCTGGAACATCGAGGCGAAGTCGTCGCCGGCCGCCTCCCCGCGCACCTTGAACAAGCGATACCCGCTCTTGTCCGGCTCGCCGTCGGTGAACACCACCTGCGAGCCCACCGTCAGCTGGCCCTGGAAGGTGGAGATGTCGAAGCACTCGATCCGCCGCGGCAGCCTCGGCAGCCGCAGCCGCGACTGCAGCCGCGTCAGCGCCAGCAGCTGCGTCTCCTTCGTTCGCGCCCGCTCCTCGAAGTTGTGGCGCGCGTTGGCGACGGCCATCTCCAGGAGCCGCACCTTCTCGCCCCGCTCCGGCACGTGCACGCGCACGCGCTCGCCCTTTTTTTCGCTCAGCCACAGCTCGCGCATCTCGGCGTCGGGAAGCTGCAGCGGCAGGAGCAGCTCCTTGGGAATGAACGCGCCCGACTCGTAATACTGATCGAGGAAGCTGCTCAAGAGCTCCGCGCTGGGAAACTCCTGCCGGCTGAAGCTGAAGCTGCGGCCGCCGGTCAGCCGCCCGTGACGAAAGAATAGCAAGTGTACTTCCAGCGCCGGACCCTCTCGGTGGAAGCCGAGCACGTCCTGGTCCAGCTGCTCGACGAACACCGTCCGCTGCTTCTCCAGAGACCGCTCGATGGCCTGCAGCTGATCGCGCAGCTGCGCCGCGCGCTCGTACTCCAGCGCCGACGAGGCCCGCTGCATGCGCTCGCGCAGGCCCGAGGTCAGCTCGTCGGCCTTGCCCTCGAGGAAGAGCGACACCTCGTCCACCGAGCGCCGGTATTCCTCCTGCGGCACGCTGTACACGCACGGCGCCGGGCAGCGCTTGATCTGGTACTGCAAGCACGGCCGCCGCCGGTTGGACATCACCGAGTCGGTGCAGGTCCGCAATTGGAAATGCCGGTTGACGAGGCTCAAAGTTTCTCTAATGGAGGACGCGCTCGCGAACGGCCCGAAGTACCGGGCGCCGTCCTTGCGGATGCGCCGCACCACCTCCAGCCGCGGATACGGGTGCGTGGTGCTCAGCCGCAGCGAGATGAAGTTCTTGTCGTCGCGCAGCTTGACGTTGAACCTGGGCCGGTGCTTCTTGATCAGCTCGTTCTCGAGCAGGACCGCGTCCTTCTCGGATGGCGTGATCACCACCTCCACGTCGCCGAGCAGATCTTCCAGGAAGGGAATGAACGCGCGCACGTCGCTCGTGCGCTCCTGGAAATACTGCGCCACTCGCGCGCGCAGGTTGACGGCCTTGCCGACGTAGACGATCTCGCCGGCCTTGTCCTTCATCAGATAGCAGCCGGGCTGCGTGGGGAGCGCTTCGAGCTTCTGCTTCAGCTCCTCGGAGAGCATTCGGGCTTACCGACGCTGCGATCCGGGGCGTCCGTTGGGGCGGCCGCGGCGCTTGCCCTGGTACGGCTCGCGCGCCGGGACGCCCGCGGCGGCGCGCGCCTCGGCCTTCAGCGCTTGCGCGTTCTTCGGCATGATCCCCAGATCGAGATCTTTTATAGCTTGTATCTTGTCGCGCAGGATGGCCGCGCCCTCGAAGTCGAGCTCCTCGGCCCGCTCGTGCATCTCCTTCTCGAGCTTGGCGATCATCTTCGGCACGTCGCGCCGGTCCTCGGGCAGCATCCCCGCCAGCTCTTCCTTGCCCGCCAGCGCCTCGTCCACTCCCGAGGCGATCCCGTGGATGGCCATGTCGAGGATGGCGCGTTTCACCGACTGCGGCGTGATGCCGTGCTCCTGGTTGTAAGCGACCTGCTTGCTGCGGCGGCGGTCGGTCTCCTCCAGCGCCGCCTTCATCGAGGCCGTTATCGTATCGGCGTAGAGGATCACCCTGCCCTCGACGTTGCGCGACGCGCGCCCGATGGTCTGGATCAAGGAGACGCTGCTGCGCAAGAAGCCTTCCTTGTCGGCGTCGAGCACCGCCACGAGCGATACCTCGGGTATGTCCAATCCTTCACGGAGTAAGTTGATCCCTATCAATACATCGAACAATCCGCGCCGCAGGTCGCGCACCAGCGCGAGGCGCTCGAGAGTGTCGATGTCGGAATGCATGTAACGAACACGCACGCCGAGGTCAGCGAAGTATTCGGTGAGATCTTCCGCCATCCGCTTGGTCAAGGTGGTGACCAGCACGCGCTGGCCGAGCGCGGCGCGCTTGCGGATCTCCTCCAGCAGGTCGTCCACCTGCGACGAGACCGGCCGCACTTCCACCTCGGGGTCGACCAGGCCGGTGGGCCGGATGATCTGCTCGACGATCACGCCCTCGCTCTTTTGCAATTCATATTCCGCCGGCGTGGCGCTGACGAAGATGGCTTGATTGACCAATCGCTCGAACTCGGTGAATTGCAATGGGCGATTGTCCAGCGCGCTCGGCAAGCGGAATCCATACTCGACCAGCGTCTCTTTTCGCGACCGGTCGCCGCGATACATCGCGCCGATCTGCGGCACGCTCTGGTGCGACTCGTCGATGACGAGCAGATAGTCCTTGGGAAAGTAATCGAGCAGGCAGGGCGGTGGCTCGCCGGGCTTGCGCCCGCTCAGGTGGCGCGAGTAGTTCTCGATGCCGTTGCAGAAGCCCATCTGCTCGATCATCTCCAGATCGAACATGGTCCGCTGCTCGAGGCGCTGCGCCTCCAGCAGCTTGTCCGTTGCGCGCAATTGCGTCAGCCGCTCGCGCAGCTCCTCGCGAATGGAGTGCAGCGCGATCTTCCGCCGATCGATCGAAGTCACGTAGTGGCTGGAAGGAAAGATGGACATCTTCTCGATCTGCCCCAGCACCTTCCCGCGCAGCGGATCGATCTCCTTGATGCTCTCCACCGTGTCGCCGAACAGCTCGACGCGGATGGCGCGCTCCTCTTCGTAGGCGGGAAAGATCTCCACCGTGTCGCCCTTGACCCGGAAGGTCCCGCGCGAGAAGTCGGCGTCATTGCGCTGATATTGAATCTCGACCAGGTCGCGCAATAGCTTGTGCCGCGGGTACTCCTCGCCGGTCTGCAGCGCGACCTTCAATTCATAGTAAGCCTCGGCCGTACCTAGGCCATAGATACAACTCACCGATGCTACGATGAGCACGTCATTGCGCGTGAGCAGCGAGTGCGTGGCCGAGTGGCGCAGCCGATCGATCTCGTCGTTGATGGTGGAATCCTTCTCGATGTACGTGTCGGTCGAGGGAACGTACGCTTCCGGCTGGTAGTAGTCGTAATAGCTGACGAAGAACTCGACGGCGTTTTCGGGAAAGAGCTCCTTGAACTCGCCGTAGAGCTGTCCGGCCAGCGTCTTGTTGTGCGCGATCACCAGCGTGGGCCGCTGCACCTGCGCCACCACGTTGGCCACGGTGAAGGTCTTGCCCGAGCCGGTCACGCCCAGCAGCGTCTGGCTGCGGTCGCCGCGCCGCAGTCCCGCGGTCAGCTCGGCCACGGCGCGCGGCTGGTCGCCTTGCGGAACGTACTCGCTGCGCAGCTTGAACGGCATCGCGTCAGTGTAACGCGGCGCGGGCGGCGCGGCTGGCGCGCAGCGGAGCGTAGTCGGAGTCCTCGGCGAGGACGAAGGCGTCGGCGTGGAAGAGCTGGTCCAGCTTCTTGCGCCCGTCGCTCGACTGGGCCAGGCCGAGCAGCGCCGAGCGCACGACCAGGAGCAGCTCCGCCGGAGCACCGGGCCGCACCGCCACCACGTCGTTGGGGATGGGATCGCTGGTGGCCAGCACGTGCAGCTGCTTCACCGCCTCGGGCCCCAACGTCTCGGCGCAGCCCGCCAGCGAGCCGCCGCGCCCGTCGTTGGCGAAGGTGGCGCCGGCGTCGGCCTCGCCCGCGACCACCGCCTTGCACACCGCCGCGTGGTCGCCGAGGAACTTCGCCCCGCGAAAGTCGGCGTCTTTGAATCCGGCCGCGACCAGGATCTGCCGCGCCAGCAGATAGCCGGCGCTCGACTGCTCGCCGACGAACGCCAGCCGCTTGCCGCGCAAGTCGGTGAGGCGCTTGACCGCGCCTCTGCGGGTGAAGAGCGCCGAGCGGTAGAAGGGCACGCCGCCGCGGATGAGCTTCGCCGCCGGCTCGACCCGGGCGCGCGACGAGGCGGTGACGTATTGCCCGGCGGAGCACCAGGCCAGGTCCACCTTGCCCTCGGCGAGGAGCACCGGCAGGTCGTCGTGCTGCACCACTTGCGCCGCGACGTCCTGGTGCAGGAGCTGTGTCAGCAGCTGCGAGAGCTCGGCTGCGTCTTTTTGCGCCTGTTGCGCGCCGAGCGGCGACGAGAGCGCGAGCTTCAGTGCAACCGCGACGAGAAAAAAACCAGAGCTCATTTGAAATGACCGTCGGTGGTTGAGGGGTCGTGATCAACCCAAGGTGCGGTGCCGTTATAGCAGCACGCGCCAGTCGGTGCCCGAAGGCGCGTCGCGCAGCTCCACTCCGCGCGCCGCCACCTCGGCGCGGATGGCGTCGGCCTGGGCAAAGTCCTTGCTCTTGCGCGCCGCGATGCGCGCGGCGATGCGCTCTTCGACCCACGCCGCGTCGATGCCCTTGCGGCGCGCCGCCAGCGTCCGGCGCTCGCGGATGGCCTCCAGCGGCGCGCGGTCCGAGAGGCCGAGCACCTGGCTGAGCGTGCGCGCGGTGTGCAGCAGGGCCGCCACCTCCTCCGGCCGCGCCTTGGCGTCGACGCGCGAGTTGAGATGGCCGAAGGCTCTTTCCACCCGCGCCAACGCGTCGGCGGTGTTGAAGTCGTCTTCCATCGCCGCGCGAAAGGCATCGACGTGATCGCCGACCAGCGGCGGCTCCGCGCCGGCGAATTTCTTCGCCGCCAGATAGGCCTCCGCCTTGGCGCGCGTCTCGTAGAAATACTCGACGCGCCGGTCGGCGTCGGCCAGCGCGCTCTCGGTGAAATTGATCGGATGGCGATAGTGCGTGGAGAGCAAGAAAGCGCGCAGCGCCTCGCCGTCCCAGTGCGCAAGCAGCTCGCGGATGTTCTTCACGTTGCCCAGCGACTTGGACATCTTCTCGCTGTCCATGGTGACGAAGCCGTTGTGCATCCAGCAGCGCGCCAGCTCCTGGCCGCTGGCGGCCTCGCTCTGCGCGATCTCGTTCTCGTGGTGGGGGAAGACCAGGTCCTTGCCGCCGCCGTGCACGTCGAAGGTGGTGCCGAGATACTTCTGGCACATGGCCGAGCACTCGATGTGCCACCCCGGCCGCCCCAGGCCCCACGGCGAGGGCCAGGTCACGCTGGCCGGCTCGCCCGGCTTGGCCGCTTTCCAGAGCGCAAAATCGAGCGGGTCGCGCTTCTGCTCTCCGGGCTCGACCCGCGCGCCGGAGAGCAGGTCGTCGAGATTGCGCTTGGAGAGCTTGCCGTACGAGGGAAAGCTCCGCACCGCGAAGTAGACGTCGCCTTGCGACTGGTAGGCGTGGCCCTGCTCGATCAGCCGGGCGATCAGCTCCAGCATCTGCGGGATGTGATCGGTGGCCTTGGGCTCCACGTCGGCCGGCAGGACCGAGAGCGCCCGCATGTCGCGCCGGCACTCCTCGATGAAGTGCTGCGCCAGCGCGAGCGGATCCTGGCCGCGCTCGGTCGCGCGCCGGATGATCTTGTCGTCGACATCGGTCCAGTTGCGCACGTACTGGACCTGCCAGCCTTCCCAGCGCAGGAAGCGCACGGCGACGTCGAACGCCACCAGCATCCGCGCATGGCCGATGTGCGGCAGGTCGTAGACGGTGATGCCGCAGACGTAGATGCCCACGCGCCCCGGCTGCAGCGGCGCGAAATCCTGCTTCTCGTTGCTCAGGGTACTGAAAACGCGGAGAGGCAAATCAGCAGTTGAAGATTGCCTTCAGGTCGCCTTCGATGTCGTCTTCGTTGACGCCCTTGGCGAGCGACAGCTCCTTGATGAGCAGGTTGCGCGCCGTGTCCAGCATCTTGCGCTCGCCGAAGCTGAGGTCCTTGTCGAACTTGAGCAGGTACAGGTCGCGCAAGACTTCGGCGATCTCGAAGACGGAGCCGGTCTTGATCTTCTCCATGTACTCGCGATAGCGGCGGTTCCAGGTAGCGGAATCCACCGAAATGTCCTTCTGCTTCAGGATCGTATAAACCTTGCCGACGGCCTTCTCGTCGATCAGCGAGCGGAGGCCCACCGAGCCCACCTTGTTGATGGGAATCAGGATTTTCATCCCGTTCTCCATGATCTTGAGCACGTAGAAGGACTGCCGCTGGCCGGCAATGTCCTTGTGCTCGATCCCCATCACCTCCCCGACGCCCTGGCCCGGGTAGACGGCCTTGTCACCGACCTTGAAAGTCTGCATGAACAGGCTTTTAACACGGATAGGCACCGTGCGTCAAGGCTGGCGCTTGACGGCCATATCGGGCGGGGTGTAGCGTGGCCGGCTCGTGTGCGTGGCATGTAGGCGAACGCACACATGGGCCGGTTTCGGGGCGTTTCGGGGGGCGGGATGGGGCGGCCACTGCTGGTCGCGTCTGCGGCTTTTCTCGCGGGCGCATATTTCGGAATCTCGGCTCCTGTCTGGGCGGCGCTCCTGGCGCTCCCCCTCTTGCTCGTGC